>Ga0070741_10001424_pt1 | contig 73032 bp, 67 predicted proteins | sample Coa_R1_4_FD_66440 | JGI IMG/M metagenome (GOLD analysis project Ga0070741, IMG submission 66440) | Surface soil microbial communities from Centralia Pennsylvania, which are recovering from an underground coalmine fire - Coalmine... | ecosystem: Environmental > Terrestrial > Soil > Unclassified ...
GGCTCCAGACACCTCCCCCTACCGCCGCACCAGCGGGCAGAATCACCGGCAACTTCGACAACACGCTGCAGAACCCCACTCCGACCCCGGCCGGAGCCCTTACTGAAACGCTGGGGTTAGCGGCCAACCCCGCACCACGAGGTCCGCCGACGGCATGAGCTCGTCCGCCGTCCGGAGGTGAGGCTCGATCGGTTCGAGCATCGACGGGTCGGGACTCACCTGGCTGCACCCGTCGGCAGCGTGGCTACCGCTGCGGTGCGGGTCGGGACCGCCTGGCGCGCCAGCTCATCCAGGCGCTCTGCGACACTGCGAGCCTGGCCGGGCATCAGGTGGCCATACCGGTCGAGGGTGAGGGCGGCCGAGGCGTGGCCGAGCATCCGCTGGAGGACTTTGACGTCGGCGCCGGCGGCGATGGCCAGCGTGGCGCAGGTATGGCGGAGGTCGTGGAGGCGGAGCGGGGTGAGTCCGGCGGCCGCGACGGCGGGGAGCCACGAGCGGCTGCGGAAGTTCTCGGGCCGTATGAACCCGCCGCCCGGCGCCGGGAAGAGCAGCCCGTCGGGCCCGGGCTCGGCGAAGGTCGCCAGGTGTTCCGTCAGGACCTCGGCGACGAAGCCAGGCACGACGACCGACCGCCGCCCGGCCCCGCTCTTCGGCGGGAGGACAACATGCCGGTTTCCGATGCGCTGGACCTGCTCGGTGACGGTCACCGTGCCCCGCAGGAGATCGATGTGCTTCCTGCGCAGCGCGGCGACCTCACCCGCCCGGAGCCCGGTGTAGGCGGCGAGGAGCACGAGCGCCCGATACCGCCGCTCGATTGTCGAGGCCAGGGTCGCCACCTCGCCGTGGGTCAGGAACCGCATCGGCTCGGGCTCCACGCGAGGCGGCTTCACCGACCGGAGCGGGTTGCGGCCCAGCAGTTCGTTCTCGACGGCGGAACCGAGGAGCCGGTTGAGCGTCCGGTACGCCTGCGAGACCGAGGCCGCCGAAAGCGGCTTCCCCCGCCGGCCGATCTTCGTGGTGAGCCCGGCGAGCCAACCCCGCAGAAGTGAAGGTGTGAGCTTCGCCAGTTCGATCTTCCCGAGTTCCGGGAGGATGTGCTGGCGGATGTTGACGTCGTAGATCCGCTGGGTCGACGGCCGGAGGTGGACGACTGTCCGCTGCCACTCCGCCGCCCAGGCGGCGAGCGTCACCCGCCCGTTGCGGGGATCGATCCACTGGCCCTGCTCGAGGTCGCTCTGCTGGCCCCGCTCGTAGCGTTCCGCCTCTTTCTTGGTACGGAGCGTTCGGGAGCGCTCCCGCCCGTCGGTGCCCCGGAACCGGACCTCATAGCGGGTCTCCCCCGCCCTCGTCTGACGCTTCTCGATCATTCCTGCCTCCCAGCGAGCGGACTGCCGCAGTGCCGGAGCCGGCGGACATATTCGTGGACGGAGTCGACCGGGATGCGGGCAGCACGACCGATGTGGACGACGTCGAGTTCGCCACTGTGGACGAGCTCGTAGATCGTGCTGCGTCCGACCCCGAGGGCCTTCCCGGCACCTTCAATCGTGAGCAGGAGGACCAGTTCCCCCTCGGTGCCGGACGTCACCTCGGCCGGCACGCCAGGTATCTCGGAGTCGTCGCGTCTTGGTCGGGGTTGCGGGGGACGGGGGTCGCGGCCAGGCGCCGGGTTGCTGCTGTCTTCGCCCCACAGGTTGGGCAACTCGAACGCGGCGTTCTGCTGGTCCGTGTTTCACCTCCGTGGTCGAGTGTTGGCGTTCGCCAGGGAGCGTGATGATACAGCAGGATTTCGGCGAGGTACACGGCTGTAATTTGACGCTGCAGCGTCAAATGCCGGACCAGACGATACAGGAAGGTACTCCAGGACACTGGGAGGCACTCGAGGGCACTCACTGGACGGCGGACCGCCCCCCAGAAATTTTTTTTATGGGCCTGCGGACGCTTGGCCGAGCTTCCCGGAGAGCCATCCAAACTCTGCCAGCGCAACGTCGGAGGCGCACGGGCCCTCGCCGGCGCCTCTGCTCAGTACCTATTCAGCGCGCCAACAGGCACGGTCATGTCCCAGCCCGGAGATTGCCCAGACCCCTGCGGACGCCTGTGGACAGCGCCGAATCACTACGTACAATTCCCCCCTACCCCTCACCCCCACATACAACTATTGAACCTCCAAGACTCCTACACACCACCAACCTAGAATCGACCCCCATAGCCCAAACAATCCTGTATACCTAACCCCTAAACCCGAAACCGCGAAACACGATTGCAACCGGTGGTTGCGGGAGGCGGGGCGTGGCCTGGATGCGGATGATGGGCGCCGATTCGGTCGCCTATCACGAAAAGACGGTGATGGGTCGGGCGGACGACTTCCCCGGCCGCGCCCTGGCCTACTACGCCTCCCGGGGGGAGACGCCGTTGGTGTGGGGCGGCGCCGGCGCCGAACGCCTCGGCCTGGTCGGCCGGGTGACGGAAGCGCAGTACCGGGCGATCTACGGGCCGGGTGGTGCCTGCGACCCGACGACCGGCGAGCGGCTGGTGTCGACGACCAGGCCGGGAATGGAGCTGGTGATCGCGGCGCACAAGTCGGTGGCCGAGCTGGGGGTGATCGGCCGGGCCGAGGACATGCACCAGATCATGGACGCCGAGCGGGACACCACGCTGGCCTATCTGGAGCGGGTGACCCTGGAGCGGGGAGGCCGTCGGGGACGACAGCGGACGCCCACGGCCACCAGCGGACCGGTCTACGCCCACACCCGCCACGCCACCTCCCGGGCCGGGGATCCGTCGCCGCACGATCACGTGCTGGTCGCCAACCTGGTCGAGATGCTCGACGGCCAGGGCGGCTGGAAGGCGCCCGACACCACGCTGTGGCGGGAGCATCTCCACGCCGCCACCATCGTGGGCCGGGCCGCCGCCGCCCGGACCGCGGTGGAGCTGGGCTACGCCATCGCCCCCGATCACGGCCCGTCAGGCCGGCTGGGCCACTGGCGCATCGTCGGGATTCCCGACGAGGTCCTCGAGATCCACTCCAAACGGACGGCGGAGATCAGCGAGGCGGTCGAAGCCCGGGGCTACTCCAGCTACCGGGCCCGCAACATCGCCGCCCGCAACAACCGGGAGGTCAAGCGACACACCCCGGTCGGGGAGCTGATGCCGCACTGGCACCAGGAGCTGGCCGAGGTCGGCTGGACCGTGCCCGAGTTGGTCGCCTCGGTGGCGCGGGCGGGCCAGGAAGCGGTCCTCGCGCCGGGGCTGTCGGAGCGGGAGCTCACCCGGCTGATGGCCGAGGCCCTCTCCCCCGAGGGGCGCCTGTCGGTCGCCAAAGTCTTCACCGCCGCCGACGTGGTCGTCGCCGTCGGCCCGGCGCTCTACGGCCGGCCGGTCGCGGACCTCCAACGCGCCGTTCAGGGGATCCTGGCGGCCCCGGACTGCGTCCCGCTGCTGGGTGTGCGCGGCGTCCGGGAACGGACCTACGCCACCGCCGCCGCGCTGGCCACCGAAGGCGCCGTGGCCGACCTGGTCGCCCGCGGCACCGGGGCCGCCACGGCGGCAATGGTTCCCAACGAGGTGGTCGAGGCGGCGATTGCCCACGCTGAGGACGTCCTCGGTCGTCCGCTGACGTCCGGGCAGACGAAGGCGGTCCGGGGCATCTGCGGCGAGGGCCGCCGCGTTTCGCTGGTGCTGGGCGTGGCCGGCGCCGGGAAGACCACCATGGTCCGCTGCGCCGCCGAGGCCTACGCCGCCGCCGGCTACGAGGTCATCGGCACCGCCACGTCGGGTCAGGCGGCGCGCACGTTGGGCCGGGAAGCCGGCCTGGCTGAGAGCCGCACGATCGCTTCGCTGTTGTGGCGTCTTGACCACGGCACCCTCGAGCTCACCGCTCGGCAGGTAGTGGTACTCGACGAGGCCGGGATGACCGACGACGGCGACATGCTTCGCCTCCTGACCGCCTGCGATCTGGCCAAGACCAAGGTCATCCTGGTCGGTGATCACCGCCAACTCGGCCCGGTCGGTCCCGGCGGCGCCCTCCGGGCGCTCCTCAATCGGCATCACGGCCTCGTCCATGTCCTCGTCGAGAACCTCCGCCAGGACGACCCCAACGAGCGCGAAGCACTGCGCCAGCTCCGCGGCGGGACGGTCGCCGACGCCGTCGCCTGGTACGCCGCCCACGACCGGATCCGTATCACCCCCGACGCCAACGAAGCCCGGCAGGCAACCGTGGACGCCTGGTACGCCGACGTCTGCGCCGGGAAGAACGCCGCCATGTACGCCTGGCGGCGGACGAACGTGGACGTCCTCAACCGCCTCGCCCGCGACCGCTTCGCCCTCGACGGCCGCCTCACCGGCCCCGAACTGTCCGTTCCCGACGGCCGCCACTACCGCGTTGGTGACCGGATCGTGACCCTCGCCCCCGGCGACGACGGGCAGGTGGTCACCTCCGAACGCGGCGAGGTGGTCTCCCTCGGCGGCTACCGGGATTCCCTCATCGTGCGGATGGACGACGGCCGCTTCGAACGCCTCCAAGGCGACGAGCTGGCCGAGGAGCGCCTCGCCTACGGCTACGCCACCACCGTCCACCGCTCCCAAGGATCAACGGTCGACGTCGCCCACCGCTTCGAAGACGGCGGCGGCCGGGGACTCGCCTACGTCTCCATGAGCCGCGGACGACAAGCCAACACCGTCCACGTCGTCGCCGACGACCTCGACCAGGCCGCCGAAGACCTCACCCGCGACTGGACAGCCGACCACCGGGCCCGCTGGGCCATCGACTCCGGCACCCCCGCCACCCAACCCCTCGCCGTCGAACACCACGACAGCGCTCCGGACGGGATGCGGATCGCGCTGCGCTTTGCCCGGCTCGAAGCCGAACGGCGAGCCGTCGCCGCTGCCATCCCGCCCGACCCCAGTGCCGAGCTCGCCACGGTCGACCAGCATCTCGCCCAGCTCCACCGGGACCGAACGGACCTGCTCACCGGCGGGGGCCGCTACGCCGGCACCCCCGAAGGCTACGCCGCCCGCCAGCTCACCCACGCCCGCCAGCAGCACACCGACGCCCAGCGCCACGCCGAGAACCCCGATAGCCGGCGAGATCGCCGCCACTGGCGCAAAGAAGCACTCCATTGGGCCGACCAGGAAGCAGCCGCCGAAGCCGCCTACGCCAACGGCGTCGCACCCGAAGCACACCGCCTCGACGACGCCATCATCCACCTCGAACAGGAACGGGACGAACTCCACACTGCCCGCCGGGAACACACGGTCTGGCTGGCAGACCACCCCGAAGCGCTCCACCGCCTCTGGACCCTCGACCAGGAACTCAACCCCCTCCCCGACCTCCCGGAGATCATCCGGGACCTCGGCCGCACACAGGCAACCGGCCTCCACCGCCACGCCGGCATCCAACCGCCGGGACATGACCACGGGATCGAACTCGACTTCGGGCCCTGACCCCACGTCCACCCCACGACCCCACCGATCGTCAACGCCGATTCACCTGTGCCGAGCCTGAGCTGTGAGGATCTTTCCTTACTGCGAATCAAGGGGGGTCCACCGCGTCGTGTTCGGTGGTCGCCACGGCCCGGCCGTCCCTAGTCTGACTCGTTTCTTTACTGGCTTCATGCCTCGATTTAGACAGGTCGTCCTCGGAGGTCGGCGGTTCCTTCGATCGGTCTCGCAGACCTGACTCATAGCCCAGCGGTCAGGGACCGATCCGCCGTGAGGCGGCGCACAGGCGAGAGATTCGAGCGACGTCCATCTCAGGGGGTGGCACGGCGCCGTTGCAGTCGGCGCACAACCACGGACCATAACGCTAGCCTGCTCGATGATCCCGGCCTGGTTGGCTCCGGCGGACGTCGGACGATGACGTTCGGCCCGCGCATCCCGTCACGCATTCGAACTGTGCCTTCTAGCCGATCGACCACACTGGGTGGATCTCGTTCCAGCCGCGGAAGGGGTCCCAAACGTAGGGGCCGGTGACCGTGACGCCCCAGCCGATCTTCGGCTTGGCCAGATGAGCCTCGGTGCGGATCCCCTCCTTGACTTTGTGGCCCTTGATGCAGCCGGGCTGGTCGGCCGGAACAATCTCCAGGACGAGGGTTCCACCGTGCACGGCCTTGTTCACCTTGTTCAGCAGGCCGGCGTAGTGCTCGCCGACCCGCATGTAATAGTGCCCGGCGCCGTCGGCCTGGACATCGGAGGCCAACGATCGTGCCGCTCACCGTGTTGCCCGGCTCAGCACCTTCAGGCGGCTGGGGCCCCAGACGTTGGCCAGCGGGTTGCCGCTGCGGCAACCGGAGGCGAACTCGGCGCTGACTAGCGTGATCAGCGGCCCAATCAGAGCGAGGCCGATCGTGGTGACCGCAACTATGCGTGCCAGTGTCCAGCTCCTCAATCCGGTTCCTCCCTGATCGCGGCGCACCACGGCCGACCTTGATCCCGACGGGTTCGCTGCCGATCCGCGGCATTCCTCCCCATTTGAGGGAAATGCCGGAGGCTGTTCCCCAGTCGTAACCTAGACGTCAGCGGAGGATCGACCGAGGCGGCGCGGCATCCGCCGGCGTAGGCCATGGTCGCGGCCTCGAGCGCCGTTTCGGCGTTGTCCGCGGCCGTCGTCAAATGTCGGAGGTCGGTTCCTGGCGTCGACGACGAGCCCGCCGGGCCCCCAAAACCGGCGCATATTGGAACACCGTGGCGCCGCGCGTCAGCTCAAGGGCAGATTGCAGGACCGCTTCCTCCGCGAGGTCGACGTCGCCCCCGAAGAGTTGCGCCATCGATTCGGCCACAGGGCGCAGCTGAGCACGGATTCCCGCCGGTAGCTCGTCGCTTGCCGACACCGCGGGAATCGGGTTCTCTTGCTCCGCCACAGTTCAGATAATGGAACCGTTCATCTGCGGCTGGCAACATGGACGGCCCGCGGCCATCGCAGGCGGGGGGCTGTCCTCCTTGGGGGCACGCCCGCCTTGCTCGTGGAGGAGGCAGGCCGATGCCTGCCGGCTCCTGCGTCCGTGTTCTCATTCAGAGTCTGAACGGACCCCGGAGGCTGGGGGCGGAGCCGGCCCGGCCGAGGTGGGACAGTCCGAGCAGGTCTTCGGTGGTCCGCAGGAGTGCATAGTGGTCGGCGCCACCGCCGTAGCGGGTTCCCGCCGGGGTGCGGGGAGCGATCACGAGGTTGGGGACCGGGGTGAACTCGTCCCACACGACGAAGACCGCCGTCTTCCCCGAGGTGTAGGCCGGGCTCGAGAGGATCTGGGGGATCCAGTGGGCCAGCCAGGCGTCGCCGGTGCCGACCGGGCAGTCGTGCGTGTCATGGCAGGCATTGGGGGCCACGAAGGAGAACGCCGGGAGCCGGGAGTGGAGGTCATGGGCGAAGGCGCCGATCGGAACGTCGTCCGACTGGCAGGCGGCCCGATCCTTGCCGCCGACGTAGTAGGCGGCCGGGTTGTGGTGGGCCCAGTAGGCGCCGCTGTCGGTCAGGACGCAGTTGCCGGGCATGCTCTCCAGGTAACTGCGGGCCTGTCCCCCCGCCGAGCGCACCTGGCGGAAGAGGTTGTCGACGGTGAGTCGGTGGGCGGCGGGGTCCAGGTCGTCGTGGATGCCCTGCGTCCCCCCGGACGTGGCGCCGATGTAGTTCGGGAGCGAGGGGGCTCCCACCGAGTAGTACGACGTTGCCGATCCGCACGCCCGGGAGAGGGCCGTCTCGTAGGGCGCCGCGGAGGAGTTGATGACCTGGCTGTAGTCGTGGTTCTCCATCCAGATCCAGATCACGTGGTCATATCTCGCCGGCGGGCTCCCGCCGGCCCCGCAGGCCTTCGGCACCGAAGCCGCGGCGATGTGCACGTGCGGCGCCCTCGCCTGAGCCCCCACCACCGTCGACGGGCCGACCGCCCCCAGAAGGAGCGCAAGCCCAAGCAGTGCCAGAGTCGTTCGCCGGAACGGCGCGCGCCAACCTCGCATGAAAGTCTCCCCAGCTCGTCGCGCCACCGCGCGACTCCGAACCCGGCCGCGTCTTGACCGGATTCCACCAGATTGGGCACTGACGTCACGTCCGTCAAAGCCGGGCCTGAACGGCGGCTTATTGTCCCTGAGACGAAGCCGGGGAGAGACCCGTTCGTTCAACTGTTGTTCCAAAGAAGGTCGCTTGGCCCAGGGTACCCTGGTGGCGCTGGGGAGCATGGTCGACGATGGTCGAGCCGAAAATCGGAGCCTTCTGTGGCTGGCCATTTCGCGCTCGGAACCGGCGCCGGTCGTACCCCGCGATTGCACGGCAGACAGCCCATCGCGGAGAAGGGGAGCAACGTGAAACGACGTCTTATTGTGATGCCGGTCTTGATCGGGTCATTGATGCTGGCGGTTCCGACGGCGGCCTTCGCCCACGACCGTGACAACAACTGCCGCCGGGTCGGCCACGGCGGCACGGTCATCGACAACCACTACCCGGGTCACGGCGGCACGGTGGTCGACAACCACTACCCGGGGCACGGCGGAATCGTCGTCCGAGCTCGGCAAAACCATGGTGGCACAACGGATTGTGACTGAAGATCGATGCGGAGTCGGTTACCCGGGCACTCGAGAGGTTGCCCGGGTAACCGATGAACCTGCGATCATTCGAACACGCGATACAGCACCACCCACGTTCCTGTGGAGAGCCAACAGCCGTCCGGTGCCAGGCGATCCTCGTCCAGCCGAAACGGAGCGGGGTGCTCCGGCGCGAGGCGGTCGTAAAACTCAAGAGCCCTTTGCTCGACATAGAACACGCGGTAGCTCCAAGGCCCCGGAGTTTTCGGAAGCGCGAGCTGTCTGATTGCGTCGGCGGACATCCGTGTATCGCCGTACATGCGTGGTACCCCCAGGAGCGGGACGTGGGACAAACCGCCGCGGTGCAGCGCGACGGCAGGGATGGCGGGTACATTCGGGGCGGCGCGGGACATTTCCTGCCAAAGCTCTCTCAAAAAACCGTTTCTGCGGGCGGCAATGAAACGACTCGAGATCATGCAGGCCAACGGCCCGTGGAGCTGGCGGGCCTTTGCCACCCGCGATGAGGCGACCCGGTTTCACCGTCGCCTGACGCCTGACCATCCGGCCCCATTCCAACTCGAAGAACCGCACGTCGCCCCGGACGACAGCATCCTCCGGGCGGGCACCTGGATCGTGCTCTACCGCCCGATCATCACGGACTGACTCAGTGCTGGTCCTCGGCGAAGTGGCGCCACAGTTCGGTGACGGCGCCGGGCACCGTGGCATGACCACTCGACATCCACACCCCTAGGGCCCGAAGGCGTCGACCGGGCGGAGGACGGAACGGGACTCCGGTGGGATTGTGGATGACCGTGAAGGTCGAGAAGCTGTCGGCCGCCCGGCGCTCTTCCGCCACGACGCCGACGACCCGGCCGGCCCCATCGACGACTTCCCACCGCGCCGAGGCGGGTCGACCGACCCGAACCGTCCGGATCACCGAGAACAACTCGGAGGCGCTGAGGGCCACGAGGTCACCGTCGTCCATCCGGTTGTCTTCGCAACCAGCGCCCCTGGCACCTGCCCGGTGACGGCACGCTGGCATTGCGGACACCTTCTCTTCACCCATACGACAACAACGGTCCATCTCACCACCGCCGTCGCCGGCCGGAAGCGGCACTCAGCCGAATCGGCCGGATACGTAGTCCAGCGTCCGGGGGTCGGAAGGGCTCGAGAAGATGCGGCCGGTCGGGCCTTCCTCGACGATCCGGCCGGGCTCCTCTTCGGACTCGACCAGGAACAGGGCGCAACGGTCGGACAGGCGCTGGGCCTGTTGCATGTTATGGGTGACGATGACGATCGTGACCTCGTGCTTGATGGCGCTCACGGTCTCCTCCACGACGCCGGTGCTGATCGGGTCCAGGGCGGAGCACGGCTCGTCCATCAGGAGGACCTCGGGGCCGAGGGCGAGGGCCCGGGCGATGCAGAGGCGCTGTTGCTGCCCGCCGGAGAGCCCACCCCCCGGGGCCCGCAGCCGGTCCTTGGTCTCGGCCCAGAGTCCGGCGCGCCGGAGGCTGGTCTCGAGGATCTCCTCGGTCCGGCCCGTCCGGCGGCCGGCGCGGCCGGCGCGCCCCGAGAGCATCAGCCCGGCGAGCACGTTGTCGGCGATGCTCATGGCCGGGAACGGGTTCGGTCGCTGGAACACCATGCCGATGCGCAACCGGATGTCGGCCGGGGAGGCGCCGGTGGCATAGACGTTGCTGCCGTCCAACATCACCGTTCCCGCCAGCGACGCGCCCGGAGTCAGCTCGTGCATCCGGTTGAGGGTCCGGAGAAAGGTCGACTTCCCGCAGCCCGACGGGCCGATGAGCGCGGTCACCTGGCCAGCGGGAATCGACAGATCGATGCGGTCGAGGACCTTCCGGGCACCGAACCAGCAGCTGACGCCGTCGGCCCGCAGCTTCGCCGCCGGGCGGGCCGGAGGAGGGGACGGGTCGGCCGGCATGGTCCAGGGGAACGGCACGACCTCCACCCCGGGGCCGGTGGACGGACTGGCCGTCATCCGAACCGCCCGCTGACATAGGCCTCGGTGCGGGGATCACGCGGCCGGCCGAAGACGTCGCCCGTCGGACCGACCTCGATGATCCGGCCCGGCTGACCCTCGCCGTCGATCATGAACAGGGCTGTCTCGTCGGCGATCCGCTGGGCCTGCTGCATGTTGTGGGTGACGATGACCACGGTCACGTCGGTGCAGAGCTCGCGGATGGTTTCCTCGATCACCCGGGTGGAGATCGGATCGAGCGCCGAGCACGGTTCGTCCATCAGCAGGACGTCGGGGGCGACGGCCAGCGCCCGGGCGATGCAGAGGCGCTGCTGCTGCCCGCCCGAGAGGGCCCCGGCCGGGGCGTTGAGGCGGTTGCGGGACTCACGCCACAGCCCGGCCCGCTCCAGGCAGCGCTGCACCACCTCGTCGGTGTCGAAGACGCCGAGTCCGGCCAGCCGCAGGCCGGACAGCACGTTCTGGGCGATCGTCCGGTGCGGGAACGGATTCGGGCGCTGGAACACCATCCCCACCCGCAGGCGGGCCTCGGTGACGGGCATGGCACCGTAGATGTCGACACCGTCGAGGAGGACGCGGCCCGACGACGAGGCACCCGGCGTCAGTTCGTGGAGGCGGTTGAGCGTCCGGAGGAACGTCGACTTGCCGCAGCCGGACGGGCCGATGAGGGCCGTGACCTGTCCCGCCCGCATGGCCAGCGACGCCCGGTCGACGATCTTGCGCTCTCCGAACCAGCAGCTCACGTCGTCGGCGACGAGGACGGCCATCAGAGGACCACCGACAGTCCGAGGGCGAGGCGGACGACGACGCCGAGGACGCCGCACCAGGCGGCGGCGGCCAACGCCGCCAACCAGCGGGGGTTGCCCTTCCGCCGGGCGGCGAGGGCGCAGGCCATCCCCCCCGGGGCGCAGAGCGGCACGAGGATGGCCGCCGCCGCCAGCAGCACCGCCCCTTCGAGGGCCAGACGGCCGGGGGCGAACAGGAGCACGGAGCGGCCCGGATCGGGCGGCGGCAGCAGGGCGCTGGGCCTCCCGGGGAGGGCGGCCCGGAAGAGGATCTCGACCGGATCCTCGGGGAGACGGAGATCAGACATTGCCGGGCAGGAACCGGTTGAGGGCTTCGCAGAACACGAGGAGGCCTCCTATCCACAGCGGGGCGAGCACCGCCGCGGAGGCCAGCGGTGGCCAGCGACGGCGGAGGGGTCGGTAGAGCAGCGCCAGGCCGAGAAGGGCCAGCGCGGCGAGGACCGTGTCCGGAAGGGCGTCGACGTGGAATTCGCCGGCGCCGCCGCCGAGCGTGACCGGGCCCCGCCCGCTCGGCCCGGGCGATTCGGTGGCCGGCGCCACCGCCGGCGGCTTCGGGGTCGGCGCCGCGGGGCCGGCGGCCGGCGGGCCCTGCAACATGGCGACGACGATGAGCCGGTGGCTGGCCGAGAACTTCGGGGTACAGGTGGTGAGCGTGAGCCGGTCGTCGCCGTAGTCCTCGACCACGCTGGTCTGGGACGGGAGCACGGTGAGCTTGTCGGCCACGGTGTAGACGGAGCGGCCGGCGGCCGTGGTGGCGATGATGGTGTCGCCGGCCTTCAGGTCGTCGAGCCGGCCGAAGGGAGCGCCGTAGGTGGTGCGGTGGCCGGCGATGGCGGCGTTGCCGTGCTGCCCGGGGAGCGGCGAACCGGTGTAGTGCCCCGGTCCTCGCTTGAGGTCGGCTTCACCGGTGCCCTCGACCACGTACTCGTCGAGGGAGATGGCGGGGATCTGGAGGCGGGCGACGGCGCTTCCCGGCAACGGAGCGGCGACGGGCGACGGCCCCGCCGCGGCCGCTTGACCCGCCGGGGCCGGTGCGGCGGAGGCGGGTTGGAACGCCCGGCGGAGCTGCGCCTGGGCCTGGTGCTGCTCGAAGCCCGTCCCCCACCATTGGTAGGCGAGGAACACGAGGAGCAGGCAGCCGGCATTGCGGATCCAAAGGCAGACCCGGGCGAGCCGACGGCGGTCACGGGAGAGCCCGTGCGGCTCGCTGACCGGCCGGACCACGGCCCCGACGCCGGCTGTCTCGTCGACCGGTTCCGGCGGGAGGACCGGGGCGGGCGACGGAGCGACCGGTTCCGACCCTTCGCGCTCGAGTTCCCGGACGCTCCCGGCGACGGCCCGTACCAGTTGGCCGAGCGCCCGTTCCGGGTCGGGATGCTCGGCCACCCAACGGCCCAGCTCGACCGCCGGCCGGAAGGCCTCGGCCGTCGCCGGATCGACGACGTCCATCAGCCGGGCCACGGCACCCTCGAGGCCGGCGTCGGGCCCGGCCGCCGGCGGCCGCTCCTCGAGCAGCGTCACGGTCGCCGCCGGCGGCTGCCCCGATGCCCGGCGGCCAGCATCGCCAGGCCGGCGGCGAGGATCGTCCAGTGCAGTCCTCCGCCCGTCATGGGCAATGAGGCGCCGCCGTTGTCGACGGCCGGCGACAACGCGGGGTCGTCGGAGACGGACTGCCCGGTCGCTGCCGGTGAGGCGGCGGAACCGCCGGCATCGGATCCCGGATCGCCGGAAGTCGACGCTGCAGGGGGAGTCGACGGTGCCCCAGGCGTCAACGGTGTTGCGGGTGGCGCCGACGGGTCGGACGTGTCCGGAGCGGCCGGCGCACCGGAGGCGGTGGTGACGGTCGTGCTCCCGGTCGTGGTCGTCGTCGCCGTCGAACCCGTCGTCGGCGTCGTCCCGGTCGTCGTTGTGGTGGTGGTCGACGAACCGCTCGTGGGCTTCAGCCCGTCGGCCACCCTGAGCCCGGCGGCGATCACGTCCGGCGGAAGGCCGACCATCCCGGTGGAGGCGACGTCGGCCTGGCCGGCCGTCCCGAGGGCGAAGCGGATGAACCCCGCCAGGGCGGTCGCCTTGGCCGACGTGAGCCCGGTCGTCGACACTTCGAGGTAGCTCACCAGCGGGATGGGATAGGCGCCGGTGGCGGTGATCTTGGAAGAGTCGATCGTGTAGAGCCGGGAGGCGGCGTCGAACGTCGCGCCGCTCTGGAGGGCGGCGGTGACGGCTCCGTCGGTCGTCGGCGATACGAAGGTGGGCGGCGAGGCCCGGTTCTGGATGGCGGTCAGCGGTGCTCCGAACTGGAGGGCGTACTCCGGCGCCACGTACCCGATGGAATGGGCCGGCGTGCCCGGGATCGGCTGGCCCGAAACGGGATCGAGGTTGAGGAGGGCGTTGATCATCCCCCGCGATCCGCTGGTGACGCCGGTGACGTTGGCGTTGGGATCGGCCGGCCACCGGTCGGGCGTGGCGTCGGGCGCCTGGCCGAGCCCCGAGACATAGGTCGCCCACGCCGACCGGGCCTCGGGGTCGGCGAGGAAGGCGGCCACCAGGGCCGAGGACGTCGACGACGAGTCACGCCGGACGACGGTGAGGATGGCGGGAACCTCGACGTGGGCCAGGTCGGGCACGTCGGGGTTCTCGGCCAGGATCTCGGGATCGTTCCAGTAGTTGATCTGGTGGGTGAAGATCTTGGCCAGCGTGGGGATCGTCAGCTTGATGCCCTGGATGAGGCCCCCGCCGTGCTGGCGGTCGGCCTGGACAGCGGCCACGATCCCGACCGCCCCGGCGGCGAAGGGGACGTAGGCCGGCGTGACGTTGTCCTGCTGCGCCGTCGCCAGTTCGTCGCTGGTGAACGGAACCGACGACACGGCGAAGTCCGATGCGCCGGTAGCGAGGTCGGCGCGGGCGGCGTCCTCACCCCGGCCGGCGATGTACACCGGCTGGAGGCTGCCGAGGGCGCCGGCCTGGGCGGCGTCGTTCTCGAGCTGGCGCACGGTGTACTCCGGCCAGGACTCGCCCCCGCCGAGCAACGACGTCGGGTCGGTGGTCGCCCCCGACGGCCGGGCCGGGATCCAGCTGAGGGCGGTGAGCACGACCAGCGCACCGGCCAGGGACAGGACCCGGGGCCGGTTCACGATCGCTCCGGGCGTCGCCGGCGGGAGCGGTTGCGACGCCGGCCGAGCTCGCCCGCCGCGACGAGGACAGCGCCGGCGGCGGCGACCAGGTCGGCGTCGATTCCGGTGCGACCGAGTGGCCCGGTCGACGGGCCGAGCGCCGCCGCCGGGTCGACGGCCCCCGAGAGGTCGGCCGACGCCGAGTCGGACGTCGCCGACGCCCCGGCGCCGGGGATCCCGCCGGCCGCCGATGACGATCCCGCCGCCGGGATCGGCGTGATCGACCCTCCTCCACCGCCGCCGGAGGCGCCGCCGCCCCCGGTCCCGCCCGGGCCGGCCGTGCCGCCACCGGACGGGAGCCCGCCGCCGGTCGAACCGCCCGCCCCCGGTGAACCGCCGCCCGGCGCGCTGCTCCCCCCCGGCGTCGTGCTGCCGGGAGTGCCGCCCCTGGCCGTCGTCGGCGGCGCCGACGAGGGTGCGGTCACCGTCGTCGTCGGTTGCTTGGACGGCGCGGTGTCGACGGCGGGAATGGCGGCGACCTCGGCGGCGCTCGGCGGCACGTAGCCGGGGACGGACTTCAGCCGGTCGAGCCCGTAGAGGATCAGGTTCCGCCCGACCGAGGCGTAGCTCAACTGGCTGGCGTGCGCCTGGCCGATCGTGAGGCAGTACTCGGCGAAGCTGGTGATGGCCGCCCCCTTGCCGGCGTCCGCACCCGTCAGCCGGACGAGCATGTAGCTGTAGGTCGACGGGTTGTAGGCGCCGGCACTGCCGGGTTGGAAGTTCAGCACGTGCGTGCCGTCGGGCTGCTGGGTGGCGTAGCTGAGGGCGGTCGCCACCGCCGAATCCGACGGGGTGACGTAGGCGCCGGTGTCGTTCTTGACCGCCGCCACCGGGAAGCCGCGCTGCGTGGCGTAGCCGGTCTCCACGGCCGTGATGTAGCCGTCGTTGTTGACCGCCGCCACCGAGTCGGCCGCGCCTTCCGAACCCTGGGCGGCCACGATCGGGCTGAGGATGGGCCAGTTCGAGGTCGGCTCGTCGGGGTAGTCGGTGCTGGTCGCCTTGCTCACCGCGGCGGCGAATCGGGAGTAGAGGTCGTTGTGGAGTTGGATGCAGTACTCCTCCAGCACGAAGTTGGTTCCGGCCGGATCGGCCCGCACCACAGGGGTGACGGGCACGTGCGGCAATGTCACGCCGGGGTTGTCGGCGGCGATGGCCGGGTCGTCCCAGAACGGGATGGCGCCGGTGAAGATGCCGCAAACCGTCAGCGAGCTCAGCTGGACGGGCTTGCCGGCCGTCCCCAACCCGTGGGCCTTGAGGTTGTACATGAAGGCCACGCCCCCGGCCGTGACCGGGATGTACTCGAACGTCGCCGGATCGGGAGGGCTGACGTCGAACTTGTTGTAGCGGATGTCGGTGACGGCGAAGTCGACGACGTTGTCCCGGAAGTTCTGCCGCCCCTGCCCGGAGCTCGAGCTCTGGTAGTTGACGTTGAGGTTGTAGGGCGGCGAGCCGACGTCCTTCGACCATTCCTGGAGCTCGATCCCGGCGAACGACGAACCGGAGCCGATCAGCGCCGAGGCCGCCGAGGCCGGCGGTGCCGGGGTGATCACCGTGAGCGCGGCGCAGACGGTCGCCAGGCCGAGCCCGGCCAGCCGGCGGCGGAGGGAGGCAGTCATCGGATACCGTCCCCCTGCGGGCGCAACATCCTTCGCCGCAGCCCGGTTCCGCCGACGACGACGGCCACACCGCCGAGGGCCAGCAGCCCGGCGGCGTGCGGGCCGCCGGTGAAGGGCAGCACGGGGGCCGGGTCGGGCGTCGGGCCGTCGCTGCCGAGGCCGGCGGCGCCGCCTCCGCCGCTGTCGTGCAGCGACGGCGCCGCCGTCGTGCCGGTGGTGTCCGACGGGGAGGTCGTGCCGGCCGGGCCCGTCCCGCCGCCGGTGGTGGTCGTGATCGTGGTCGTCGTGTCACCGCCGAGCAGCCCGCCGGTCGTGACCGCCGGGCCGACCGTCGTGGTGGTCGAGCCCTTGACCGTCGTGGCCGTGGTGCAGCCGCTCCCCGTCGGTTCCCGGCTCAGCGCCACCCTCGGGCAGGTGGTGCTCGTCGTCGGGTCGTGGGACGTCGTCGACGTCGTGCTGGTCACGGTCGTGGACGTGGTGCTGGTCGACGCCGGGGGAGCGGTGGTCGTCGTCGTGCTCGACGGCGGCGCCGTGGTCGTCGTCGTCACCGTGTCGGAGAAGGCGATGGCGGCGAAGGCGTGGGCGGCCGAGAAGTTGTTCTGGTCCACGCCGACGTACAGAACACAGGGATTGGCGGCGTCGCAGGCGATGGTGGCCGGCGACGGCAGGAGCGCGCTCGGCCGTGTGTAGACGGTGTATCCGGTGTTGGTGTAGCTGCCCTGGTCGTCGGTGTCGGTGGAACTGTCGAGCGTCACGCCGTCGCAGGACGTGTTGTCCGGCGGTGGGTTGTCGACCGTTCCGGCGCACTCCTCGACCTGGATTGCGTGGTCGGCGGGGAACCCCGAAGCCGACACGGTCACGGTTTGGCCGTCGGTCAGCCCGGTGGCCGGTGTGACGGAGGCGGCGGGAGTGGTGGTGGCCAGGGCGGGGGCGGGCGTGCCGGCGACGGCGACGACGGCGAGGGCCAGGCCGAGCATGGTCACACCGGCCAGTTGCAGGGCGCGACCGGCCTTGGCGGCATGGGCGTTCACGGTGCATCCTCCAGGACGAGGGTGAGGGGACCGCCCGAATGGCGGACTTCGGGGATGACGGGGGCGCCGGCGTCGCCGGTCCGGGTCGCCGGGGTCCACGCCCGTCCGTCCCAGAGCCGCAGTGCAGCGTCCGACAGGGGGTCCCGGTACCACCCGGGGGCGGGAAAGGCGACGGGAACTGCGATGGGAGTTGTGGCGGGCACCGCGACGGGACGGGCGGCGGGTGCGGCGATGTGGCCGGCCCGGGCCGGCCGGCGCGACGTTCTGAGCCGGAGCAGGGCGAGCGCCGGCATCCCGATCGCCACGCCCACGAGGCCCCACGGCGTCAGGCGGGTGGTGGCCCGGGCCGTGGCCGCCGTCCCGAACGGGTCGATCCGCACGACGGCCCGGTAGGTCCCGTACGACAGGGCCGGGAACCGGACCGGCACCCGGAAGGTGCGGGCGGCGTTCACCGCCAGGTCGCCGACGGCGGGTGCGGACACGAAGCCGTCCGGGCTGGCCCCCCGGCCCGACGTCACGTCGACGGGGGGATCGTGCAGGGCGACGTCGCCGGTGTTCGTCACCCGGTAGACGAGCGTCCGCCGGGCGGGAGCGCCGAACCACGACAGCCACGAGGCACCCTCGAGGCGGACGCCGTCGACCTGCACGGCCCGGCGGGTGAAGATCTGCTGCTGGGGCGGCGCGCTCGGCGCGCCGGTGACGGTCAGCGGGATCTTCACCTCGGCGGTGGTGGCGGGGGTGAAGACCCGGAGCAGGCAGGGGCACGGCACCGGCGGGGCCGGCACCGTGAAGAGCGCCGAGAACGTGCCGTCCTGGCGGATCCCCCCTTCGGCGGTGTCGCCGAGGTCGCAGTCGGCGGCGCCGTCGAGGGCGGCGTTGCCGCACAGCACGACGCTCACGACCTGGCTGGTGTCCGGACCCCACCCGGACCCCTGGACCCGGATGTCCTGGCCGACCGGCGCCACGGCGCGCTCCGCCACCGCCGCCGGCCCGGCGGCGGCACCGGCCGCCGCGCCGAACCCACCGGCCGCGATCCCGGCGGTCAGCCCCACGGCCGCCACGGTCCGGAACATCTTCATGCGACGAGGACGTCCTCGGGCGCGTCGTCCCGGGCGGGGCCGGGCGACCGGGAGAGGCCAACGCTCCGGTGGGCCCGCCGGCGACGCCTCCGCCGGCGGGCCACCGCCAGCACGACGAGGGCGGAGAGGAGAGCCACCGCCGGCCAGGGGACGACCCAGAAGGTCGTGGACCGGGAGGTGCTGACCGGCTGGTGGAGAAGCGAGTCCTCGGCCCGCACCGTGACTGCGGCGGTGATCGCCTCGATCGGCGGCAGCCCGGCGAACGTCCGGCTGAACTGCAGGCGGCTGCCCGGGATGACCTGATCGGGAAGGGCGGCCGGCGCTGTCCCACCGTTCTGCGGCCGCTGGATCCGCTCGTCGCGCAGCGCCCGCCCGAAGGCCCCGGTGAGCCGGAAGTCGACCTCGTCGAGCTGGGTGCGGACGTTGCCGGCGTTGACGAGGCTGAAGCTCACCGTGGTCGAGCTCCCGCCGAGGAAGGGGATCGCCGGCTCGTGCCGGGTGACGGTCAGGCGTTCGATCTGGAGGGCGGGATGAACCGGGCCCTGTACCCGGAGGTAGAGGCGGGCGGCGACCCGGTGCAGGGGAACGACGCCGGCACTGCCGTCCCGGGCGGCGGGGGGAAGCACCTCCTCGGCGACGAGGCCGGCGGTGTGGTCTCCCGGCGTGGCGTCCGGCGGAGCGGTCACCTGGAAGGGAAGGACGGCGGCCGACCGGGCCGGCACCGTGTACCGGCTGACCGGAAGGGTGGTCCAGGCGGCGGCGTCGCGGGACGGATCGGTCCGCAGGTGCAGGGCGAATCCCCCGCCGATCTCGGTGGTGTAGGCGTCGGCGGCGTAGACGTAGAAGGCTCTCGGTTGGTCGCCGGAGTTCACGAGCTCCACACGGTCGGTGACGGTCTGGCCGGGGGCGACGTCGAACGTGAAGGCGCTGCGGGGCGACGACCCCGCGCTGGCCCAGGGCCGCATGCCGAAGTCGAAACCGCCGGTAGCGGTCTGGGCCGAAGGCGGCGGTGTCTGGGCCCCCGGGCCGGCGTCGGCCGTGGCGCCCAGTCCGACGAACACCGAGACGGCGACGGCAAACACCACCGTCAGCCGCGCCCAAATCGAACTGGGGCATTGCCGCTTCAGGCTCGACATTCGTTCTCCGTTCAACGCCGGCCCGGCCGGCCGGCGCTTCCGTGGTCCCAGATAGCTGCGGTTGCTATTCCCCCCGGAACGCGCGCTGGGGACGACGCGCTCAGGGGGGAACGCATTCAATGATTCCATGCGATATCCCAGCACCAACTCCGGGCTGAGTGTGAAGTCAAATGGCGAGCCTGTCCAAACAAAGTTGAGCGTCTGACCGGCGCTTTCGCGCTGTTTGGGCGATCCCGATGCTGTGTTCATTCCTCGGCCATGCCGCCGTTGCGCTCCAGCACGTATCGGGTTCATGAAGCGGGCCTACCTTCAGCTTCATGGAGCTCACCCGCGTCTACGACACCGCCCAGGTCGACGCCTATGTCGCCCACCTCCACCAGCAGATCGGTGCCCTCAACGACGAGATCGCCGCGCTGCAGGACCGCCTCGTCGTGCCCATCGCGGCCGACGACACCGAGGCCGCCGAGCGGATCCTGGGCCGCGTGCTGTTGCGGGCCCAGCAGGTGGCCGACGAGATCGTGGCCGACGGACGCCGGGAACGCGAGGATGGGCTGGCCGGGGCGGAACACCAGCGCAAGGAACTGCTCGAGACGGCCGAGCGCGACGCCGCCGCCGTCACCGCCGAAGCCCGGCGGCAACAGGAGGCCATCCTGGAGGCCGCCCGGAGCGACGCCGCCGGCCTGATCGCGGCGGCGGAGGAGGAGGCGCGGGCCATCGTGGCCCGGGCGGAGGAGGCCCGGGAGATGCAGGCCCTCGTCGACGAGGTGCGCTACTCCGAGGTCGTCGGCGACAACCCGGGCGGCGGGTCGGAACCGACGCCGCCCGAGATCGTGGCCTTCCCCTGGGCGGCGCGGCCCGGGGCACCGGAGGACTTCGCTCCTCCGTCGACGCCGCCCTGGCTCGCCGCCGACCCGCCGACAGGATCCCCCGTGATCCCGTTGGTGGGCGGCGGAGAGCCGGGGGCGGTGCTCCCGCCCGCCGATGCCGAACCCGCCGCCCAGGCCGACGCCCGCCGGGCGTTTCACTTCCGGCGCTGACCCCGGCCCGGCCCCCGACGGACAGCGATGACCATGGGCCACGACGCCACCCCTGAACCGGGTTGGTATCCGGATCCCACCGCCGGCGGCCACCTCCGGCTGTGGGACGGTGAGGGCTGGACGGCACAGACGCGGCCCTGGAATCCGACTCCGCCGGCGCCGACGGGGACCACCCGCCGCCGGCGCATGCTGGTCGAGGGAACCGGGCTCGGCCTCATGATGTTGGTGGCGGGCTTTCCGGCGCTCCCCTCCTGGGGGTCCCCGGCCCGCCCGACGATCAGCACGGGTTCGGTTCCGGGGCCGTCGTCGAACTCTGCCGCGGCGCAATCGCCGTCCACCGCCCCTGCCCCTGCCCCTGCCCCTGCCCCTGCCCCTGCCCCTGCCCCTGCCCCGACGGTCACGGTGGACTGCCGCCTCGCCGCCAGCCGGCCGAGCCCCGCCCGGGTGATCGGATGGTTCGGCACCCACGGCCTGGCGTCCACGCCCTCGGCTGCGCCGGCGCTCCCGTCCGGCGCCTGCGGCGTGGCCGCCTTCACCGATGCCCATGGGTCGGGCACGAACCTGATCGTCGCCTATCCCAACCCCCAGGCCGCCAATCACGCCGCGGCCACGCCGCCGCCTCCGCCGGCCGTCCAGCCGCTGACGTTCGTGAGCGGTATCTACGTGCTGGCGCTCAACCCTGCTGTCGTCGGTCAGAGGGACAAGTACCAGGCTGAGCTGTACTCGTACGTCGAAGCGAGCAACCCGCCCGTCGCCGTCACCCCCGGCGTCCGCCCGAGCCGAGGATCCGGGCGAGCGTGAACAGGGTGAGGATCACGAGGAGAAGCAGGAGCGCTCCTCCCCAGGCGGCGGCGTTGTTGCTGTCCGACGGGCTTCGGACCAGCAGGTAGATCCGCATCGGGAGGTCGTCCTGCGTCCCCCGGAACGGGTTCAGGTTCAGGCGGGGGCTGCCGAAGGCCGTGAGCAGAACGGGGGCCGTCTCCCCGACGGCTCTCGCCACGCCGAGCAGGGCCGCGGTGACGAGCCCGGTTCGGGCGGTGGGGAGGACCACCCGCAGCGCCACCCGCCACTCCGGTGCGCCGAGGGCCAGCGCCGCCTCCCGCAAGTGCCCCGACACGAGCCGGAGGACCTCCTCCGCCGTCCGCACGACGGTGGGGAGCATCACCACGGCCAGGGCGATGGCGGCGGCGAGGCCCGAGAAGCCCTGCTCGTGCTGCGGCTGGACCCAGGCGGCGTAGATGAACAATCCGGCGATGATCGACGGCAGGCCGGTCATGGCGTCGGCGACGGTCCGCACGCCGGTGGCGAAGCGGCCACCGACCTCGTTGAGATAGGCGGCGGTGAGCACGCCGATGGGGACGGTCATGGCCGTGGCCAGCCCCACCTGCTCGATGCTGCCCACGATCGCCTGGCTCATGCCCGCCTTCGAGACCGGGTCGCGGGGGCTGAAGTTACGCAGGTCCTGCCGGAGGAAGGGGAAGCGGGGGAACCGGCTCAGCACGACCGGGAGGCCCTGGCGGACGACGAAGTACAGCACCAGGAACAGCGGGAGGAGCGCCACCGTCGTGCCGGCGCCGATCAGGGCCGTGGCCAGCCGGTCACGGCGGACGAGCGGGCCGTGGCGCTGCTGGACCGTGATCCCGTAGATGGCCATGAAGGCGCCGAACCAGCAGAGCACGAACCCGAACGGCGCATCCCAGCCCGCCAGGTGGAAGGGCGCCCACACCCCGACGGCGGCGGCGACCGCCGCCGCGCCGAGCTCGACCGCCCGGTCGACATCGAGGCCGCGGCGCCGGGGCCGGTCCTCGGGCCCCGGGAGCGGGGCCGGGCCGGTTGGCGTGTCGAGGGGGTACCGGTCGGTCGTCGTCATCGTCGTCCTTTGGCGGAGCTGCGGCTCACGACACGGCGAGCCGCCACGTTGATCGTCAGCGTCACGGCGAACAGGGTCAGCCCGGCCACGGTCAGGGCGCTCTTCTCGATGTCGCCCGCACCGTTGAACTCCCGGACGATGAGAGCCGACACCGACCCCCCGCCGGGCTGGAGGATGTGGCTCGTCACCCGCTCGTTGCTGAGCAGGACGAGGCTGACGGCGATGGTCTCGCCGAGCGCCCGCCCCAGACCGAGCATGGCGCTGCCGACGATCCCGTTGCGGGAGAAGGGGAAGATGACCTCGGTGATCATCCCCCACCGGGTACCCCCCAGGGCCAGGGCGGCCTCGCACTGGTCCCGGGGCGCCTGCGCCATGACCTCCCGCGACACGGACGTCATGAGCGGGAGGACCATGATCCCGACGACGAGGCCGGCCAGGAACAGCGAACCGCCGATCTGGTTTCCCTGGATCCTGAAGGGCGGAAAGAAGGCGGCGTGCTGTCCGAGCCAGACCGTCGTGTTGTGCAGATGCTGGTCGAGGAAGAACTTGCCCCACAGGCCGTAGATGAGGCTGGGCAGGGCGGCCAGCAGGTCGACGAGGCCGACCAGCGGCGCCCGCCACCGGCGCGGTACGTACTCGTTGATGGCCAGGGCGGTGGCCAGAGCCACCGGGGTCGCCACCAGGAGGGCGACGACGGCGATGGTCAGCGAGCCGGTCAGGGCGCCGAGGAAGCCGAACGCCCGGCCGGCCGGATTCCATGCGTCGCCCGTCAGCAGCCCGAAGTGCTGGTGGTGCCAGGCCGGCGCGGAACGCGACAACAGGAAGACGAGGATGCCGCCGATGGTGAGCAGCACCGTGGAGGCACAGGCGACGAGGACGCCCCGGAACCAGCGGTCGGGTCCGCTCCGCCGGATGCGGAGATCGACCTTCTCCTCGTCATCCGTCGGGGGTCGCGTGATCACGGCCGGGCTCCTTGCAGTACCCGGCGGCGCGCCAGCGAGGCGATGCCCACCACCGCCAGCCCGAGGCCCGTCAGATCGGGCACGAGCGGCGAAGCGCCGGTGAAGGCCAGCGCCGGGGCGCCGGTGGTGCGCGGTGTTGGATCGGCCGCGGGGCCCGGCCCGCTCAGCGCGACGGCGGCGGCATTGCCCGCTGCCCCCGGGGCTGCTCCGGTCGGCGTCGGGCCGACCGGGGGCGCGACCGCGGTGACGTCGGCGGTCGGGTGGCTGACGGCCGGGGCCACGACGCCGGGGGCGAAGCGGACATCGGCGAAGGTGTGCGGCTTGGAGAAGTCGTTCTGGTCGACGCCGACGTAGATGACGCAGGGATGGCCGGCGTCGCAGGTGATCGTGGTCGGTGCGTCGAGCAGTCGGCTCGGACGGGTGTAGACCCTGAACCCGGTGTCCCCGTTGCCGTCGCCGGGAGCGTTGACGTAGTCGCCGTGGGCGTCAGTGCCGGCCTGGGTGTCGAGGGTGAGGCCGTCGCAGGCCGTGTTGTCGGGCGGGGGGGCGGCCGCCGTCCCGGCGCATTCCTCGACCTGGATCGTCTGTTCGGGCGGCAGGCCGCCGACGTGGATGGCCACGATCTGCCCGTCCGTGAGTCCGGAGTCCGGCGCCACTGCGACGGTCGGGGCGGTGGCCGCCGCCAGGCCGGTCCCGGCGAGGAGGGCGAGGACAGCGAGGCCAGCGGTGAAGGCGGCCGCCCCGGCTCTCATCCGGCTCACGGCGTGTCCAGCCGCGGTTGGAGCCCGGCCACCCGCCGGCGCCGGCGATGCCGGACGAGGGCGCCGGCCGCCACCGCGAGGAGGACGACGATGCCACCCTCGACGAGGGCGCCGGTGTTCCCGGCCGACCCGGCCGGCGTCGGCGCCTTGAACGTCATGGGCACGAAGGTGTGGGGCTTGGCGAAATCGGTGAACTGCTCGCCGACGTACAGGACGCAGGGATCGGCCGGCCCGCAGTGGATGCTCACCGTCTTGAACTGCGCCGACGGGAGGACGGCCACCCGGTAGCCGGCCGTGTCGCCGGTCGGGTCGCCGGGGGCGTTGCGGTAGTTGCCGTGGGCGTCGGTGTAGCCGGAACTGTCGAGGGTGACGCCCTCGCAGGCCGTGGAGTCCTTGGGGAGATGGGCCATGGTGCCCTGGCAGGCGAGGACCTGGACGCCGGTGAAGGGTTCGAAGCCGGTGGCGGTGATCGTGGTGCGCTGGCCGTCGACGAGGCCATGCGACGGGCTCATGGTGGCCGAGGGGGCGGGCGACGTCATGGGGGGATTGCCTCCGTGCGGGGGTGGTTCGGGAACGGTGTCGACCGGGAAGCCCGGGGCGCCGTTGCCCCGGGCTTCCCGGTACGGGACTGCGATGCCGGCTCAGGTCACGAGTTCAGGTCCGTCACCTGGGCGGCGGTGATCGGGGGAATCGAGTTGCCGTTGCCGTCGACGGCGCACGGCACCCGGGGAAAGACGAACTGCGTCGAGATCGTGTTCGTCAGCTCGTCGGAGTAGTTCTTCCCGGTGGTGAGGTCGGGCCCGTGGTTGACCTTGCCGGGGTCGGTGTCGCACAGGTAGTTGAGGAAGCCGGCCACCGATGCCCGCAGGGTCCCCGTCTTGTAGATGTTGTAGAGACCCCGGAACGTGGCGATGGTCTTGCTCAGCTCCAGCGCCGGGCTGGCCGACAGGCCGTTGATCTTGGTGAGCTTGCCGCTCACCCCGCCCGAGCTGTAGGTGAAGGGCCGCCACTGCGAGACGCCGTAGGAGATGTAGTACAGGCTCTCCGCCACCTGGTTGGCCGCCGCGATGTTGTCGGACGGATTGTCGTGGGTGGCGATGTCGGTGAGCTGCGGAGCGTCGTTCTCCTGGGCGATCTGGGAGTCGGTGTTCTTGGTGTTGGGGTCACAGCCCACGTACGACTTCCATGTCGAGTACGTGCCCGACCCGGTGTTGACGGCGGGGATGTAGATCGGAGCCCCGATGGGGGTGCCGATCCCCTCGCTCCCCTTGCTGTGGCCGGGGTTGGCGGGGTCGTCGGTCTTGTCGTTCAGCTGACCCCAGTCGTTGATCTTGAAGCTGGTGGTCGTGTCGCAGTAGATCTCGAAGGCCAGGCTGTGCCCGCTGCCGGGGACCTGGGCCGTGTTGTCGATGTTGGCCACCGCCACGCCGCTGTAGGGGCCGGCCAGCGCGTCCCCGGGCCGCCACCCGGCCGACACCGGGCCGACCTGGGTGGCCGTGCACGTGCCGGTGCAGGCCACGGTGCTCTTGTTGTGGAACGGGAATTCGACCCCGACCACCGAGTCCCGGGCGAACTCGAGGGCCACGGCCGAGGGGCAGTTGTCCCCGGCGTTGGGAGCCCGGGAGCCGCGGGCGAAGTCGACGGTGAGGCCGCCGGTCGGCTTGCTCCCGCAGAGCTGGCCGACGCCGTTGCCCGTGCCGACGCCCTCGCCGTTGATGAACTCGTTGCGGCTGTAGTCGTCAACGGTGTCGGTGGCCGAACCGTCGGCCGTCGTCACGCAGGTGCGGAAGTCGGTGGCCGAGAGCGTGCAGCCGTAGATCGACGACTGGGAGTAGAGGTTCCCGACGGCGTTCATCACGTAGTACGTCGTCTCCGAGCCGGTGGCCCGGAACTGGTTGACGCCGGGAGTGAAGAACTGCGGGCCCTGGCCCAGCGTGGCCGCCTGCCCGACCCCCGTCCCCAGCAGCAGTGCCACCGAGGTGGTGATCGCGCTGGCCATGACCAGGCGCTTCACGATACGGACGTTCATGAGAACAATCTCCTTTGGAGGACGGGCGCCGGTCAGGCGAGCGTGAGGGTGAGGGTCGCCTGGTAACCGGGCGCACCGGGAGCGAAGGCCGAGGCGGGGACGGCGACGACGAGGTTGGCGCCGCACTCGAAGGTGCCGCCCGACCGGGTGCTGGCCGTGCTGCACAGGGTCTGGGCTCCGTCGTGGAGACCGGCAGCGGGGGCCGGCTCGACCACGGGGTTCGCCTGCAGGGTGGTCCCGGCCAGCGGCCCGCTGGTCGAGAGCACGGAGGACAGCACCGACGCCGGGGCCACGGCCGGGCCGGCCGTCACCTGGGCCACGTCGCCGGGGACGACGTCGTGGGCCACCGCGGCCAGGGGACCCCAGCTCAGGTTCCCGCCGGGGATGCAGTGGTTGCTGTACGACGACGACGTGTCACAGGTCGTCGTGGGCGGGACCGACGGGTCGACGAAGTCGCTGATCTGACCGGTGAGGCTCCAGCCGGCGTCGCTGCCCCGGGCGTTGACGACCTTGACCGGGGCCATGACGCCGCAGGCGTTCTGGGGCTTGCCGTTCAACGTGACCGCCGGTCCGGAGCAGGCGGTCCCCACCAGCGTGTGGCCGAGCGTGTCGATCACCGGCGGCGTCCCGTCCTGGCTCATGGTCAGATCTGCGCCGCTCACGGGGATGACGACGATCTGCTTGAGCTGGCAGTTGGCCTGGGCCGTCACGTCACAGTCGGTGGGGTAGGCCACCGCGGCCTGGACCGAGACGTTGACCGTCACGTTGTTGCCGGCGGTCGAGGTGGCGGGCGAACAGGGCTCCGACGCCCCGCAGCTGGCCGTGGCCCCGCCCACGACGAAGCTGTCGGTGGTGGCCGACCCGTCGGTGCTGGTGTACCGGAACACCCCGGGCGAGACGCTGGCCAGAGTGCCGTGGGCCGGCGCGGTGACGACCGCGGTGGACGGATTGATGGTCTCGGCCACGCCGTTGGAGTCGTTGGCCGTGCCGTAGTCGATCGTGACGTTGCCCGAGCCGAGGTTGGCGACGGTCAGCGTCTGGGGAGTGGGCGACACCGGGGCGACGACGGTCGGAGCCGGTGGGGCGAAGGCGATGTCCACGAAGGTGTGGGCGGCCGAGAAGTTGTTCTGGTCGACACCGACGTAGAGCACGCAGGCGTGGGTGAAGTCGCAACGGATGGTGGACGTGGGGAACGTCGAGCCCGGTGTGCCGAGGGCGTACACCTTGTAGCCGGTGTCGCCGGCGGCGTCGCCGGGAGCGTTGACGAAGACCCCGTTGCCGTCGGCGCTCGCCTGGGTGTCGAGCGAGTTGGCATCGCAGGAGCCGTTGTCGGTGGGGGGAGCGGCGGCGGTACCCGCGCACTCCTCGATCTGGATCGTGGCGTTGGCCGGCATCCCGGCTCCGCTGACACTGAGAATCTGGGCGTCGTGCAGGCCGGTGTTGGGGGTGGCGGTGGCGGACGCCGCCGCGAAGGCGGCGGGGACGAAGCCGAGCACGGCGACGAGTACCGCCGTGATCGAGACCCCGGCGGCCGCCGCGGTTCGAGTCCGTCTGGTGAGCTTCATGACCCTCCTAGTGTGAAACTCAAGCTTTCGCAAAAAGCCATAAGGTGGTGAGCGTAAAAAGAGCGAGCGGCATCGATGTTGCTGCTCGCCGTCAACTGGATTCCCAGCAATACTTCCTGCGTGTTTGGTTCGCCGAGCAAGGCACCGACGCTCCAAGGCGGAGTGTGCGGTGCCCGATCAATAATGTCCAAGAACGAAGTGCGTAGATTGGCGGGGAAAATATGCTTTCGAGGCCTTGCAACGCCGAGAGTTTGAGGAGACGTCGATCGGCTGTCACTGAGTCATGACCGGCCCATTTAGGGTTCCGTTGACGCCCGTTCATGCCGAGGCGCTTCACTCTGAGACGTGCGAAGAACACTCACGCCTCAGCCCGCCGGCCTCGGGATCCGAACGGCCAGGTCCTGGGCCACCTGGCAGCTCGTGGCGGCCTGCACGGTCACCTGGGTGGTCGGGATGATGATCGGCTACAGCGGCCAGAAGCCGTCGTCCGATGCCGCCCCCCGCCCCATCGTCGCCCTCGGCGGCGTGGCGTCGCCCGAGCCGACCACGGCCACGGCCACGGCCACGACCACGACCACGACGGCGTCGCCCACCGCCGGGCCGGCCGCGACGACTACCACCACCGCTCCCGGAGCAGCCGCCGGCCCGCCGACGGTCCTCATGGAGAACACACCCGGGCAGGGGCCGTCGGACCTTCCGGTCTTCACCGCCGGCGGACCCTGGAGTATCGGCTGGCACTTCCGTTGCGTCAACGCCCCCGGTGGTACGGGCACGTTCACCCTCCAGGTGATTCCCGATCCCGGCGGCCCCCCCGCCGCCGCCGTCCAGCAGACCAGCCGGGAGGCCCAGGGCATCACGCCGCAGCCGTCACCGGGGCGTCAACACCTGAAGGTCATCACCGATCCAGCCTGCCAATGGGCCGTCAAGGTGACCGGGGTGGCGCCGTGACATTGGCGGCCCACTTTTGCTCCTGGTGCATGCGACAGCTCGGCGGGCTGCCAGTACTGCGGCGTATTCGGACAGGGTCGCCGGTTGGTGTCCCCGACGGCCGGCTCTTCGGTGAAACCACAGCCCGGACCCCGCCCCAAGGCTACGCCCCCAGCCCGCCCCCGCCGCAAGACGACGCCTCTCCGCGTCTCCGCTTGGGGGTGCCATCATCGGCTGGCTCAGTCGACTGAGGGGACGACGCCGCAGCCGGCGGGATCACAGCCCGACCAGAGCAGGGATCGGGCCGGTAACGGCCCGAGTCGGTCAGACGAGGTCGGCGATGAGCGCCGCCGCCTGCTGGGCGCCGTCGGTCTCGACGGGGCGGTAGGCAACCGGGCGGCCGAACTCCTCGAGCAGGGCAGCGGCGATGGTGTCGGGGTCGGTGGCGGCGAGTCCATCCGGCGGCCGGCGCCGTAGCGGGCGAGGCGGTGCGGGACGTGGAACTGCTGCTCGAAGTGGTGGGCCAGCGGGAAGTAGAGGAATGGCCGCCGGGCGGCGGTCAGCTCCATGGTGATGGTCAGGCCGCCCTGCACAACAGCGACGTCGCAGGCGGCGAGGTGCCGGTGGAGCCGGGGCACGAAGCCGCGGACATCGAGGCCGTCGGGCAGGGCCCGTCCGCCGGTGAGCGCCGCCGGGTCCAGGCGGGGTCGGCGACGACGACCATGCGGAGTTCGGGGACGGCCCGGCGGACCAGCGGGTAGGCGCCCATCACCTTGCCCAGCAAGGCGGCCCCGACCCCGGAGCCGCCGGCGGTGACGATGCAGACCCGCTCGTCGGCCTCCTAGCCGAGCTCGGCCCGCATCACCTCGGGCGGGCCGAGGGGGGCGGGGTCGAAACCGATGACGTAGCCGGCGAAGTCGTAGTGGGCCTCGGTCCACTCCCGGATGCCGGGCAGGCCCGGGCCGAAGGGGTCGGGCACGACGTCGTCGGGTTCGCCGACGAAGACGGCCCGGTCGGGCACCGCCGGGAAGCGGGCGACGTGTTCGATCATTTCGGCGTTGTAGTCGGCGGCCAGCGCCGCCTCCCGCTCGCCGCCGTCGGGCATCGGCAGCCACCCCACGAAGTCGGTGAGCCAGACGAAGGCCGCTTGCTTCAGCTCCGGGTTCTCGTGGAGGTGGTGGTCGGCCTCCCACGCCTCGTCGCCGATCACCGGGCTGTGGCGCCCTTCGGCGAGCAGGTCGTGGAGGACCATGAAGTTGACCACCATGATCTCGTTTATCCGCCGCCAGGCCTGGAAGCAGTGCAGGTCGTGCTCGGCCGCCTCCCCTTCGAAGTGGGCCGACTCGCTGACCAGCCACCGGCTGGCCGGATGTACTGTTTCGCCTTCCGCCTCCAGCACCCGGGTGACGGGATCCTGGGCCAGCCACTCGACCTCGAGGTCGGGCCGCTTCGCCCGCAGCGCCCGGACGATCGTCAGGTCCCGCTGGGCATGGCCAAGACCGATGGGCGACGAGAGCATCAGCGCCCTGCGGTTCCGGGCGGCGGCCCGGGGCCAGCGACGCACCGGGGGACGCGGTGCCGGTTGCAGCCGTCCGGCGAAGTCCCGCAGCAGCAGGCTGAAGCGGACCGGGTCGCGGACGTCGGTGCGGTGGCCGCCGCCCTCGACGATCACCAGCGAGGCGTTGTCTCCGATGGCCTCGGCCAGCATCCTGCCGTGGGACTGCGGCGTCAGGTGGTCGCCGGTGCCCTGCACGACGAGGGCGGGACAGGTGATCCGGGCGCACAGGTCGCGGCGGTCGGCCTCTTCGATGTTGTCGGCCAGCAGCGCGGTGACGAGCATATCGAGGTCGGTCCCCTGCCCCCAGCCGACGCCGTCCTCGATGGCTTTGGTGGAGTGCGGCTCGGTGAAGGCCGCGGCCATGAACACCTCGAGGAACCGGTCGAAGTCTCCCGAGCCCATCGCCAGCATGACCTCGTGGTCGGGCGGCTCGCCGAACGCCGTCCGGGGGCCGACAAACACCACGCCGGCGACGCGATCGGGATGCTCGGCGGCCAGGCGCAACGTCCGGTGCGTGCCACCCGACGAGGCCACCGCGATGGCCCGGTCGGTTCCGGTGGCGTCGAGCACCGCCAGGGCGAAGTCGAGGACGACGGTGTTCGGCTGCGATGAGGCCATCGTCGCCTCTGCCCCTGGCGCTCGCTTCGTGCCGGGCGTCAATGGCCGCGATGGGGCCCCAGAAAGGAGCTGGCGCGGACTGCGACAGACAGGTTCGGACCTCGTCGGATAAACAAAAGTCCCAAATTCACCTTTTCGATGGGCTGGAAATTGCCGATGCCGCGCTCCGAAACCCCGCCAATACGCCGGCCACGGCGGTCAGGTAGTCCGCCGTCAACAGCGTGGGGAAGAAGTGCCGGGCCTACTGCCCGTCGTCCACCCAGACTTTGTCGGCGGTGAGCCTCCGGGCGCTGCCTACCGCAACGTCCTCGAACGCTTCGAAGCACTCCGGTACGACGTCATGGTCGACCTGGAGACGAGCGGCAACCAACGCCGTGCCCCCAGGATCATGGAGGGCGTGGCCCCGCAGGCCGGCGACCGGTCGCGCCACGGTTCGCGCGCAGTCGACATCTTGTGTTCCTGGCCGCCGATCCCGCGAGAATCCCGCGGGCGTCCCGCGGACGGTGCGGACGCCCCCGAACGGTGGCGGACGCCATCGTGCTGCTGATCAGCATTTTCGCGTCCACCGCCGTCCGCGAAAGTCCGCAAAAATGGCCTCTGACCAGCTGTTAAGCGCTTGGTCGGGAGTTCGAGTCTCCCCCCCGGAGCCACCACAACCGCGGCCAGGGTTCCCGCTCTGGGGCGGGGAACTCCGGTCATGGTGCCCGAGGGGCGTCGTCCGCCGGCAGCCGGTCGATCCCGGCGAGGTCGAGGCCGGCGACGTCGGCCCACGCCTCCCGACCGAGCTCGGCGGCGCCGGCGAGGCCGAGGACGTCGCCCGGTCGTTGCGCCGGGTCGACGAGCTCATCGAGGTGCCGGCGGCTGCAGAAGAGGTCGGCGGCGGCGCAGAAGTCGCTCATCAGATGGCGGACTTCTCCCCCCGGAAGCCAGAGGGCGGCGTCGGAGCGCTCAGGCTGGCCGCCCCGGATGGCGACCTGGAGGGGCCGGCCGCAGGCCGGGCACGTCGTGCGGACTTCGGCGTCGAGGGCCAGGGCGGCGGGGATGCCGATCGAGTCGTAGGCGCACCACGTCTGGCGGAGCCGGCCGGCGTGGACGAAACCGTGGCGGGACGGGCGCAGCGTCAGGCCGTGGATGCCGACGACCCGGCCGTCCTCGTCGACCTCGGCCCGGCCCCGCCCCACGAGTTCGGCCGTCACCCGCCGGACCCGGCGGCGCCGGCGGGGGACGAGTTCCTCGGGCCGAACGGCCCGTCCGGCCCACACGGCGGCGAAGCCGGCCGCCGCCACCTCCCGGGCCAGGACGCCCAATCCGTCGTCGAGCAGCCGTCGCACGCCGGTCATTGTGCTCGGCCGAACGGCGCGGGGAGGCCCAAAGCCTGATGCCTTCCCGCAGCCAACTCACATCTCGCTCACAGCTTCGGGGTCGTTACTGACGGCGAGGGCCGGGAACGGCCCACCCCCTTTGGAATCGGAGGCTGCGATGAGCGACTACCCGGCACCGTCCGGCGCATCCGACGACGGCGAGCCCCGCCTCTCGCCGGCCGAGCAGTTCGAGTCCTGGATCGCTGGCCGGACCGCCGCCCCGCCGGCCCTGCCGCCCGCCCCGCCGACGGCTCCTCCGACGGTTCCCCCGACGGCCCTGGCCGACGATTGGGGCGGTTCGTCCGAGGGCTGGCCGCCGCCGTCGCCGGCATCCGGCAGCGGCACCCGGCGCCCGGCAGGCCTGGTGCTGGCCACGGTGGCGGCGGTGGCCCTCGGGAGCCTGGGCTTCGCCGCCGGATTCGCCTACCACCGGGCCGAGAAGGCCGGGGCCGCTGCGACGTCGTCCGCCGGGCCCAACTTCGGCGTGCAGGGCGGCAGCGTCGACCCCTTCGGGTCGGGGGCCTCCGGCTCGTCCGGCGGGCTGGGCAGCGGCACTGCCAACGGGCTGGGCAACGGCAACGGCTTCGGCTTCGGGTTCGGCTCGGGCGCCCTCGGGAACAGCTCCGGAGCCGCCGGCTCGGCGCCGACCGACGAAGCGACGTCCAAGGTCGCCGCCGCCGTCGACCCGGGCATCGTCGACATCAACACACAGATCGACTTCGGGTCCGCCGCCGGTGCCGGGACCGGGATGGTGCTGTCGTCCGACGGCCTCATCCTGACCAACAACCACGTCGTGGACGGCGCCACCGACATCACGGTGACGACCGTGGAGAACGGGCGCCGCTACCCGGCGACCGTCGTCGGCACCGACCCGACCCAGGACATCGCCGTCCTCCAGTTGAAGGGCGCCTCCGGCCTGACGACGATCCCGCTCGGCGACTCCAGCCAGGTGGCGGTCGGCGACCCGATCGTCGCCCTCGGCAACGCCGGCGGAGTCGGCGGAACGCCGGTGGTCGCCACCGGCGTCGTCGAGGCCACCGGGCAGACGATCACGGCCAGCGACGACGACGGCTCCAACGCCGAGACGCTCGACGACCTCATCGAGGTCAACGCCCCGATCCAGCCCGGCGACTCCGGCGGCCCGCTGGTCACCAGCGCCGGGAAGGTGGTCGGCATCGACACTGCGGCGGAAGTCGGCGGTCGGGGCTGGCGGATGCGCAACTCGACGACCGGGACCGGCTACGCCATCCCGATCAACCATGCCCTCGACATCGCCCACCAGATCGAGCAAGGCCAGGCGTCGGACGCGATCCACCTCGGCACGACCGGCTTCCTCGGTGTGGCCGTTGACTCGGGCGCAAACGGGGTCGTGATCGACGCCGTCGAGCCGAACTCGCCGGCCGAGCACGCCGGTCTCGCCGCCGGGGACACCATCGACGCCGTCGACGGCCAGCCCGTCGACTCGCCCGACACGCTCTCGACGCTGACCAAGGCCCATCACGCCGGCGACTCGGTCAGCGTGTCGTGGACCGACGAGAACGGGAAGAGCCACACGGCCAAGGTCACCCTGGCCGCCGGCGCCCCCGACTAGCGGCCGGAATCCGGCTCCGGCGATGATCGGCCGGTCCAGATCGGCGACGGAGAGGACCGACCAGTGCCGCAGCCGGCCGGCGACACCTGGGACCCGGCGCAGTACCGGCGTTTCGAGGCCGAGCGGGACCAGCCGTTCCACGAACTGCTCTCGCTGGTGGAGCTCGTCCCCGGGGGCGCGGTCGTCGACCTCGGCTGTGGCGACGGGCGGCTGACGGCGCTGGCCCACCGGTCGTTGGGGGCGGCGACGACGGTGGGGATCGACTCCTCGGCAGCGATGCTGGCGGCGACCCCGACGGCCGAGGGGCTCTCGTTCGAGCCCGGCGACATCGGGACGTGGGCGGCGGCGCCCGCCTACGACGCCGTGCTGTCCAACGCCGCCCTCCACTGGGTGCCCGACCACCGGGCCGTGCTCGGCCGCTGGCGGGCCGCTCTCCGCCCCGGGGGCCAGCTGGCCGTGCAGCTGCCGGCCAACGCCGACCACCCGTCCCACCGGGTCGTGGGCGAGGTGGTCGACTCGATGGGCCTCACCGTCGAGGCCGATCCGGTGGCGGTCAACGTTTGCCGGCCCGAGGAGTACGCCACCGTCCTCGACGACCTCGGGGCCGTCGAGCAGCACGTCCGGCTGCAGGTCTTCGTGCACCACCTCCCGTCGACCGCCGACGTGGTGGAGTGGGTGAAGGGCACGACACTGACCAGGGTGAAGCGGGCGACCGATGCCGAGGGATACGAGCGGTTCCTGGCCCGATACCGCGCCCGGCTGCTGGCCGAGCTCGGCGACCGGACGCCCTACACCTACCTGTTCAAGCGCATCCTGTTGCGGGCCCGCTTCCCCTGACCCGGACGTAGTCGTTGGGACGGACGTCCCAGTCGAGCAGGGTCCCGGTCGTCGCATCGACGGCGGCCAGGTAGGGGCGGGCGGTGACCGGCGAGGCCGGGGCGTTGCGGCCCTGGGCGGCGGGCGGCACCATGCCGGCGAACTCGCCGCCGAGGAAGACACGGTTGCCCGCCTGGGCCAGGGCCAGGACCTTCCCCGCCTTGTCCTTCTCCACCAGCGACGGGCTCGTCCCCCAGGTGGTCAGCGCCGTGGAGAAGAACGTCTGCGGGGCGGGGCCGGTGTCCGGCGGTGCGCCGAAGCCGGTCCCCGCACCGGCGACGAAGAACGGTCGGGTGGCCATCCCGACGATCGCCGTCCGGGGGGCCGTCGGGCCGCCGAGGGCGCCGCCAACGTGTGGGCCTGGGCCGCCAGCGGCGCCTGGGCCGCCGCCACCAGCAAGGCCGTCGTCAGCAGCGCCGGCACCTCGAGCCGCCGCCGGTGATGCCGCCGTCCGGTCCCGCCCGTCGCCAAGCACCCCTTCGGTCGGAAAGCGGTCGAATCCCCTCGAAGGTCCGAATTCACTGCGATCCGGACGAATCCTCCCAACGGCGACCAGGTTCCTGGACGAACGTCACGTCGTGGCGGCCAAGAATCGGGAGCAGCGCTCCCGAAGTGGTCGAAACCGGCCGAATGGGTCATGTGGGGCGTTGCCTGCCATGACCACTCACAGAATGGCGAAGCCCGGTTGGGGCCGATCACCTACGCTGCGTCTTCCGGGGCCCGTAGCTCAGCGGTCAGAGCAGGGGACTCATAATCCCTCGGTCGGAGGTTCGATCCCTCCCGGGCCCACTCCCTGACCAGCACTTTTGCTTGGGTGCGACGCGTAACGCGCAACCGCTGGATTGCGTATGCAAACGCCTTGCTAACGAAAATTCGGGAGGGCGTCCTCGTCTGCGTCGCCGAGGGCCTCAGCCGGCGGCGTAGATGGCCGGCCGGTAACGGGGCGGGGGGATGGGGTCGCCATGCGCCCGGGCCGATTCGAGCCAGGCCTCTTTGGCCTGGAGGACTTCCCGGAGGGCTTCTTCGGGGGTGGCCCCGTGAGCCGAGCAGTACGTGAGGTCGGGAATGTCGGCGATCCAGGCCTCGTCCTCGTCGCTCCAGAAGACGTTGATGTGGTACTCGCTCACTTCTTCTCCTCCGGAAGAGCCAGGGCGTGACGTTCGGCGAGCTGGAGCAGCTGGCGGAGCTGGTAGGGCTTGGCGTCGCCGTTGCGGGCGGGCTGCAGATTGAGCCGGTCCGTCACGGCGGGATGCCGGTAGATGTGGTGGCTCCCGTGCACTCTGTCCAGGGTAAACCCCAGCGCCTCGGCGAGGCGCTGGGCATCGGTGAAGGTGACGTTGGCCAGCTCACCGCGGGCGAGGCGGGCGAGCAGCGCTCTGGGCTTCACCGGATCTCGCCGAAGGCCTCGTCGATGGCCGCCGCGACCTGGGCTGTCATGCCGTCGAGGACGTGCTGGTAGACGGTCATGGTAAAGGCGGGCGAAGAATGTCCCAGGGCGGCGGAGGCGATGGCGGGGTGGACGCCACGTGCAAGGAGGACGGTGGCGAAGCCGTGCCGGACGTCATGCAGTCGGGTACCGGCCGGCAGTCCTGCCTTCAGAGCGAGGCGCTTGAAGGCCTTCGTCCAGGAGTCGGGGTGCAGCGGGCCGCCATCGCCTCGATCGCAGACGAGGTCGAGGTCCTGCCAGTGGGTTCCGACGAGCATTCGGCGCTTCCTCTGTTGCCTCCGCTGTTTCCGGAGCGGCTCGAGCGCCGCCGCCGGCAGGGTGATCTGTCGCCGGGATCGGCTGGTCTTCGGCTCCATGAAGACGAGTCCCCCGTTGACCCGCTGGATCGAACGGGTGATCCGCGTCTGGCCCGTCTCGAGGTCGACGTCGGCCCAGCGCAGGGCCAGGATCTCGCCTCGGCGGGCTCCCGTCATGGCGGCGAGCAGTAGCGGCACACCCCACGGTGTCCCCGCCGATGCCTCGATGAGCCGGAGCATCTGCACTGCCGTCGGCACCTGGAGGTCGGGCCGCTCCGGCTTCGGCGGCCGCACCGCGGGGACCGGGTTGTAGGGGATGAGGCCCCAGGCGACGGCCTGGCGGAGGGCGTGGCCGAGAACCGCTCTGGCCTGGACAACCGTCCTGGGCGCCAGGCCCCGCTCGGTCATCTTGTCGATGACCTGCTGGACGTGGGCCGGGCGGACGCGATCGAGGCGGAGGCGGCCGATTGTTCCCCTGACGTCGTTCATCAGCCGGACGTACCGGATGTGCGTACCGGGCCGGAGCCGGCTGCGCTGATGCTCCAGCCACCGGTCGAGGTACGCGGAGACGGTGATGTCCTCGGGGAAGGGGTCGCCGCCGGCCTCGACGCCGACGAGGTACCGGCGCAGCTCACGCTCGGCCTCCTTGCGGGTCTTGAAGCCGCCCTTCCACTTCTGCCGACGCAGCCCGTCCTCGCCGACATCGACCACGAACGACCAGGTCGCTCCACGCTTGCGGACGTGGCCTCTCATCGATCGGCTCCCCTCTCTCCGGTGATCCGCCGATTCTTCGTCGTCCCCCGGCGACCGTCCATCCCCTGCCCGAGAGCCGTCCTGATATGGGCCGGAGGGAGGGTGCCGTGGAGGAGGAGGGCTTCGCCGGGGAGCATCTGGCGCAAGACGTTGGCCGGAGCGAGTGGTACCTGGGCCGGCGCCGGGCGTTGGTATCCGGGGTCGGGATACCGGCCCAGCGGGTCCCCGAGGACGCCGGGGACGTGTTCGTGGCCGAGGAGGCGGGTGGCGTAGTCGAGCCCGGCGGTATCGGACATGCCGGCGAAGAACAGCTTGGTGAGGTGGTTGGTCAGGATGGTGTCGGCTTGGCGGCCGTAGATGAAGTCGAGCTGGGCTTTGGACTGCCAGACGGTGACCAGCTGGACGCCCACCCCGGCGACGGTGGAGGCCCATTCGGGCAGCTTGCGGAGCGGGGTGTTGGCGGCTTCGTCGAGGACGACGAGGAGGGTGGGGTCGAGCGGCTGGCATTGGCGGATGGAGCGTTGGAAGGCCTGGTTGACGAGGTCGCCGATGAGGCCGCCGAGGACGGGGGCGAGGCGGTCCTGGTCTTCGAGGGGGGCGCAGATGTAGAGGGTGTTCTCGCCGGCGAGGAGCCAGTCGAGGTCGATTTGGTGGGTGGTGGAGAGGCCGGCCACGCCGGGGTCGGCCCAGGGCCAGATGGCGCTGCGGGCGGTGGCGTAGATGGACGAGCTCGTGCGGGGGTCCATCTCCCAGATGCCTCGCAGCCAGAGGTGGACCTGGCGGGCGGCGGCCGCCGTGACGGGCTCGCCACCGTCGGCGAGGGCCCGGACGAGGGGGGCGACGGTGCCGCTGGTCTGGTCGGTCGGGCGGTCCTGGCCGAGGACCCAGTCGACCACGTCGGCGATGGTCCGCCCCTCGGTGGTGGCGGCGAGCCAGAGCAGGCCGGCGAGGAGGATCTCGGCCTGGTTGCGCCAGTAGGCGCTGTCGTCGTGCTCTCCCCGGGGTGAGGCGTCGACGAGGGCCCGGGCGGCGCTCTGGGCGCCACCGATGCTCTTGGCCCGTCCGAGGGGACTCCAGGAGGCGCTGTCGATGCCGGTGACGCCGCTGGGGTCGAAGACCTTGACTTCGCCTCGTGCGGCCCGAGCTTGGATGGTGGCTCCGAGCAGGTCGGTCTTGACGGAGGAGAGGATGGCGGGCCCCCGCCAGGCATCGATGGCGGCGATGGCGGCCCGGGTTTTGCCGGAGCGGGACGGTCCGATGAGGGCGACGGCCCCGACGTCGCCTTGGCGTTGCCGGGCCCGGCGTCCGTGCCGGGTGGGGCCGGCGGCCCGGTTCTCGGTGGCGAGGGTGTGGCGGCCGAGGCGGCCGAGGACGAACCGCCCGGCGATGGGCCGGCCGACGATGAGCGGGGCGAGGTCGGCTGGTCGGGCGAGGCGGGCCTGGGCTTCGACGCCGAAGCGGCGGCGGCGGTCGAGGGCCCGCTCGGGTGAACGGAAGAGCCGCCAGCCGCCGTAGCCGGCTGCGGCCCCGGCGGTGAGGGCCCCGACGGTGGATGCCCAGTAGAGGACCGGCCCGGGCAGTTTCGCTCGGGACGGCGGGGCCCAGGCGGTCTTGGGGTCGCCGAGGTGGTGCGGGAGGCGGACGGCGGCTTCGAGGGCGGGTCCGAGGCCGGTGCTGATGCCGCCGTGGCCGGAGAGCCAGGAGGCGAGGGCGGCGCCACCCCACGCCACGCCGGCGACCCCGGCAACGGCGAGGACGATGGCGATGAAGAGTTGCTCGCCGAGCGGGTCGATCGGCCCCGGCGGTGGCGGTGGGGTGGGTCGGCGGTAGCCGGCGGGGGCGGTCATCGTCCGGCCGCCATGTCGACGGCGGCGGTCTTGGCCTGGGAGACGCCGAGGGCGTGGCGGACGTGGATGAGGGGGTCGTCGGGGTGGTCGGGGTCCCGGGCGGTGACGGTGTAGAGCCGGTTGTGGTCCCGGGCTCGGGAGAGGCCGGTGTAGCCGAGTTCGGCCACGAGGGCGTCGTCGCCGAGGAGGAACTCGACGTCGCAGGTCGAGGACTGGGATTGGTGGATGGTGCGGGCGTAGGCGTAGTCGAGGTGGCCCTCGACGGCGTAGGAGTAGGGCACAGAGACCTCCCGGCCATTGTCGAGACGGAGATGGATGCGGCCTGGCCCGGCGCCGGTGATCTCGCCGACGTCGCCGTTGACGACGCCGAGGTCGTAGCGGTTGCGGCGGGTCAGGACCCGGTCGCCGACGGCGAAGGAGCGGTCATCGACGGTCAGGACGTCCGGTCCGAGCCGCCCGTCGTCGCGGAGACGTATTCGGGCCCGGTCGTTGAGGTCGGCGATGTCGCTGCGTCGCAACGCCCCCATGACCGCCTGCCGGCGGGCTGCGTGGGCCTCGTACCAGTCGTCGACGAGGGCGTCGCGCAGCACGTCGGCGTTGCCAGCCACGGTGATGTTGCCGTTGCGCTCCAGGCGGGCCAGGGCGGTGTCGACCCGTCCGGCTCGCAGGGCGCCGAGGGCGACCCGTTCAGCGGGATCGCGCTGGCGGAGGTTGCCGGCGAGGCGGACGGCGTCAACCCGGGCCAGCAGGGCGCTAAAGAGCCCGCCGGCTTCGATGGCCGGGAGCTGTTTGGGATCCCCGACGGCGATGATCTTGGCGCCGGCCCGGTCGGCCCGGCCGACGAGGTCGGCGAAGAGGCGGGTGCCGAGCATGGCGGCCTCGTCGATGACCACTACCGTCCGAACGTCGAGGCGGTCACGGCCGGTGTCGAGCGCCAGCTGGAACGACCGGGCGGTGCGGGCGTCGATCCCGGCGCCGGACTCCAGTTCCCTGGCCGCCCGGGCGGCCAGCGCCACGCCGACCACCCGGTGCCCGCTGGCCTGGTAGGCCTCCCGGACGGCGTCGAGGGCGAAGGTCTTCCCACACCCCGGCGGGCCGACCACGACGTCGACCCGATTACCCGACCCCGTGACCCGCCGAACCATGGTCTGCTGTTCGACGGCCAGGGACGGCCGGGCCGCAATCGCCGCCTCCACCGAGTCACGCTCGGCCAGGCCGGCGCCGACCCCGCGGCCGTCAAGACAGATGGTGACCGTGTGCTGTTCCAGGCGCAGGATCTCCGGCGTCGTCCACCATTTCCCCTCGACCAGGCAGACGGCCTGGGGGGAAGCCAGGAACCCTTCGGCCCGGGCGTCGATCTGGTCGAGGGTCGCCCCCTGGGTCGCCGCAGTGGCCACGGCCCGCACCACCTCGGCTCGCCCGAAGGCGGCCCGCTCCTCGGTCAACGCTGCCGCCAGGTCCTCGTCGCTGACGGCGAACGCCGGGATCCTGGGCATCCGGGGCACCCCGTCAAGGGAAAAGCCGAGCTCGCCGGCCCGCGACGCCCAGGCCCGGCGCAGCTCCTCTTCGGGGATGGCCTTGGACTTGGCGGTGCGGGTGGCCAGGGTGGCCACCCGGGCGGCTCGCCCGCCAGTGACGCCCCGGCGAGTCATCTCGGCCTCGATCTCGACCCGCCGCCGAGAGAACGCCCGGCGGACCTTGGCGTCGATACCGGCGATCTCGGCCACGCCATGCCGGTCGGCCTCCCCGAAGAGAACCCCGAAATCCCTCGCCAACTCGTAGCGCAACGCGGCCTGAAACAGGGCGTCGGCCGTGTAGCGCTCCCGGTACAGGGCCCGCCCGTCCAGCGCCGTCCACCGGCCGTCGGATCCCTGAGCGGCGTTCATCACCAAGTAGTGAACGTGCAGGCCGGGATCGGCCAGACGACTCGTCCGATGCAGGAACGCCGCGGCCACGAACCCACCGGCCGGTTCCGCCACCCGCCCGGCGTGGCCCCGACGCACCCGGCACGCCTCCCGCTCCAGGTAGCGCTCCACCTCCCCCACCGCCCGCTCCACGCAGCCCACCACCCGGCCGGCGTCGCGCTCGCCGGACAGCGCCCACAGCAACGAGATCGACTTCGGCGGCGAAAAGGTCAGGTCGAACCCCGCCAGGCGAGGCGCCGTCTCGGTCAGCGCCGCGTCGGTCCGCGGGTTCCGACCAACGAACACCGCCGTCAGATCGTCGTCCAGGACGACCCCCTCCAGACCGAGGACGGCCGCTCCCCCACCCCGCCACCGGCCCGGTACCTCCCCCGGTGTCAGGTAGTAATCCTCGGCGCCGTCGACGACCTCCCGCAGGTAATAGTCGGGGCTGCGGAGCTTCCCGATCGAGATCACCGCCCGCCCCCCGCACCGCTGGTGCATTGGTGTGGACGTGACAGCGAGTGCCGGGCTGTACAGAACCGACGGCGCGGGCCGCTCACTCGCTGGTCCTCATCGCCCGACCGGAGCTGAGCGGTTCGGTGGGCGGGAGACCGTCCATGAGCCGTTCCAGGGCGTGGCGGGGAACACGCAGTTGCCGGCCAAGGCGGACGACCGGGAGCCCCTCCCGGCCACCGGTCGCCAGGTACCGCCGAGCCTGCTGATATGCCACCGTCCTGCCGACGCGCAAAAGAGCGGCAGCCTCGACCACCGTCAGGAAGGGAGCTGGATCCGACCGGGCCTTGAGCATGAAGTCCACCTCACCGTTGACAAGGACAACGTGGAGGCGGATTGTAACACCGCATACCTAGTCAACGGCTACACTTACTTTCGGGCGGACGGTGACGGAAGGAGACGGACGTGCCCAGACGACGGCGGACACCCCCCGAACCGGAACTCGAGGCCCCCGAGGCCGAGCCACAGAAGCCGCCGACCCGGGTGCTCGACGCCAACCAGGTCGTCGCCTACAACTTCCGGGCCGCCCGGGAACTACGCGGCTGGACCCAGGACCACGTCGCCTACCTGCTCGCCCAGTACCTCGGCCAACAGCTCCCCAAAGCCAGCATCTCGGCCATCGAGCGGTCCGTCGAAAGCGACCGGCGCCGGGAGTTCGACGCCCAGGAGCTCGTCGCCTTCGCCCTCACCTTCGACCTCCCGATCGTCTGGTTCCTCCTCCCCCCACCCGGCGCCGAGGAGTACCAGCTCGCCGGCACCGAACGCAGCGTCCTCCACCTCGTCCGGCTCCTCTTCGGCCGCGACGGAGACCTCCACGACCTCCGGCCCCGCTTCGCCCAGCTCAAACCGAACCCGTTCTCCTCCGACCCCAAAGCCGGCGAGCGGGTCATGGAAGAGGCCTCCGACTTCCCCGAAGACCTCACCTGGAACCACTTCGAACGGGCCCGCCAAGAAGCCCTCCTCGCCCTCGTCGACCAGGACGCCAACGAGATCGAGGAACTCGTCGGCGAGCTCTCCGGGATCCTGGCCAAGTTCGACCAGTTCTCCCGCAAGACCTACCGCGAGACCCACCCCAAGAAGGTCTACCGCGACATCTCCAACTCCATCCTCGGCCAGCGGATCTTCCGGCTCCTCTCCGACCTCGAAGCCGAAGACCCCGACCGCTACACCTTCCTCCACACCGTCCTCCTCGACGCCGGCCCCGCCCTCGAAAACGCCATCGACCTCGACGACCAAGAAACCGTCGACCGCCTCGCCGCCCTCCTCGACCGCGTCGAAGAACGCCTCCGCGGCGAACCCTGATCGAAGAGGCCCGCCGAAGGAAGGCCGCCAGCGAGGAGCGGCAGAGCGGTCTTCCTGAGCACGATCGCCCCCGTCGATCTCAGCTCAAGAGGCGGCCGCCCGCCGGGCCGCGGCACCGGCCAGGTCACTGTGCTCAGGCAGCCGTTCCCGTTCTCGGTTGGTCATCGAGGAAGGCCCAGTATCAGACGATACCGGGCGCTTTTCACTGCTTGCGCTAGTTACACAGCCTCCGTTGCCGGCTGTAGCGAAGGAGCCGGCATTTCCGCGCTACACAGATCGCTGTTCGGTACGGGTTCTGTTGAAGATTGGTGATGTTCGTTCCCTTGTGAAGGGAGCCGGTCTCGTCGGGGTGAATTGAACGTCCGTGTCCTCCCCCCGACGCAGGCTTCTCGTCGTCACCACGGCTCTCATGGCCGCTGTGGGCGCGTCTGCGGCCGGTTTCGCGTTGATTGGCCGGAACCCCGAGGTGCGCGTCGTCGCGGCCGCACCGCCGGCTGAAGACCCGGTGCCGACCACGACGCCGACGGTAGCCACGGTTCCGCCGACGACCGAGGCGACGGAGGCCAACCCCCGGCCCGAGTCGACCCCGACCACACGGTCGAAGCCCACCTCCTCCACGACCGCTCGGCCAGTGCCGACAACGACGACGACGACGGCGGCTCAGCAGACACGGACGACCAGTGTCCCGACGACTGTCCCGGCTCCGACGACGACCACCACGGCCATCGTGTGCCGGGACAGCCACGACCCCACCTGCGGCCGGTTCCGGTGGGACCCACAGCCCGACAACGGCCCCCTTACGGTGAAGGTGACAGTGCTTACACCGCACCCCACGGCGGGGGAACCGGTGCAGTTCAAGGTTGTCCTCGACGACCCCGACGCCCACATCGACCCCGAGTGCTACACCCGCCAGTCGTTCGGGGATCCCACCAGTGAAGGCTCGTGCATCGCCGATTACCCAGCCTGCCCAGAACCGAGGCGGTACGGGCCATGGACGCCGCCGGCCAAGCAGCCCGACCACCGCGAGCTGATCCTCACCCACACCTACGGCGCCGGAACGTTCACCGCCACCTTCGGGTACTACAGCCGCGGCTTGCCCTGCGACTTCCCGTACCCCGACATGGCAGACCCTTACGGCAGTTCGGGAATTGGCACGGCCACCGTGACCGTCGCGCCGGCGACTCCCCCGAAAACGGCTTCGTGAGTCCGAGGCGCCGGCCATGTTGGCTGCGGAAATCCAGGCGTCGGGGCTGAGCAGGACGTGCCGTTTCTTCGCTGCTTTCGGGGCCGGCAGGGCGCTCGCGATCGCGAGCAAGTCAGAGCCGCTCAAACCGCAACTGAACGGCACGTCCGAGTGGGTCGGTCGGTGCCGCCCATGGACTCCGTTCACTAAACGAATTCACAGAAACCCGTCTGTGTGACGGGTTTCTCGGAAAGCGATGGCGGAGTTCGGCGGTGCAGGGACCGCTCGGGATTGCCGGCGATGAGCGCTTGGCTGTGACGGGGTGGCTCGTGGCGCTCAAGGCGCGCGGTACTCGGCGTTATCGGGCGGGGCCCAGATGCCGGCATTGATCGGAGGCACGCGGGTGTGCCCGACCTGGTGACAGGCGGCACACCTCGCCTGGCTAGTGGTTCGCCGCCCAGGTTCGGCGTTGGAAGGCGGCCTTGCGGGCGGCCTTGGCGACGAACTTCACGGTGTGGTTCTTGCCGATCGCTTCCAGGACGGGCAAGGTCGCTGGTGACGGGGAGCGCCACAGGTTGCCGAGGACCGCGACCTGGTCGTCGTGGTTGCCGACGACGGCCAAGGTGGCGGTCAGACCTTCAGGGCCGTCGGCGACGAAGCGGTGGGCGAGGACATCGATGAATGGGCCCGGATCGGCGGGGTCGTAGAGGGACGTGTCGGGTTCGACGCCGAGGTCGACGAGCCAGCAGCGGGCGGCCCCGCGCACGGTCGGGTCGCTCTCGAGCTGGCGGACCAGCGGGGCGCTGACGTCGGTCGGGAGGTCGGCGAGGACGCCGAAGGCCAGGAGTTGGGCCGCGACGTCGAGCTCGGGGATCGCTTCGGTCAGGGCCTGGGCCGCCTCGTCGTCGGTTCGCCGGCCGCGCCAGGCTTCGAGCTCGCCCCAGAGGGTCGGCGGATCCATGTCCCGCGCGGCGTGGAGCAGCTCGATGGCCGGCCGGTCGGCGAAGGTGCCGGCCGTCGGGGCGTCGTGGCCGGTTTCGATCAGGAGGTCCCGGACGAGGACGAGCCCGGCGTCGGTCAGTTGCACCGTCCCGCCCGTCCGCAGCCGGGTCCAGACATCGTCGGGCTCCTCGACGTCGGCCCGAACGAGGACGCCCGCCAGTTCGAGGGCGTCCATGATGGAGGTGACGTCGACGCTGACGCTTCGGCCAACCTGCTCGTCGGTCAGCCTCGGGAACTCGAAGGCCTCCAGGACCGTCGTGGTCACCACCTCGGCGATGTCGTCGAGCGGCACCGGGCACCGGGTGGCGTACGCGGTGATCAGCATGGGCAGCACGAGCCCGTCAAGCAGCGCGTCGACCTCGGGCCACTTGAGCCAGGCGTCGGGGTCGCGCTGGGAGCTGAGGGCACCGGTAGCCAGAAGGGCCCGGACAGACTTCTCGAACCAGGCCCGCGGATCGGTGTCGATCCGGGCCGATGCCTTCGTGGCCACGACCTTGCCGTGCACGACCCGCAGCACGCCGGCCTTCTTCGCCCACACGAACAGGTGGCGCAGCCGGGGGAGCTCCGCCGAGCTGCGGGTCCGGAAGGTCCGGTCGCCGATCCGCCCGTCGATGTGATCCCCGGTGCCCAGCAGGTCCACGAGGGCCTTGGCGTCGGCCAGGGTCAGGTTCCCCCTCTGGGTCAGCTTGCGCCCGGTCCCCACGTAGTCGGCCAGGCCCCGGAACATCTCGAGGACCGGCGCCTTGGCGGCCGAGACCAGCGCGGCGCCGTCGTCGGGGAGGACGACCGGGGGTAGGACCGGCCGGGCCCGCCGGGGAGCGACCACGGGCTCCGGGAGAACCCGGCGGCGTTCGTCCTCCGGCCGGGCGTTGAAGCCGGCGATCCACTCGTCGGCCGCCGACCGGTCCGTGAGGTCGACGCCGTCGGCGGCGGCCGCCGTGAACAGCGACTTCGCCATCCCGAACTTCGAGGGGTCCCCCATGGCCTCGACGTAGCCCGGGGCGAGCCGCTCGATCGCCTCCTGGAGGACCGACACCGGGGCACAGGCCGTGTCGAGGAGGTCGGAGGCCGCCAGGAACCGGAGCAGCGTCTGCAGGGCGGACAGGAGGCCGCCGCACTCCTCCTGGGGGACGCTGAGCTTGCGGGGGCACCACTCCAGCAGGAACTCGGCCAGCTCCTCCGGCTGCCAGCAGCCGAGGTTCCCGTCGCCGTAGCCCCACTTCCAGTCCAGCGCCACCGAGACGTCGGCCACCACCTCGGCCGCTTCCCCAGGCGTCGCTCCTCCCCGCCCGACCAGCCACCGCTCGAACTCCCCCAGGAGCAGGCGACTCCCCTTCTCGAAGCCCTTCTCGTCACGGGGACCGAAGCGCATCCGCATGCCCGGAGCATCGCACGGGAACCTCCCGGCCGGGCCGACCCCGGAGCGTCCGCCCAGGCCCACCGTCGGCGACCGCACCACCGCGCCGCGGCCAGCCACCGCTGCACGGGACCGTCAGGGCCATGCCCGTCTTGAGTGGCTCCCGGACGGCGCCGGCGGCGAGGATCCCAACCCCGTCGCGCCGCACCCGAGAACGCGGTTCGGCGCCGGCCCGTGCAAACGGTTTGCTAACGAACTGTTTGCAAAGGGCCGGTACTGGACGGCACCAGCTGGACACCGAAAACCGCGAAAGCCCAGGTCAGAGGGCACGCGACGTCACAGGCCGGCACCCGCCGACACCCCCCAGAACGGACTCATAATCCCTCGGTCGGAGGTTCGATCCCTCCCGGGCCCACGAGCCGTCCGCCCGGTCAGGAGCCTTTGATGTCCGATCAGCGTTCCTGACGAACACCTGTCGTTCCGGAAGAGCGCCGGGTGGCCTCCAGGCTGGGCGATCCGCAGTTTCGGCGTTCCTGAGGAACACCCCCTGTTCCTCAGGAACGCAGGTTGGGACCCGCGTCGGCCCGAGGCCGGGGCATCGGCGTCGCCCTCTCCGCTGTCACGCACCGTGTCACGAAACGCCCGGGCCGACCAAACGGTTCGATCCGTCCCGGGCCCACGATGGGACCGGGACGGACGGGGGACGATCAGGCGAGGAACTTGAACACCAGCGAGATTGAGGCGATCACGCCGATGGCCACCACGGCTCGACGGACCGCCCGTCGGCCCAGCCGCTGGGCCACGGCCGCTCCGCCGAGACCCCCGGCGATGGAGCCGCCGGCCATCAGCGCGACGTCGGCCCACACCACGGCCCCCTGCAGGGCGAAGTACACGGCGGCCACTCCGTTGATGGTGATGGCCAGCACGTTCTTGAGGCCGTTCATCTGATGGATGTCGGTCAGCCCCAGCACCGCCAGCGCGGCCAGCATCATGATCCCGATGCCGGCGCCGAAGAACCCGCCGTAGACGCCGACCACGAACTGGAAGACCACGGCCGCGGTGGCGAAACCGGCCGTGCGCTCCCCGACCAGGCTGCTCCGCTGCCGGAGGACCCCCGACAGCGGCTCCTGCACCGCCAGCAGCACCGTGGCCCCGAGGACCAGCGCCGGGGCGAGCGCCTCGAAGATCCGCTGCGGGGTGTGGAGGAGCAGGACGGCGCCGACGATGCCCCCCATCAACGAGGGGACGGCGAGCAGCGCGATCACCGACCGCTCCGGCAGGTGCCGGCGGAACCCGAGGACGCCGCCCAGGCTCCCGGGCCACAGCCCCACGGTGTTGGTGGCGCTGGCCGCCACCGGGGCGACGCCGACCCATACGAGCGTCGGGAACGTCAGGAGGCTGCCACCGCCGGCGATGGCATTGACGAACCCGCCGGCGGTGGCCACGGCCAGCACGACGGCGTGCTTCCACGGCGCGACGGCGGCGAGCACGGCCTGACGCTACGACCCCCGGCCGATCTTTACCGAACCTTTGCCTCGGCAACCTCGATGCTTGAGCCACCAAAGGGGAGACTCGAAGGGAGGCCGGGGGAACCCGCACTGACAGGAGGAACGACACCGATGGCCGAGACGCCTCCCACCATGTGGTCGGACACCACGCTGCCGCCGCAGACCCCGGGAAACGACGCTCCTCCGCCCGCCGGGTCTCCCGGCCGGCCCGCCGAGCCCAACGACCCCCGCGGCCCCGGTGACCCCGGGCCGGCCTTCAGCTGGGGCCCTCCTGTCGCTCCCCCGGCCGCCCCTCCGACCGGCGAGGGCTTCCCGCCGCCGTACGCCCCGCCGCCGCCTCCGCCGCCCCCGCCGGCCGCCCGACCTTCCCTCCCCTGGGTCGGGGCGGCCGGTCCCGGGCGGCGCTTCCTGGCCGGCGTGGTCGTCGGCGCCGTCGTCGGCGCCCTCGTCGCCGGGGGAATCGTGGCCCGGAACCACACCACCACGGCCGCTCCGGCCGTCAACTCCAAGGCCGTGGCCGCCGCCCGGGCGTCGCTCCTCGCCCACCCGGGGGACGTCCACCAGATCGTCCAGGCGGTCGGCCCGTCGGTCGTGTCCATCCAGACCCAGGCCCTCGGAGTCGGCGCCTTCCTCCAGGCGGTGCCCGAGCAGGGTGCGGGCAGCGGGTTCGTCCTCAGCCCGGACGGCGTGATCGTGACCAACAACCACGTCATCGCCGGCGCCAGCACCATCACCGTCACGCTGGCCGACGGGCGCAAGCTCGCCGGGCGCGTCCTCGGGAAGGACGCCACCGCCGACCTCGCGGTCCTCAAGGTGGACGCCAGCGGCCTGCCGGCGGTCAAGATCGGCAGCTCGGACGCCCTCGTCGTGGGGGACTCCGTCGTGGCCATCGGCAACGCCCTCGCCCTCGACGGCGGCCCGACGGTCACCGAGGGCATCGTCTCGGCCCTCGACCGGACGATCTCGGCCGGGGACCAGGGCTCGGGTGGCAACACCGAGACCCTGCGCCATGTCCTCCAGACCGACGCCGCCATCAACCCGGGCAACTCCGGCGGCCCGCTGCTCAACGCCAAGGGCGAGGTCGTCGGGATCAACACCGCCGTGGCCGGCGACGCCCAGAACATCGGCTTCGCCCTGGCCATCGACAAGGCCATGCCGATCATCAACCAGCTGAAGACCGGCCAGACGCCGGCGCAGCCCTTCCTCGGCATCGCGACGGTGAGCCTCACGCCCGGGATCCAGCGCCAGCTCGGCCTCGACACCACCAAGGGCGCGGTGGTGGCCAGCGTGACCCCCGGCTCGGGCGCCGAGCAGGCGGGGTTGGCCCAGGGCGACGTCATCACCAAGATCGACGGCAAGGACGTCGCCAGCGCCGACGACGTGACCGCCGCCGTCGCCGACCGCAAGCCCGGCGACACGATCGACATCACGATCGACCGGAACGGCCAGACCCGCACGCTTTCCGCCAAGATCGGGACCCGCTCCGGCGGCTGAGGTGCCAAACGGTCCCGACCGGGTCGTCGACCCCATGGGAAGGTCTGTCCGGATCGGCTTACGGGAAGGGGGCGTGGACGGCGTCGGCATCGATCTGGAACGGCCAAGGCCGGGATTTTTCGGCGCGTGCCAAGGGGTTCTCGGCGCCCGGGTCGATAGATTCCGGCCGTGGCCCGCCTGCTGCTGGTGGAAGACGACGGCTCGATCGCCGAACCGCTCATCGCCGCCTTGCGGCGGGAGGGTCACGAGGTCGACTGGTCTTCAACCGGTGAGAAGGGCCTGGCCTGCGCCGGTCCCGACGTCGATCTGGTGCTGCTCGACCTGGGTCTTCCCGACGTCGACGGGCTCGAGGTGTGCCGGCGGCTTCGGCAGCGGCTGCCCGACCTGCCCGTCCTCATGCTGACGGCCCGGGCGGAGGAGGTCGACGCCGTCGTCGGCCTCGACGCCGGCGCCGACGACTACGTCACCAAGCCGTTCCGGCTGGCCGAATTGATGGCGAGGATCCGGGCCGCGCTGCGCCGGGCGCCGGCCACCGCCGTGACGACGGTCCAGGACGTCCGCATCGACCACGCCGCCCGCCGGGCCTGGCGGGGCGACCAGGAACTGGAGCTCTCGGCCAAGGAGTTCGATCTCCTGGCCCTGCTGGCGGCCGAGGCCGGCCGGGCCGTCACCCGGGACCGCATCATGCGTGAGGTGTGGGACGAGCACTGGTACGGCCCGACGAAGACCCTCGACATGCACATCTCCTGGCTGCGCAAGAAGCTCGGCGACGACCCCGCCAACCCCCGGCTGATCACCACCCTGCGCGGTGTCGGCTTCCGGTTCGAGACGGGCTGAGCGGCGGGTCGGGGCACTGGATGCGGCAGCGGTTGGTGCTCTCGACGGTGGCCGTGGCGCTGGGCGCCCTGCTCGTGCTCGGTCTGCCCGTGGTGTTCTTCGTCGACCGGCTGGCCCGGGCCGAGGCCGGCGCCATCGTCCGCCGCCAGGCGGAAGGCATCGCCACCGGGCTCGCCAACGAGATCGCCGCCGGCCGGGTGGTCACCGCCGACGTGCTGGCGGCGGCCGTCCCGCCCGGTGACCACCTCGAACTCCACACCGCCAATGGCGCCGTGGTGAGCGCCGGCGAGATCACGGCCAGGGGCGTGGTCGCCGTCGACGTCTCGGCCATCGGCGGGATCACGCTGCGGCTGGAGACGTCCGACGAGTTCGTCCGGGACCGGGTCCGCCAGGCGTGGCTGGCGCTCGGCGGCCTCGGCGCACTCGGCCTGGCGGTGGCCGCCGGGCTGGCCGGCGTCCAGGCCCGGCGGCTGGCCGGGCCGCTCGACGACCTGGCCCGGGCCGCCGAGCGGCTGGGCGCCGGCGACTTCTCGGCCACCGCCCCTCGCAGCGGCGTGGAGGAGGTCGACACCATCGCCGCCGCCCTCGACACCAGCGCCGCCCGCATCGCCACGCTGGTCCAGGCCGAGCGGGAGTTCTCGGCCAACGCCTCCCATCAGCTCCGCAGCGCCCTCACCAGCCTCCGGCTGCGGCTGGAGGGCCTGGCGGCGTCGGAGGACCCGAAAGTGGCGACCGAGGCGGCCCGGGCCCTGGAGCAGGCCGAACGGCTCTCCGACACGGTGGCCGACCTCCTCCGGCTGGCCCGCACCGGCCGGGCCGACGACGCCCAGACGTTCGACCTGGCCGCGCTGGCCTCGGCCCATCTGCGGGACCTCGGCCCCCGCTTCGAGGCCGAGCGGCGGACGGCCGACCTGGTCGCCCCCCGTGCCGTCCCGGTCCGGGCCGCCGCCGGGGCGGTGGGGCAGGCGCTCGACGTCCTCCTCGACAACGCCCTCCGCCACGGCCGGGGCCCGATCCGGGTGGTGGTGGAGCCGGCCGGCGACCACGGCCATCTGACGGTCGAGGACCAGGGGCCGGGCATCGCCCCCGAGGCCGGCACGCGGCTGTTCGAACGCCGGGTGGCGGGCGAGGGCGGGCACGGCATCGGCCTCGCCCTGGCCCGCACCCTGGTGCAGGCCGACGGTGGCCGCCTCGACCTCCTGCGGGCCAGCCCGGCCAGCTTCCGGATCACGCTGCCCCTGGCGGGCCTTGCCACCCGCACCGCCCCAGGTTCGACCGAATCCCAAGCCGGGTAACGGTTCTGTAGCAGCCGAAGCGAAATCGAGAAGCTCACCGGCGGCGGTCAGGAGTGGTGTGAGAGTGGAGATTCGGTACTCGTTGCGTCTTCCCCTGGACGTTGCCACCGTGCCCCTGGTCCGCACCATCTGCCGGGATGCGATGCGCCGCCTCGGGGTGACCGACGATTGTCAGGGCGACGTCGCCCTCGCTCTCACCGAGGCCTGCGCCAACGTCGTCCAGCACGCCGGGAGCGTGAACGAGTACGAAGTCACCATCGAGTTCTGCGGGGGGCTGTGCCACATCCGGGTGATCGACCACGGACCCGGTATCGACGCCCGGGACTCCAGCCGGACCGAGACAATTGTCGACCGGGAGTGGGGCCGGGGCGTCGTCCTCATGCGGCTGCTGGTCGACCGGCTGGCGTTCGAATCCCGCCCGGAGGACGGCACCGTCGTCCACCTCCAGAAACGGCTCGAACTGGAGGACGGCGCAATGCTCGCCTCGCTGTCGGCCTGACGGCGCGCCGCCCTGGACTACCCCTCGTCGAGATAGTCGCGGAGGCGCTGCGACCGGGTCGGATGGCGCAGCTTGGCCAGCGTCTTCGACTCGATCTGGCGAATCCGCTCCCGGGTGACCCCGAATTCCTTCCCGACTTCTTCCAGCGTGTGGAGCTGGCCGTCGTCGAGCCCGAACCGGAGCCGCACCACCCGCCGCTCCCGCTCCGACAACTGCTCCAGCGCCTCCTCCACCGCCTCGGTGAGCAGCGCCCGGGCGGCGGCATCGGCGGGGGCGATCGCCCCGGGGTCCTCGACGAAGTCGCCCAGGAGGCTGTCGTCCTCGTCGCCGACCGGGGCTTCCAGCGAGACCGGCTCCTGGGAGATCCGCTGGATCTCTCGGACCCGTTCCGGCGGCATGCCGAGCTTTTCGCCCAGCTCCTCGACGGTCGGCTCCCGCCCGAGCTCCTGGAGCATCTGACGCTGCACCCGGGTGACCTTGTTGATCGTCTCCACCATGTGGACGGGGATCCGGATCGTGCGGGCCTGGTCGGCGATGGCCCGGGTGATGGCCTGGCGGATCCACCACGTGGCGTAGGTCGAGAACTTGAAGCCCTTGGTGTAGTCGAACTTCTCCACGGCCCGCATGAGGCCGAGGTTGCCCTCCTGGATGAGATCCAAAAGCAGCATGCCCCGACCCACGTAGCGCTTGGCGATCGAGACGACCAGCCGCAGGTTGGCCTCGATGAGCTGACGCTTGGCCCGGTGGCCGTCGACCACGGTGGCCGCCAGCCGGTCCTTCTCCTCCGGGGACAGGCCACCGTCGGCGTCGCCCATCCGGTCCGAGGCCAAAAGCCCCTGCTCGATCCGCTGGGCGAGGCTCACCTCCTGGGGCCCGGTCAGCAGCGGGACCTTGCCGATCTCCTTCAGGTACATGCGCACCGGGTCGGAGACGCCGCCCTCGCCCGCCCGGTCGGGGCGGACGTTCTCACCGGGGGGCGACTCCGGCCGGGGGGCCCGGCGGGCCTTGGCCATCGGGCCGGGCGGGGCGACGCTGCCCCCTGGGGCGCGTTCGGCGGCGACGGGATCGGCGGCGGCCTCGGCCGGGGCGGCATCGGGGATGGGCACCGGAACGATCAACGGGATCGGGATGACGGGCGGAGCATGGACCGCCCCCGACGCCGGCTCCGCGTCGTCGTCTTCCGCTTCGAGGTCGGCGGCGATCTCGTCGACGAGTTCGATGCCGCTGGCCCGGATGTGGTTGTAGATGGCGTCGAGCTGGCCGGGCGACGGCTCGACGTCGGGCAGGGCGTCGAAGACGTCGCCGGTGGTGAGCGAACCCTGTGCCCGCCCCTTCGCGATCAACCCGGCCAGCCCGCTTTCGGGCAGACCTTCCAGGTCGTCAGCGGATGGGCTGATCGGCTCCCCCACGCAATCTCTACTCCTCGCCTGAGCCGGCAACCCAGGGTAGCAACTGTGCTGCGGCGTCGGCGGCAACCGTCCACGTCCCGGCGGAGCGGTTCGACACCAGCCTCTCCAGGACGGCCTTCAGTTCGCTCGCCCGGTCGTCGCCGCTGCGCACCATAGTGGCCAGTCGGCGGGTGCCGGCGGCTTCCACGAGTTGCACCAACACCGACGTGGCATATGTCGCCGCCTCGTCGCTCCACGGCAGGTCCTCGACCGCCAGCCGTTGCAACAACTCGTGCACCTCGCCTCCGGCCCGTTCGAGCGCCTCGTGGAACGTAGCCGAGGAGGCCAGCAGGCAGTACGCCTCACGGACCACCGGGTCGGCGAACAAGCCTGCGTCGAGCCGATCGACGACGAGCGCCGGTTCGTGAACGGCGACTCGCAGGGCCTCGACCTCGGCCCGGTCACGAGCCGGGGACCGGCGGCGGCGGCCGGCGCCGGCGCCGGCGTCGGTGCCCCCCGCACCCTTGCTGCTCCGGCCGGCGGGCGAGCGCCGGGCGCCGCCGCCCGCCGCCGCCCGCCGCAGCCGGTCGACGTCGATGCCGACCTGCTCGGACAGCTGCATCAGGTACTGATCGCGCACGAGGTCGTCGGGATGTTCGCCGATGAGGGCCACCGCGCTCTTGGCCGCCGCCGCCCGCCCCTCCACGCTCGACAGGTCGGCCGCCCGGAGCAGCCGATCGATCCGGAACTGGAGGAAGGGCCGGGCGCCGTCGACCGCCGCCACCAGGCGGGCCGGGTCGGAGAGGCCGACGTCGGCCGGGTCCTGCCCCGGGGGCAGATCGGCCACCGACAGGCGGATCTCGTAGCTGGCCTCCCACTGGTAGATCCGCAGCGCCGCATTCTGGCCGGCGTCGTCGGCGTCATAGGCCAGGACGAGGTTGGGGGCGAAGTTCCGCAGCATCTTCACATGGTCCTCGGCCAGGGCCGTGCCGCAGGTGGCGACCGCCCGGGGGACGCCGGCGCCGAAGAAGGCGATGACGTCGGTGTAGCCCTCGCAGATCACGGCCTCCGACTTGGCCACGACGTCGGCCTTGGCCCAGTTGAGCCCGTAGAGGACCCGGCTCTTCTGGTAGATCGGCGATTCGGGAGAGTTCTTGTACTTGGGGCCGCCTTCGAGGGCCCGGCCGCCGAAGGCCACGGGGTCGCCCCGCACGTCGAAGATCGGGAACAAGACCCGGGCCCGGAAGAAGTCCTGCAGCTTGTTGACCCGGTTGACGAAGGCCAGGCCGGCGTCGAGGACGTCCTGGCGGGCGAACTTCTTGTCCCGCTGGAGGTGCACCGACAGCGCGTCGTAGCCGTCGGGGGCCCACCCGAGCGAAAAGGCGCGGGCGACGTCGCCGTCGAAACCCCGGCTCCGGAGGTACTTGCGGGCGACGCCGGCGCCCTGGTCCTCCAGCAGGAGGCGGTGGTAGAAGCTGACGGCGGCGGCGGTGGCCTCCACCAGCCGGTCGCGGCGCTGGCGGTCTTTGTTGGCGGTGGCGTCGTCGTAGCGCAGCGTGATGCCGGCCTTCGCCGCCAGCCGCTCGACGGCGGTGGCGAAGTCGAGGTGCTCGATCTCCCGCACGAAGCGGATCGCGTCGCCGCCGGCGCCGCATCCGAAGCAGTGGTACAGGCCGAGCTCGGGGTTGACGGAGAACGACGGCGTCTTCTCGGCGTGGAACGGGCACAGGCCCTGGTAGCGGCGCCCGACCCGCTTGAGGGCGATGTGCTCCGAGACCACGGCGACCATGTTCGTCGCCTCCCGGACCCGGGCCACGTCCTCGTCGAGGATCCCCACCGGTGCTGAGAGTAGGGCCGGCGCGCGCCCGACGGGATGCTTACCAGCCGGGCACGCGCCGCAAACCGGCCGTGTCGATCCCGACGGGGAGGCGCGACGGGTCCCACCCGAGGTGGGCGACGGCGCTCTGGAAGGCGAACCGGTCGGTCATCCCGCCGACGTAGGTCACCGCCGCCCGCACCGCCTCGGGGCTGCCGGCGGCCAGCCCGAGGTTCGGGCCGAGGGCGTTGGGCCGGTCGGCGAAATGCTCGACGAGGCCCTGCAGGACGGAGATGACGGCGTCGGCCTGAGCCACCGACGCCGGGCGGAGATAGATGTGCTCGTAGTTGAAGGCCCGGAGGGCGGCCAGCGCCTCGGCGAGGTCGGCCCGCATGCCCACCTGACCGGTGGTCGTGATGCCCTCGACGAGGCCGTCGATGAACGCCCGAAGCTGCGAGCCCCGCGACGCGCCACAGCGCTCCACGACGACCGGCGGCAGCATCGACAGGCTGACGACGCCGGCCCGGACGGCGTCCTCCAGGTCATGGGCGGTGTAGGCGCAGCGGTCGGCCCAGCTCACCACCGCCCCTTCGGGCGTGGCCGGAGCCGGGCGGGACCAGGAGTGGTTGCGGATGCCGTCGAGCGTCTCGGTGCAGAGGTTGAGTGGCTCCAGCACGACGTCGGCGCCCCAGACGGCGTGGTCGTAGCCGCCCGGCAGGTAGGGCCCGAGCGCCTCCTCGCTGGCGTGCCCCCCGGGCCCGTGCCCGCAGTCGTGGCCGAGGGCGATGGCCTCGGTGAGGGCGACGTTGAGCCGGGTGGCCCGGGCGACGGCCGTGGCGACCTGGGCCACCTCGAGGGCGTGGGTCAGCCGGGTGCGCTGGTGATCGTCGGGAAAGACGAACACCTGCGTCTTGCCGGCCAGGCGGCGGAAAGCGGTGGAGTGCAGGATCCGGTCGCGGTCCCGCTCGAAGCAGGTGCGGAGCGGGTCGGGAGCCTCGGGTCGGGCCCGTCGCCCCGCACCCGCCGCCCGGGTCGCCCCGGCGGCGAGCAGGATGCTCTCGGCCTGCTCCCGCTCCTCCCGGGACAGCGGCTCCACGGCCCCTGTCACCACCCCCGGCCCGGAGTGGGCCAGCCGGATGTCGGACACCGTGGGATGGCCCTCCATGGTGGACGCCCACCGCCTGGCCCGTTCACTCTCGATCATGCTCAGAGGGTACCGAGAGGGTGTGACGGCCTCGGGCCGCGACGGTCGGCGGGCAGAAGAAAAGACCCCGGGGAGCCCGTCCGAGGCTGGGGACTCGGCGAGCTCGACCCGGGGTCCAGAGTCGAGCATAAAGCCCGGCTCCACCGAACATGAAGCACAAGCCGGCGGGGGGTTCCGGCTCCGCTCCAGTGCCCGGAGCTTGCAGCGATACTGCGGCTCAGCACCCGCCGTGGGGTTGGGGCCCCACGGCACAGTGGCGGGATGCCCGGAGGGCAGGGGCCCGCCACCAAAAACAAGCCGTAGCGGGCGCTAGCCCGCTAGGCACCAATCGCCCGGCGGGACTGCAGCCACCGCTGGAGGGCGAGCACGTCGTCCTCGCGGTAGCGGCGGTGCCCCCCCAGGGTCCGCACGGTCACCAGCCGGCCACAGGCGGCCAGGCGGCGCAGGCGGGCCAGCGAGACGCCGAGGGCGTCGGCGGCCTCGGCGGGGCGCATCATCCGAACGTCGTCCATCAGTCTGTTCCTCCTCCAAGGTTGAGGGACGCCGGGCTGGCGGAGCACCCCTCCGGACCGTCTCGTCCGTCCTTAGAAATGTCGGTTTTCCACCGGCCGAAGAACATGGCTAGAACGCGTCATTTCCCCATGGCCCGAAGGAACTAGTTCTTCTGTTCGGGGAACAGTCAGGCCGTGGAGCCAGGGCCGCCGGTGCCGAGGGCGGCGTGGGCGGCGGCCAGACGGGCCAGGGGGACGCGGAAGGGTGAGCAGGAGACGTAGTCGAGGCCCACTTCGTGGCAGAAGTGGACCGAGGCGGGGTCACCGCCGTGCTCGCCGCAGATGCCGAGCTTGAGATTGGGCCGCGCGCCGCGGCCTCGCTCGCTGGCCCATCGGACGAGCTGACCGACGCCGGCTTGGTCGAGGGTCTCGAACGGGTTGGCGGGGATCAGCTTCCTCTCCAGGTACGGGGTCATGATCCGGCCCTCGACGTCGTCGCGGGAGAAGCCGAACGTCATCTGGGTCAGATCGTTGGTGCCGAAGGAGAAGAACTCGGCCACGCCGCCGATGGCGGCGGCGTCGATGGCCGCCCGGGGCGTCTCGATCATCGTGCCGACGAGGTAGTCGACGTCGACCCCGGATTCCTCGATGACGGCAGCGGCCTCCTGCCTGGTCCAGTCGACCAGCAGCTGCAGCTCGGGGGCGGTGACCACCAGCGGGATCATGATCTCGACCCGGGGGTCGCCGCCGGCCTGCTTGCGCTCCACGGCGGCCTGCATCAGGGCCCGGACCTGCATCTTGTACAGCCCCGGCTTGATGATGCCGAGGCGGCAGCCCCGGGTGCCGAGCATCGGGTTGGCCTCCTGCCACGACCGGGCGGCCTGGAGGAGCGTCTCCTCCTCGGCGCTGAGCTCGCCCTTGGCCTGGCGCACGAGGAGCTCCTCGATGTCGGGCAGGAACTCGTGCAGCGGAGGGTCGAGCAGCCGGACGGTGACGGGCAGCCCGTCCATCGCCTCCAGGATCCCGACGAAGTCGGACTTCTGCAGCTGCCGGAGCTCCTCGAGGGCGGCGGCCTCCGCCGCCTCATCGTCGGCCAGGATCATCCGCTGCACGATCCCGAGCCGGTCCCCGAGGAACATGTGCTCCGTGCGGCACAGGCCGATCCCCTCGGCGCCGAACGAGCGGGCCCGGACGGAGTCCTCCGGCGTGTCGGCGTTGGTGCGGACCCGCAGGCGGCGGAACTGGTCGGCGTAGCCCAGGATCGTGGCGAAGTGGCCGGTCGGCTCGGGGGTCTTGACCGGGATCTCGCCGAGGTAGACCTCACCGGTCGTGCCGTCCATGGTGATGACGTCGCCCTGGTTGACGACGACAGTCTCCTGGACCGGTTTCCCGTCCTTCTCGACCGTGACCTCGACCGTGATCCGCTTGCCTTTCAGGTCGATCTTGAGGACCTCGGCGCCACAGATCGCCGGTTTCCCCATCCCGCGTGCAACCACAGCGGCGTGGCTCACCAGTCCACCACGAGACGTGAGGATCCCCTGCGCCGCGATCATTCCGTGGAGGTCGTCCGGGCTCGTCTCGGGCCGGACGAGGATGACGCTCTCGCCGGCCTGGGCATGCTCCTCGGCGTCGTCGGCGGTGAAGTAGACGGCGCCGACGGCGGCGCCGGGCGAGGCGTTGAGCCCCTTGGCGAATGCCTTGTCGTCCTTTCCGGCCTCCAACTGCGGGTGCAGCAGCTGGTCGAGCTGGGCCGGCTGCACCCGCAGCACGGCCTCCTTCGGCTCGATCAGGCCCTCTTCCACCATCTCGGCCGCCATGCGGAGCGCGGCGGCGGCCGTGCGCTTCCCGACCCGGGTCTGGAGCATGTAGAGCTTGCCCTGCTCGATGGTGAACTCGATGTCGCACATGTCGCGGTAGTGGTTCTCGAGCGTGGCCATGATGTCGAGCAGCTGGTGGTGGCACTCGGGGAAGCGCGTGCCCATCATGTCGAGGGGCTCGGTGACCCGGATGCCGGCCACCACGTCCTCCCCCTGGGCGTTGGTGAGGAAGTCGCCGTAGGGGGCCCGCTCGCCGGTGGCGGGGTTGCGGGTGAAGGCCACGCCGGTGCCGGAGTCCTCGCCCTTGTTGCCGAACACCATCGTCTGGACGTTGACGGCGGTGCCGAGGTCGTCCGGGATCTTCTCCAGCCGGCGGTAGTCGCGGGCCCGGCGCCCGTTCCAGGACCGGAACACCGCTTCGATGGCCGCCGCCAGCTGGTCGTCGGGGCTCTGGGGAAACGTGGAGCCGGTCTCCTCCTCGACGATCCCCTTGAACGTCTCGACGACCGAGGCGAGGTCTCCGGCGGTCAGCTCCGTCTCGCTGGCGGCACCCTTGGCCTTGACCGCCTCGTGCAGCGCGTCCTCGAAGCGCTCACCGGGAATGCCGAGCACGATCTTGCCGAACATCTGCACGAAGCGGCGGTAGGAGTCCTGGGCGAAGCGCTCGTTGCCGGTCTGCTTGGCCAGACCCTTGACCGACGTGTCGTTGAGCCCGAGATTGAGGACGGTGTCCATCATTCCGGGCATCGAGAAGGCCGCGCCCGAACGCACCGACACCAGCAGCGGGTCGGCCTCGTCGCCGAGCTTCTTCGCCATCTCGCCCTCGAGCGCCGCCCGGGCCGTCGCCACCTCGTCCATCAGCCCGTCGGGCAACGAATTCCCGGCCGCCATGTACGCCTTGCAGGCGTCGGTGGAGATCGTGAACCCGGGTGGTACCGGCAGGCCGAGGCTCGTCATCTCGGCCAGGTTCGCGCCCTTCCCCCCCAGCAGGTACTTCTGGTCGCGGTTGCCCTCCCGGAAAGCGTAGACGTACTTCATCGGTTCTCCTTGTGCTTCAGCGGTCGCGGCGCGGTCACCGTGGCAGGCGGTCACCCAGGTAGGAGATCAGCTGATCGATGGATACCCGTTCCTGACCCATCGAGTCGCGCTCCCGGACCGTGACGGCCTTGTCGTCGAGCGAGTCGAAGTCGACCGTCACGCAGTAGGGCGTGCCGATCTCGTCGTGGCGCCGGTAGCGGCGCCCGATCGCCCCGGACTCGTCGTAGTCGATCTGGAAGACGGGCCGCAGGGCCCCGGCCACGTCGCGAGCCACCGGCGAGAGCTTCTCGTTCTTGGACAACGGCAGCACGGCCACCTTGATCGGCGCCAGGCGGGGGTCGAGACGCAGCACGACGCGCTTCTCCCCCCGAACCTCCTCCTCGGCGTAGGCGGCGAGCAGGAAGGCCAGCGTGCCGCGGTCGGCGCCGGCAGACGGTTCGATGACATGGGGGACGTAGCGGCGGTTGTTCTCCTGGTCGAAGTACGACAGGTCCTTCCCGGAGAATTCGCCGTGCTTGGTCAGGTCGAAGTCGGTGCGGTTGGCGATGCCCTCCAGCTCACCCCAGCCCCAGGGGTAGAGGAACTCGATGTCAGCCGTGCCGGCCGAGTAGTGCGACAGCTCGTCGGGGTCGTGCTGGCGGAGCTTGAGCATGTCGGAGGGGATGCCGTAGTCGAGATACCACCGCATCCGCTCCTCGCACCAGTACTCGAACCATTTGTTGCCCTCTTCGGGCGGCACGAAGAACTCCAGCTCCATCTGCTCGAACTCCCGGGTGCGGAAGGTGAAGTTGCCCGGGGTGATCTCGTTGCGGAACGCCTTGCCGATCTGGGCGATGCCGAACGGCGGCTTCTTGCGGGACGTCGTCTGCACCGACGGGAAGTTGACGAAGATGCCCTGGGCCGTCTCGGGCCGGAGGTAGGCGACGGAGGCGTCGTCCTCCACGGGGCCCACGTAGGTCTTGAACATCAGGTTGAACTGGCGGGCCTCGGTGAAGCTGTCCTTGGCGCCACAGTTGGGGCAGGCGCCCGATTCGGGGAGCTGGTCGGCCCGGAACCGCTCCTTGCAGTTGCGGCAGTCGACGAGCGGGTCGGAGAACGTGGCCACGTGGCCTGACGCCTCCCAGACCCGGGGCGCCATGAGGATGGCGGCATCGAGGCCGACGACGTCGTCGCGGTTCTGGACCATGGCCCGCCACCACGCCTCTTTGACGTTGCGCTTGAGGAGCACCCCAAGCGGCCCGTAGTCCCAGGTGGACCGAAACCCGCCGTAGATCTCGCTCGACGGGAACACGAAACCCCGGCGTTTGGCCAGGTTGACGATGGTGTCCATCAAATTAGGAGCGGGGGGCATACCCCGGAATGCTAGCCATCAGCATCGGCGTGCTCCGCAGGCGCCGCTCCAGGTGATGCTCGAGCGACCGCAGCGCCAGCGATTCCGCCTCGGCCAGCGCCGGCCCGGGCGGCTCAGCCAGCACGCCTCGCAGGCCCCCGCCGAGGATCCGACCCACCAGCGCCAGCCCCGCCGCCGGCACCACCGGCGCGCCGGGCCCGGCGCAGGCCCGGCACAGCACCCCGCCCTCGGCCACGTCGAACGTGGCCGCCACGTCGACGACCGTCTCGTCGCAGCGCACGCAGGCGTCGAGGACGGGCGACACGCCTTCCAGCGCCAGCAGCTTCCAGAAGAACGCCGCACTGACCGCCGGCACCGGGTCCTCGGCCAGCGTCCGCAACGCCGCCGCCAGCATCCGGTACAGGGCGATGTTGGCCTCGGCCTCCTGGGCCACGTGGTCGACCGCCTCCAGCATGGCGATCGCCTGGGTGAAGGCGGCGTACGACTCCCGCAGCTTCCGGTTGGAGTCGATCGTCTCCACCTGCGTCACCACGTCGAGGTTGCGCCCCTCGTACAGCTGCAGGTTCAGATGGGTCGTCGGCTCCAGCCGGGCCCCGAACCGGCTCTTGGGCTTGCGGACGCCCTTGGCCACCGCCCGGACCTTGCCCCGCCCCTCGGTGAGGAACGTGACGATGCGGTCCGCCTCCCCGAGCTTGATGCTCCGGAGGACGATCCCGCGCTCCCGGTACAACCCCGCCACAACGCCAGTGTAGTTACACCGCGGTCATTCGCGTGAAGGAGGGGCGGACCGGTCACCGCGACGACTGTGGGGTGCGGAGGAGCGGAGACCGGTCCGCCCCTCGACCGCACTATTCCTCGTTCAGGCCCCCGAACCGGCGGTCCCGGGTCTGGTACGCCTTCACCGCTTCGTAGAGCTGCTCCCGCTTGAAGTCGGGCCACAGCGTGTCGGTGAAGTACAGCTCGGCGTAGGCCAGCTGCCACAGCAGGTAGTTCGACAGCCGGTACTCCCCCGACGTCCGCACCAGCAGGTCGGGGTCGGGGACGTCGGGTAGGTAGAGGTGACGGGCCAGCACCCGCTCGTCGACCTTCTCCGGGTCGAGCCGGCCCGAGGCCGCCTCCCGGGCGATCGATCGGGCGGCGTCGGCCAGCTCCGCCCGTCCGCCGTAGTTGAGGGCGATGATCAGCGTCATCGTCCGATTCTTCCGGGTCAGCTCCTCGCTCTCCTCCATCCGCCGCAGCACCCGGGCCGGGATCCGCCCGCCCCGGCGGCCGGAGAAGCGGATCCGCACCCCCCGCTCGTGGAGCTCCGCTCGGCGCCGCAGGAGAATGCTCTCGTTGAAGTTCATGAGGAAGCGGACCTCGTCGAGCGGCCGGCGCCAGTTCTCGGTCGAGAAGGCGTAGACCGTGAGGTAGCCGATGCCGAGCTCCAGGGCGCCCTCGACGGCCTCGAAGAGCGCCTCCTCGCCGGCCTCGTGGCCCTGGGTGCGCTTGAGCCCGCGCCGGCGGGCCCAGCGGCCGTTGCCGTCCATGACCACCGCCACGTGGCGGGGAATCCGCGCCGGGTCGAGGTCGGACGGGAGCACGAAGTTAGACGGTACCGCCCCGGGCCTGCTACTGGACGGTGACCTTCGTCTCCATCCCCGCCTGCCGGTGGCCGGGCACATCGCAGTAGAAGGTGTACGTCCCCGGTTTGGCGTTCCAGGTCTCGGTCTGCGTCGAGCCCGGGGTTGCCGAGAGCTTGTTGAAGGACCCGTCGCCGTCGATCAGGAGCGTGTGGGTCAGCGCGCCGGTGTTGTGATAGGTGACGGCGATCGGCCCGGCCTTGAGCGTCTGCTCCTTCGGGGTGAAGCTGAGGTCGGCGGCGGTGATCCCGAACGGCGTACCGGCCGCCGCTCCCGCCGCCCCGCCGCCGGCGCCGGGGGCGGGGAACGAGGGGCCGACCTCGATCGTGCCTTGCATGCCCGCCTGCCGGTGGCCGGGGATGTCGCAGTAGAACGTGTACGTCCCGGGTTTGAGGGCGAACGTCGCCTGGTCGGTGGAGCCGTTGGAGGGAACGGCCAGCGGGCGCCCCGACGACACCCCTTCGAGGACGAAGGTGTGCTTCGTGGCGCCGGTGTTGACCTCCTGGATGATGACGTTCCCGGGCCCGATCTTCAGGTCCTTCTCCCGGAACCCGATGTCGAAGGCGTGCACGACGAGGTCGGGCTTGCTGCTGGCGGCGGCCGCCTTGTTCTTGGCCGCCTCCTCCCCCTGGGTCTCCGCCATCGCTTCGTAGCCGATGAAGCCGGCGATGACGACCAGGATCCCGACGATCGAGAGCAGGCTCATCGCACCGGTCGAGCGCTCCTCGTTGCGGGACGAGGCGTACGTGAACCCGAACAGGACGCCGGCGGCGATGATCAGGGCGCCGACCACCACGGTGTGGGGGCCGCTGCGCTCCTCGAGCGCCAGCAGTATCCGGGAGATGTTGAGAACGACGACCACGATCACCGCCAGCGCCGCCAACGGCACGAGCAGCGGGATCAGCACCCGTTCCCGAAATTCCTTCATGACCCGCTCCATCTATCTGATCGGAAGTCGAATCCCGGAGACACCCCCTGGCTCCCCGGCACCTCCTGGTCGATTTCCCGCTCCAGCGCCCGCCACCGGCGGGCCTGCCGGTCGTTCTCCTCTTCGGCGGAGTGCCACTGGAAGAACAGCACGGCGATGAGCAGCCACAGCAGCAGCCCGCCGCCGAGCTTCATGATGAGCCCGGCGATCTGCTGGTCCTCGCCGGCCGACAGGCCCCACAGCCGTGGTACGTGCTCGTAGAACTTGTAGATCGGCTTGTCGGCGAAGACGAGGAACGAGGCGGGCACCGTGGGGACGATCGACTGCAGGAAGAGATAGAGCATCTGGGCCGCCGGGCCCAGCGGGCGCAGCTCGGGCAGCGGCGCCGCCACCGGGCACCACATGAGCACGGCCGAGCCGAAGATGGCGGCGTGGGTGGCGAAGTGCAAAAGCTCGGAGTGGAGCGTGGCGTCGAGGAACGCCGGCCAGTGGGTGACGACCAGCAGGGCGTTGAAGAGGAGCATGGCCGGGATCGGCCGGGCCAGGCGGCGCACCACCCGGTACAGCGACGGCGGGGCCAGGATCTCCCGGGCCAGCCAGGCCGGCGTCCCGACGAGGAGGAGCGGCGGCGCCACCATCGTGATCAGCATGTGCTGGGTCATGTGGACGCTGTAGAGGTACCGCTCCGACAGGTCGTGGACGGGCCAGTCGGCGGCGACCCACAGCGTGACGACACCGCTGATCCAACTCAGCGTCTGCAGCCGGGTGGCCGCCCGCTGCCCCGGCGCGGTGTGGCGCGGGCCCAGCCGCCGCACGGCCCAGAAGTACCCGACCAGGAGGCTCACCATCAGGAGCCATACGTCGGGGTGGGCGTGCCAGCGGTAGGGCAACAGAACCTCGTCAGACCAGGACGCGCAGGGTGAGCAGGGCGACGGTGTAGACGACAGCCGCCAACAGGATCCCGGCCACGAAGACCCGGCGGAGCATGGGGCTGTCGAACTTCAGGTGCATGAAGAAGGCGGCCACCAGGGAGAACTTGAGAACGGCCAAAACCAGCAGGAAGGCCACCATCAGGCCGTCCGGCATGTTGATGTAGTAGACGGCGACTTCGAGGCTGGTGATGATCGCCAGGAGGATGGCGATGCCGACGTACTTGGCCGGGCTCGGGTGGGCGTGCCCGGCGGCGCCGTGCAGCAGCTGGTCGTGCCCCGGCGCCGCCTCCAGCTCCGGCGTCGACGGCGGTTCCTCGGTGGCGACCGCCCCCGTCGCCTCCTGTTCTTCGTCGGCCATGCGAGATGCTCCCTAGTGGTGGTTGGGGACCAGGTAGACGACGGTGAAGATCAGAATCCAGACCACGTCGACGAAGTGCCAGTAGAGGCCGGCGATCTCCACCTGGAGGTGTTTCTCCGCCGGTAGCTGACCTCGCAGGGAGATGCCGACCAGCGACAGCAGCCAGAGGATCCCCACGGTGACGTGCACGCCATGGAATCCCGTCAGCAGGAAGAAGCTGCTGGCGGCCACGCTGGAGGAGAGGTTCACGCCGTGGTGGGTGAACGTCGTGAACTCGTAGACCTGGCCGCCGATGAACACCGTCCCGAGGAAGGCGGTGGCCAGCAGCCAGAGCCGCAGCCGCCGGTGGTCGCCCCGCTGAATGGCGGCCAGCGCCAGCACCATCGTGAGCGAGCTCATCAGCAGGACGAAGGAGCTCACCGACGTGTAGGGGATGTCGTACACGTCGTGGGGCAGCTTGACGCCCTGCGGTGCCCGGGCCCGGTAGAGGAGGTGACTGGAGATGAGCGCCCCGAAGAAGAGGCACTCGGAGGCGAGGAACGCCCACATGCCCAGCTTGCGGGAGTCGATCCCGGTGACGGTGTAGTCGTGGTCGCCGGGGGCTGGGGTGTGGGGCGCGGCGGAGATGGCGGTCTGCATCAGTGCTCCTCGGCCAGAGGCTCGTTGCCCCACCCGAAGATGCCGGCCAGCAGGATGACGCCGCCGATGGCGCCGATCCACCAGTGGTAGACCGCGCCGTAGGCCACCACCATGATCCCGAGCGCCGCCAGCGCCGGGAAGTACGACGGTGACGGCATGTGGATCCCATGACCGTGCCCGTCGCCGTGCTCCTCGTGCCCGTCGTGCCCGTCGTGCTCGGTGGCGACGGTGCCCTGCCCGCTCACGCCCGATGCCTCGTCGGACCCGCCGGCCGGGATGCGGACGAGGCGGCCGTTCTCGTCCTCGGTGTACTTGCGGTGCCAGAAGTCGTCCCGGGCGTGGACCACCGGGATCTCGGCGAAGTTGTAGGCCGGCGGCGGGGCCGGGATCGTCCACTCCAGCGTGCGGGCGTCCCACGGGTCCGGGGGCGCCATCTCCTTCGACCGCATCGTCTTGACGGCGTTGAAAATGAACACCAGGATCGAGGCGGCGATGATGAACGCCCCGAGCGTCTCAATCCCGTTCCAGAACTCCCAGCCCATCCCCTTGGGGTACTGGTAGGTCCGCCGGGGCTGGCCCTGGAGGCCGAGGATGTGCATCGGCCCGAAGGTCAGGTTCAGGCCGATGACGATCAGCCAGAAGTGGAGCTTGCCGAGCTTCTCGTTGAGGAGCTTGCCCGTCACCGCCGGGAACCAGTAGTAGACGCCGGCGAAGAGGCCGAGGACGGCCCCGCCGAACAGCACGTAGTGGAAGTGGGCCACGATGTAGTACGTGTCGGTCTGCTGGTAGTCGGACGGGACGACGGCGTGGGTCACGCCGGAGAGCCCGCCGATGGTGAACTCGCCGATGAAGCCCAAGGCGAACAGCATGGCCGTCTTCAGCCGGAGGTCACCGCCCCAGGTCGTGGCCAGCCAGTTGAAGATCTTCACCCCGGTCGGAACGGCGATGAACATCGTCGAGGCGGCGAAGGCGGAGTTGGCCACCGGCCCGAGGCCGACGGCGAACATGTGGTGGGCCCAGACGCCCCAACCCATGAACCCGATGGCGATGCCGGAGAACACCACGACCGAGTAGCCGAAGAGCGGCTTTCGGCTGAAGACCGGTAGCACCTCGGACACGATGCCCATGGCCGGCAGGATGAGGATGTAGACCTCGGGATGGCCGAAGAGCCAGAACAGGTGCTGCCACAGCACCGGGTCCCCGCCGAGGTTGGCGTTGAAGAAGTTCGACCCGAAATTGCGGTCGAAGTACAGCTCGAACAGCGCCACGGTGATGACCGGGATGGCGAAGAGCAGCAGGAAGCTCACCACCAGGTTCATCCACACGAAGACGGGCATCCGCATGAGCGTCATGCCGGGCGCCCGGAGGTTCAGCGTGGTCACGATGAAGTTGGCCGCCGCCGTCAGCGACCCGATACCGGTGATGACGAGGCCGATGAGCCAGAAATCGATGCCGTGCCCCGGGTTGAAGCGCCCGATCGTCTGGGGGGCGTAGCCGAACCAGCCGCCGTCGGGGGCGCCGCCGAACAGGAAGCTGGAGTAGAGGAACAGCCCGCCCGAGAGGAAGGCCCAGTAGCCGAAGGCGTTCAGCCGGGGGAAGGCGACGTCCCGGGCGCCGATCAGGATCGGCACGAAGTAGTTGCCGAAGGCGGCGGCGGTCGGCATGACCACCAGGAAGATCATGGTGGTGCCGTGCATCGTGAACAGCTGGTTGTACTCCTCGGCGGAGAGGATCTTGCCGTTGGGCCCGGCCAGCTGCAGCCGGATGAGGAGCGCCTCGGTGCCGCCGACGAGGAAGAACAGGAAGGCGGTGACGCCGTAGAGGATGCCGATCCGCTTGTGGTCGACCGTCGAGATCCAGCTCCAGAAGCCGTGCTCGCTCCGGGGGCGGGCGAACGGGCGGGCCGGAGCCTGGGTCACCGCCACGGCCATGGTGGTACTCCTTCCGTCATCACTTGAGGGTGGTCAGGAACGCCACGAGCTGGTTGATCTCGGCGTCGGTGAGGTGGGGGCCCGTGGCCGTGAGGTTGGGCATGCCCGTGCCCTGCTCCGGGCGCATCGGCTTCATGGCCGACGGGTTGTGGATCCAGCGGTTCAGGTTCTCCGGCGTGATGTCGAACGTGTCGCCGGCGAACATGTCCCGGCCCATCAGGTGGGTCAGGTTGGGCCCGACCCGGGCCGTCGCCCCCTCGACGCCCTGCATCGTGTGGCAGCCGATGCAGGTGCCGCGGCCGGTGAAGAGCTTGTAGCCGGCGGCGGCGTCACCGCTCTGCGGCACCACCACCGGCTTCGCCTGCTGGGCGACCCAGGCCTGGAAGTCGGACTGCGTCTGGCTGATCACCCGCAGCCGCATGTTGGCGTGGGACAGGTTGCAGTACTCGGCGCACTGGCCCCGCCACGTGCCGGGCTCGTCGGCCTCGATCGTGAGCTTGTTGACCCGGCCGGGCACGACGTCCTGCTTGCCGGCCAGCGGGGGGACCCAGAAGCTGTGGATCACCCCGGCGGCGAATTCCTCGCCCTTGGCCGCCGGCAGGCCGGGCTCGATGGTCCGCAGGCTGAGGCGGACCGGCGTCTTGACCGGGATGTGCATTTCGTTGGCCGTGGAGATCCCGAGCGTCGGGTAGCGGTACTCCCACCACCACATGTGCCCGTAGACCTCGACCGGGAGCACGTTCTTGGTCGGCTCCTTGGCCAGGTCGAAGATCGTGAAGATTGTCGGAAAGGCGACACCCACCAGCAGCAGGGCCGGGATGACCGTCCAGCCGATCTCCAGCTTGGTGTTGCCGTGCACCTGGATGGGATCGGGCCGGCCGGGCCGGTGACGATGCAAAACGACGGTGGCGATCAACAGGCCGACCACCAGCACGAACACCGCCGTGGCAATGCCGAAGACGATGAAGTACAGGTGGTCTTCCTTGCGGGCCACCGGACCGTGCGCCTTGAGCGAGTCCTGCGGGGCGTGACTGGCGCAGCTGGCCAGGAAGACCAAGACGGCCGGAATCACCGCCAACCTGAGGCGCCGCCCACGCCCCCCTAGCCTCCGCTGCATTCGCACCTCCCGTCGGGTCGGCGGCACATTACCTCTGCGCTCCGGCGAAGATGGAAACACCCGGGGTTTCCCGGCCGCCCCGGCGCCCGCCCCACCGGTCACAGCCCCAACCGGTCGAGGACGTCGGGGCGGCGTTGCCAGTCCTTTTCCACTTTGACGTGGATTTCGAGGTGAACCCTGGTGCCGAGGAGCGCCTCGAGCTCCTTCCGGGCCGCCGTCCCCGCTTCCTTCAGGACGGCGCCGCCCTTCCCGATCACGATGCCCTTCTGGGAGTCGCGCTCCACGCGGACGACGGCCCGCAGCACCACCAGCGGCGCCCGGTCTCCGTCGGCCTTGCGCTCTTCGACCTCCTCCACCGTGACCGCCAGCGAATGGGGCAGCTCGTCCCGGGCCACCGCCAGGAGCTTCTCCCGCAACAGCTCGGCGGCCAGGAAGGCGTCGGGCTGGTCGGTGACGACGCCCTCGGGGTAGTACCGCGGCCCGTCCGGCAGCCGGGCCGTGATCTCGCCGAGCAGGGGCTCGACACCGTCGCCGGTGCGGGCCGACAGCGGGACGTAGGCGGCGAACTCACCGAGCGTGCCGGCGGCGCCGGCCAGGTGGCGCAGGATCTCGTCCGGCCGGGCGGCGTCGGTCTTGTTGACGACGAGGACGACCGGCGTCGGAAGCTCGGCCAGCAGGCCGGCGATGTACCGATCGCCGGCGCCGATGGGCGCGGTGGCGTCGATGAGGAAGCAGACGACGTCGACGGCCTCCAGGGTCTCCAGCGACCGCTGGTTCGACCGCCGGCCCAGTTCGGTCCGGGGCTTGTGGATGCCGGGGGTGTCGATGAAGACGACCTGGCTCGCCGGCCCGTTCCACACGCCCCGGACCTGGTTGCGGGTCGTCTGGGGCCGGTCGGAGACGATCGAGACCTTGGTGCCGACCAGCTGGTTGAGCAGCGTCGACTTCCCCACGTTGGGCCGCCCCACCAGCGTGGCGATCCCCGATGTCAGTCGTTCGGGGGCACACCCCCCGACCCCCGGGTTCACGGGGCCGCGGACTCCGCCGGCTCCGACTCCTTGGGGCTGATGCGGACGGTCAGGATCCGCCGCCCCTGCACCCGCTCGGCCCGGAACTCGAACCCCTGGAACTGCACCGCCTCGCCTTCCACCGGTACGTGGCCGAGGAGGTTGAACATGAGCCCGCCCACGGTGTCCCAGTCGGTCTCCGGCAGCTCGATCTCGAGCAGCTCGTTGACCTCGTCGATCGGGGTGCCGCCGGCCACCAGCAGGCAGCCGTCGGCCAGCCGCTCGACCCGGGGCACCTCGACGTCGTACTCGTCGACGATCTCGCCGACGATCTCCTCCAGCAGGTCCTCCAGCGTGACGAGGCCGGCCGTGCCGCCGTACTCGTCGACGACGATGGCCATGTGGAACTTGTCCCGCTGCATCTCCCGGAGCAGCTCGGCCACCTTCTTCTGCTCCGGCACGAACACCGCCGGCCGGACGAGGTCCCGCAGCTTGGCCTGCGCGCCGTCGCTCTCCCGCACCCGGCGGATGATGTCCTTCAAATAGACGAGCCCGCAGATGTCGTCCGGCCCCTCGCCGTAGGCGGGCAGCCGGGAGTACCCGGCGCCGATGGCTTTGGCCAGCGCCTCGTCGACCGTGGCGTCGGCCTCCACGCCGACCATGTCCGGCCGGGGGACCATGACCTCGCGCACGACGGTGTCCCCGAACTCGAAGATCGAGTGGATGAGGCGGCGCTCCTCCCGCTCGATGACGTGCTCCTCGGCGGCCACGTCGGCCATCGTGCGGATGTCCTCCTCGGTCGTGTAGGGCCCCTTCTTCAGGCCCTTGCCGGGCAAAAGGACGTTGGCCACGCCGATCAGCACCTTCGACAACGCCTTGAGCGGCGGAAAGTTCGTGAGCCAGTAGAGCGGCCCGGCGAGGCGGAGCGCGGCCCGCTCCGGATACTGGACGGCGTAGGTCTTGGGCGCCACCTCGGCGATGACGAAGAACACGATCACCTCGACGACCGTGCCGATCAGGATGCCGTAGGCTCCGAACTGCCCCTCGACCAGCACGCCGACCAGCGTCCCGGCGGTGAGCTGGCAGATGAGGAGGAAGAGCAGGATCAGGTTGAGGGCGTTCTCCGGCTCCTCCAGGAGGCCGACGAGCCGCTTGGCGCCCCGGCGGCCCTCCTCCTCGAGGGTCATGGCCCGGATCCGGTTCATCCGCACCAGCGCCGTCTCCGACATGGCGAAGAAGGCCGACGTGATCACCAGCACGCCGATGGCGATCACCGTCAACCAGTCGGAGTTCGACACCTCACTGGCCTCGCTCGAGCTCCCGGAAGCGAGCCATGAGCTCCCGTTCCCTCTTCTCCATCGCCGCTGCTTCGTCGTCGTCCTCGTGGTCGAAGCCCAGGAGGTGCAGCACCCCGTGGACGACCAGGAGGCTCATCTCGTCGTCGACGGGGATGTTGTGGTCGAGCGCCTGGCGCTCGGCCACCTTGGGGCAGATGACCACGTCGCCGACCAGGATCGGAGCGTCCGACGGCTCTGCCGGCGATCCCGGCCCCCGCCCGCCCTGGTCGGGCTGGCGGCCGCTCTCGATCAGTTCGTCGTCCATGGGGAAGGCGAGGACGTCGGTCGGCCCGTCCCGCCCCAGGAAGCGCTCGTTGAGGTCGGCCATCGACTTCTCGTCGACGAACAGCATCGACAGCTCGGCGTCGCCCCGGACGCCCTGCTCCTCCAGCACCATCCGGGCCAGCCGGACCCAGCGCAGGGCATCGACCGAGACCTCCGCCTGCTCGTCGGCGACGAAGACCTCCACCGGATCCATCACCTCTGCTCATGCCGGGAGTAGGCGTCGACGATGTCGGCCACGATCCGGTGCCGGACGACGTCGCGCCCCGTCAGCTCGACGAACTGCAACCCGGGGATGCCTTCCAGAATGTTGCGCACCAGCAGCAGGCCGGACCGGGCCCGCCCCTCCGGGAGGTCGATCTGCGTCACGTCGCCGGTCACCACGGCCTTCGACCCGAAACCCAGCCGGGTCAGGAACATCTTCATCTGCTCGGCGGTCGTGTTCTGGGCCTCGTCGAGGATGATGAATGAATCGTTGAGCGTCCGGCCCCGCATATAGGCCAGGGGCGCGACCTCGATCGTGCCCCGTTCCATCAGCCGGGAGACCGCCTCGGGCTCGAGCATGTCGTAGAGGGCGTCGTAGAGGGGGCGGAGGTAGGGGTCGACCTTGGCGATGACGTCGCCGGGCAGGAACCCGAGCCGCTCCCCCGCCTCCACCGCCGGGCGGGTGAGGACGATGCGGTTGACCTCCTTGGCCTGCAGCGCCTGCACGGCCAGCGCCACCGCCAGGTAACTCTTGCCGGTGCCGGCCGGGCCGATGCCGAACGTGATGATCTGCTCCCGTATGGCGTCGACGTAACGCTTCTGGCCGGCCGTCTTCGGCCGAATCGTCTTGCGGCCCCGCAGCACCGCCGTGTTGAGGACGTCGGACGGGCGCTCGTCGCGCTTGACCATCTCGATGGTGCGGCCGAGGTTCTCCCGGTCGAGGACGTTGCCGCTCTCCAGCAGCAGCACCATCTCCTCGAAGAGCCGGGCCACCCGCTCGGCCTCGGTCATCTCCCCCGACACGGTGATCTCGTTGCCCCGGACGTGGATGGAGACGGGGAACGATCCCTCCACGAGGCGCAACAACTCGTCCCGCTGCCCCAGCAGGCTCACCATGAGATGGTTGCCGGGCACGAGCACCTTGACCTGGGTCTGCTGATCGGGCGTCAATCCGCCTGCAACACTACCCGCCCGCCTCGCTCCCCTTCGGCGGCCAGCGGAGCGATCGCCCGCCGAGGACGTGGAAGTGGAGGTGGTGCACCAGCTGGCCGGCGTCGGCCCCGACGTTGGTCACGACCCGGTAGCCCGACTCGGCGATGCCTTCCTTGGCGGCCACCGCCCTGACGGCGTCGAAGAGGTCGCCGAGCAGCGCGGCCCGATCCGAGCCGACGTCCTCCACGCTGCCCAGGTGCTCCTTCGGCACGACGAGGACGTGGACGGGCGCGGCCGGGTTGATGTCCCGAAAGGCGTAGCAGGTCTCGGTCTCGAGCACGGCCGTCGAGGGGACGGACCCGGCGACGATCCCGCAGAAGAGACAGTCCTCCATGGGCCCCCGAGCCTACAGGGGCAGCGCGAACGGGCTAGGCCGGAAGGGCCTGGAGCCCCATGCCGGTCAGCCGGCCGCACAGCTCCTCGGGGGTGGTGAGGAGGAAGTAGGCCAGCGCCCGGAGGTCGTCGCCCCGGACGGTCAGGACCCTCCCGTTGAAGTCCTGCCGTTCGGCCTGGATCATGGCCACCAGCCGGGCCAGCGCCAGCGCCTCGGGCTCCCGGCACTCCTGGAGCCGGTTCAGATCGACGGCGAAGCCCTCCGAAAGGTCCATCGCCCCGGGCTCCGTGAGGTCGACCTCGACCTCCTTGGGGAGAAGCTGCTCGGGCGGCACCCCGTAGACGTTGGCCAGCCGCATGAGCCGGGGCACCGAGATGACCCGCTCCCCCCGTTCGTAGGCACCGAGAACCGAGGCTTTGAACTCCTCGTTCGACATCGCCTCAACCTCGTGCAGCGACAGGCCCTTTTGCCGCCGGATGGACCGCAACCGGTCCCCCACACGCTGCGTCGAG
>Ga0070741_10001426_pt1 | contig 72985 bp, 64 predicted proteins | sample Coa_R1_4_FD_66440 | JGI IMG/M metagenome (GOLD analysis project Ga0070741, IMG submission 66440) | Surface soil microbial communities from Centralia Pennsylvania, which are recovering from an underground coalmine fire - Coalmine... | ecosystem: Environmental > Terrestrial > Soil > Unclassified ...
AACAACCCCCTTTTCCGATCCATCAAACAGGGTCTTATTGCTCGAATAATGCCCCTGTTTGATGGATCAAAAAATGGTCGTGTTAAAACCAAAATTCTATAGCCCATTGAAACGTCAACAGTATATACTGCTTCCACTGGAAACCTGGAGTTTTTGCTTCGTCAGCTTGGCAGCCAATTTTTGATCTTCACTCGTGCCTTGCCTCTCCCGCCAATGGTCACTCGCTCCAGACACAAAAATTTGCGCCGCTTCCTTACAAAATTCTCCAGCTTTCAAGTGTCACCAGTATATCTACTAAGTCCCCTCGATTCCTGAGCGCGGACAAGTGATTCTATCAAAGACGGAGTATTTGCAATGCCGTGCGATGTTGTTCTTAGGGTGAGTTAAGAAAACTTGGACTAGGATGTGAAATCGAATGAGAAGAAATGCGCGTAAATGTTCCTAGAGATAGATTCTATGAAAATAAAATTAGCGAATTTCTCGATAAATAAAAAGTAAAAACCCCAGAGTCTTGAAAACATCTGGGGTTAAGACATTTATTCTATGCGGCTTTAATCTTGATATCGACACCAGCTGCGACAGGAAGGACTTTCAATTTGTCAATCGTGTCGGGAGTGGGATTAAGGATATCGAGCATGCGAATATGAGTGCGGATCTCAAACTGCTCGCGCGACTTGCGGTCGACGTGAGGCGAGCGGAGAACTGTGTAGATCTCTCTTTTTGTTGGAAGAGGAATCGGACCCGCAATTCTAGCGCCAGTGCGCTTAGCTGTTTCGACAATATCAGCCACGGCGCGATCCAGGACGCGCTGGTCGTAGCCTTTAAGGCGAATGCGGATTTTTTGTTTTGATTGCTTGCCCATAATCTTAAATTTTCCTGGGTTATTTCTTCATGATTTCTTCTTGGATCTTTTGCGGCACCCGCTCAAAGTGAGAGGGCTCCATCACATAAGTCGCACGGCCAGAACTTAGAGAGCGAAGCTGCGTCGAATAGCCAAACATCTCGCTAAGAGGGACTTCCCCTTCAACGAGAACGACATTCTTCTGCGTTGTCTGGTTCATGATTTTTCCGCGACGGCGGTTGATGTCACCGATCACATCTCCCATGAATTGTTCAGGAGTTGTGACGACAACCTTCATGATCGGTTCTAGGATGATCGGCTGGCATTTGCGCGCCGCTTCTTTCACAGCCATAGATCCGCAAATCTTAAACGCCATTTCACTGGAGTCGACTTCGTGGTACGATCCATAGACAATAGAAACTTTAACATCGACGAGCGGAAACCCTGCGAGTACCCCCGTTGCGAGGCCTTCTGTAATCCCCTTAATCGTTGGGTTGATGTATTCTTTGGGAATAACACCGCCGACGATCTTGCTGACGACCTCATTTCCTTTGCCTTTTTCATTTGGCTCGATCTCAACGACGACGTGAGCGTATTGACCGCGTCCACCGGACTGCTTAACGTATTTTGTTTCGTTCTTGCCAGATGTCGTGATCGTTTCTTTGTACGCAACTTCGGGTTTGCCGACGTTAGCTTGGACATTGAACTCTCGCATCATACGGTCGCAAAGGATCTCGAGATGCAGTTCTCCCATCCCTTCGATGATCGTTTGTCCTGTCTCTTCGTTTGTAGAGACGCGGAATGTCGGATCTTCTTCAGAAAGAGAGCCTAAAGCGAGAGAAAGCTTTTCGCGATCCGCTTTTGACTTAGGCTCGATTGCCATCGAAATAACAGGTTCTGGGAACTCCATTTTTTCGAGAAGAAGAGGAGAGTCTTCAGCGCAGAGCGTGTCACCAGTGCTCGTGTACTTTAAGCCAATGCAAGCAGCGATGTCACCTGTGAAAAACTCGTCTCTGTCTTTACGCTGATTCGCATGCATCTCAAGCAAACGGGAAACGCGTTCATCTTTATCTTTCGTCGTATTGTGGAGGTTAGTCCCTTTAGTGAGCGTGCCCGAGTAAATACGAACGAAAGTCAATCTGCCGACGTAGGGGTCGGACATAATTTTAAATGCAAGCGCTGCAAGAGGTCCGTCATCGCGAGGCTCTAGTTCCATAGGCTCACTTGTCGTGTAGTTGATCCCTTTGATCAGACCACGGTCGATAGGAGACGGCATCCATGCAACAATAGCATCGAGAAGCGGCTGAATTCCTTTGTTTTTGAAAGCGGTTCCGCAGAGAACAGGCGTGACTTTATTGGTGCAAACCGCCTTACGGATCACAGCATGGATTTCATCTTCTGCGATCGAATCGGGATTCTCAAGCACTTTCATCATGAAGTCATCATTGCCTTCATCTGCAGTAGCGAGATCCTCAAGCATTTGCTGACGCATTTCTTTGCACCGGCTTAAAAGATCGCTTGGAATTTCTTCCACTTCGTACTTTGCACCCATTGTCTCATCGAGGAAGAGATAAGCTTTCATCGTGATGAGATCCACCATCCCTTTGAACTCAGCTTCCGAGCCGATAGGGCAGTGAACCATCACCGCATTGGCACCCAATTTGTCTTTCATGGATTCAACGGCCATGAAATAGTCCGCGCCCACGCGGTCCATTTTGTTGATGAACGCAATTCTGGGAACATGGTAGCGCTCCGCTTGACGCCATACAGTTTCCGATTGAGGTTGAACGCCCGCTACAGCGTCGAACACAGCCACGGCACCGTCGAGAACGCGTAGAGAGCGTTCTACTTCGATTGTGAAGTCGACGTGGCCAGGAGTGTCGATAATGTTGATTTTATGGGTTTCGCCTTTTTTGCCTTTCCAATAGACAGTCGTAGAAGCAGAGGTGATCGTGATCCCTCTCTCGCGCTCTTGCTCCATGAAGTCCATGGTGGCGGCGCCTTCGTGCACTTCGCCGATGCGGTGAAGTCTTCCGGAGTAAAAGAGGATCCTTTCCGTCGTTGTCGTTTTGCCCGCATCGATGTGGGCCATGATGCCGACATTCCGGACATTGATTAATTCGTCAGTTTCTGGTCGTTTTCCCATGAAGTTCCTCTAATTACCATTTGTAGTGTGCAAAAGCACGGTTTGCTTCAGCCATACGATGGGTATCGTCTTTCTTCTTGATCGTTGATCCTTGATTGTTGAAGCAATCGATAAGTTCAGAAGCGAGAGCTTCTTCCATAGGACGTCCGGCTTTTTCGCGCGAGTAGCGGATAATCCACTGCATCGCCATCGCCGTCCGACGATCTGGAGCGATCTCGATAGGCACTTGGTAAGTAGCGCCGCCAATACGACGGGATTTCACTTCGAGGGATGGTTTTGCATTCTCAAGCGCTTGTTCAAAAGCAGCTAGAGGATCCTCAGCCTTGATTTTTTTGGCAAACTTTTCAATGGCATTGTACACAATTCGGCGGGCCACCGATTTACCACCACTGTACATCACTTTATTGATGAACTTGGTCAAAACACAGCTGTTGTAGAGAGGATCTGGTTCTGTTTCTCTTTTTACAGCCCGTCTTCTTCTTGACATGGTTGAATTCCTTATTTCTTATGTTTTTGGCCCGTGTCTAACACAAAGGGAGCACAGGCCTCTTAATTGCAAATCCACTTCACTTGGGTCATGAGATATATACTGCTTCCACTGGAAACCTGGAGTTTTTGCTTTGTCAGCTTGGCGGCCAATTTTTGATCTTCACTCGTGCCTTGCCTCTCCGGCAATGGTCACTTGCTCCAGACACAAAAATTTGCGCCGCTTCCTTGCAAAATCCTCCAGCTTTCAAGTGTCAACAGTATATACCGCTCATGATTCGAAAATTGGTTCTGCCGGCGTCGGACAGCCACCGAATTTGTGACCCGCTTACATCGATAAACTTTATTAAGTTTATCTGCTTAAGCGCCGGCTAAAGCCTGGTCAAAATTTGGGGCACCTTCTTGGCAGATCGCAATTTTTAAATCCCTCCCGGTTTCTCTCATGCCCGGCCCGCGATTGACTCTCTGCAATTTTTGAAAAGAGCCAATGGTGAGCCAGGATACCTATCATCCATAGGCAGGTATCCTAATATTACTTAGGACGTTTCGCCCCATATTTGGATCGAGATTTTTTACGATCTTTAACAGCTGCACAGTCTAGAGCGCCGCGAACGATGTGATAGCGTACGCCAGGTAAGTCTTTTACCCTGCCGCCTCTGACGAGCACGATGCTGTGTTCTTGCAAGTTGTGTCCTTCGCCGCCGATGTAGGCGATGACTTCTTGACCGTTAGAAAGGCGAACCCACGCTACTTTACGGAGCGCTGAGTTAGGCTTCTTCGGGGTTTTCGTCTTTACTTGCAGGCAAACCCCACGTTTTTGTGGGCAATGCTGCAAGGCCGGAGATTTTTTTCTCTTCGGTTTCGGTGTGCGGCCAAATCGGATCAATTGATTATGTGTCGGCATCTTTGCCTTTCTCCTTACGAGTTTAACATTCTTACGGAAACGCTAGGACTAGGTCAGCCCAACTTCTTGTCCTGAAGTTCAAATATGAAGAACCCAGTCAGGTCCAATAAGACATTCGAGAAATATAGCGCGATTGGAGCATTTATTGCAAAAACAAACGTTGATGTGAGGTGCTCTCTTGCTTTTTCGAAAAGTATTTTTTTTAAAATAGTAAATAATATAAACAACAAATAATAACCCAACTTGTCCCCTACCCCTTTAGGCGCGTTGCTAAATAGGGGGATATGCAGGATTTGCGCAAACCGCAGGTCTTCAGACCTGAGAAAGGAGCAAAGCGCAGCAGATAAGGGAGGGTAGGGGACAAGTTGGGTTAATAGGACGTTAGTGCAAAAGGAAGTCAGCGGCATGCTTAATCGACTTTTTAAATGGTTAGTACTCCCCATCACGACGTTTGCGCTTTTGGGGGCTTCAGGCGCTTTTCAGCTCAAAAAGACAGATGTTAAATCTACCATGGATGAGATGATAGACTTCCATGTCGAATACAAAGAGTATTCTCCTTTGCTTGTTCGTCGCACTCTCAAAATTTTCCTTCAACAGTTTGATTCGGAAAAAATTTATTTGCTTTCCTCAGAAGCGAAGCCTTTCCTTGATGTTAAGGAAGATAGAGCTCTTGCCATCGCACAAAAATACTATAAAAACGACCTTTCCGAATATGCCGCGCTAAACCAAGCAATCCAGTCCGCAATTGTCCGGGCTCGCACTTATCGCCAGGAAATTGCTCGAGAGTTGATTCAAAATGATGAAGTTCCTCAAGTCTCTTTAATCGATTCCTACACTGACTATGCTGGGACTGAAAAAGAGTTAAAGCAAAGGATCAAGCACCATCTACTCACTATCCTTATGGTTGAAAAGCGCAATGGAACTCTTCGTTCTTGGAATCCACAGCAAAGACAAAAATTATTTGACCTCTGGGAAAGAAGATTTGCTCGTATGGAAGACACCTACCTTCCTTCAGGTGGAGCAACGGAGCATTACCTCTGTATGCATACTCTGAAGGCGATGGCCAAAAGCCTCGACGCGCATTCCTCCTATTTCAGTCCAGAAGAGGCATATGCAATGCGCACCAGCCTAGAAAAGCAGTTTGAAGGGATTGGAGTTGTTCTTCGCGAAGGGATAGATGGGGTAGTCATTCACGACATGATTAAAGGCGGTCCCGCTGAGCGCTGCGGAAAAATTTCTCAGGGCGACCTTCTCGTCGAGATCGATGGGAAGTCGATGGAAGGAGCTTCTTATGATGAAGTATTGAACCGACTTCAAGGTGCAGGAGCGGGTAAAATAAAAATTGGTTTTCGTCGTTTCACGAGTGAAACAGACTCACAGTTCTATCGCGTCGAGCTGAAACGAGAAAAAATTGTCATGCAGGACGACCGCGTCCAATATTCTTATGAGCCTTATGGAGACGGGATTATTGGCAAGCTGAACCTGCCTTCCTTTTATGAAAGTGGAGAAGGTTCGAGTTGCGAGCTGGATTTGAGGGAAGCGCTTCGCGAACTTAAAAAGAAAGGGAATCTCAATGGACTTGTCCTTGATATGAGGGAGAATTCCGGAGGATTTCTAAATCAAGCGGTCAAAGTCGCCGGCCTGTTTATCACCAGTGGCATTATTGTCATTTCCAAATATGCCCGCAATGAAACACAGTACCTGCGCGATTTGGATGGACGCTGCTATTATAATGGGCCTCTCGTCATCCTCACATCGCGGGCTTCCGCTTCAGCCGCTGAAATCGTAGCCCAAGCCTTGCAAGACTATGGCGCGGGACTGGTCGTCGGCGACGATAGAACTTATGGCAAAGGAACGATCCAGTATCAAACAGTGACAGATTCCGCAGCAACCTCCTTCTTTAAGGTGACCGTCGGCAGGTATTACACTGTTTCCGGCCGCACCACACAAATCGACGGCGTCAAAGCGGATATTGTGCTTCCGACCTCTTATTCTGCAATGGCGATCGGCGAGCGCTATCTGGAGTTTCCGCTCAAAAGCGACCGGATCCCTTCCGCTTACTCCGATCCTTTGAACGATATCGATCCCCGCAACAAGCCTTGGTTTCAGCAAAACTACCTTCCTAATCTGCAAAAAAAGCTTTCCTTATGGACGCAAATGACAGATCAGCTGCGGACAAATAGCTCATACCGCCTAGAGAATAATAAGGACTATAAGTCATTTTTGGCAGCCATAGAGCTAGTCAAGAAAGGAGAATCTCCAGCTCCCACTTCTCAGAATAACTGGGGAGTGGATGATCTCCAAATGCTTGAAGCCGTCAATATCCTTAAAGATATGGACCAGCTCAAACCTGAAGCGGCAAAGAAAGTAGCCCTCCTCCTAAACCTTTAGTGCTGTAGCAAAATCCATTGCCTAAAATCCACCAAAAGTCTATCCTCCTGTACTTGTTTTATTTACAAGTATCCTGGCCGGATAGCTCAGTCGGTAGAGCAGAGGACTGAAAATCCTTGTGTCGCTGGTTCGATTCCAGTTCCGGCCAAACCTTTTACGCTCTTACCGGTGTAAACGATCCGGAATATGTCCGGAATTCTAGATTTCCTTTTTTTATCAGGGAAGTACCCGCCTCTTCCCCAATAGTCCTAAAGAAAAGTTCTTATGCCCCTTTATGAGTCAAATATAAATATTTTATAATAAGTGAGATGTGTTTTTATAGACATAAAAACCCAAAATTGTGTATAATTAAGCCGCTTGTGCTTGATAGCATAGGCAATCCATTTAAGGAGAAGTTATGAAACAAGAACAATTTGACTGTGGGGCAAGGCCGTATTCGGCTAAGTCTGGTCTATCTATGTACATCTTATCAAGCTCTGTACGCGTTCATCATCATTCTTCTCATCATGAGCATCTCGCTCATTAATTTTTTTCCTAAATTTTTTAGATATTTTTTGATCTGGTTTTATTGACTTAAGAACCCCATGTTCTTTTGTTAATAACCACTCAAAACAGAAACTTTTAAAAACCATTCTTTTCATGCAATGATCATGAAAAGAGTACAAACATATATGGAGATTTTATGACTAGCTTAGTTATTCAAAAAAACTTTTTAAGCGAGCTATTGCCCTATGAGGCTTCTACTAAAATTAATGGAAGCCTGAGAACAGGGCTTAAAGAGTACAGCTTGCTTTTAACCGCAACAAAACAAGCAATGATGGCTGTGCAGAGAGGTGATCTAGAACAATTTGATGCTGTTGTTGGGGAAAATGCCTGCCAAATTCGCGCGGTTAAAATTGCAATGGCCTTTCCTAGATATTTGGAAGCGATTGACTCCGTTCAAGCTCAAATCTCAATAGCTCAGCAGAAGATGGAAAAGTTATCCAAGTCTTTGAACCCCCTCATGAAAAGTGGGGTCTCTTTACAAACGTTGTTGCAAGAACAAGGGTTAGATATTGCCCTAACAGCCGATGAGCTCTTCTTAGTGGAATCTTTCCTACTCTCTGTTGCAAAAACAGTAAAAGCATCGAAAGCGTCCTCTCCTTTATGTAGAAATGACGCAGCTGATCCGAAAAAATTGAAACAATTTGAAAAAGACGTCTCAACAAGTTTTACTGACAACCTTGTTAGAAAAACACGACAACTTTTGTCAATAGCCTCCGTAGGCTTTGTGCGTGAACAGGCAAGGGCTTTAGGTGATGGGCAATTAGAAGAGATGAGTTCAGATCGTTTTACAATTAGCTATAACAGTTTGCCGTGCGTTCCTATGTTTTGGACCTATAAGACCCTTCTTTTGGCAGCACAAAAAATGGGTGTTCCTCTTGTAGTTGGTGCTAAATTCTTAGCAAAGGACATGGAGTATCTTCATTGTTCGTGAAGAATGTGTCTTTTTTAAATCAAATCTAAACAGTCGAAATCAAACTTATGAAGCAATCACTCCTTACCCAAGCGATTTAGTCTCATCAGCAATCGTTGTACAGGGAGTTGTTGCATCAACCTCATTACCCTCTCCAGCAGCATGGAAGAGTGTGGTCTCAGCGCTGAACTTAGGGGTTATTCTCGCAGGAGCAGCTGACCACAGGCAATACCCCGATCCTAAAGAAGATCGAAGGATTGAAGAGCTAGGAGATGAAGAATTCGAGAGCTATCGAAAAATGGCTCGTGCCAATGGATATGCTTTAGAAAATCCCAGCACATTTTTCATCCAACACGTTTATCCAATGACAGTTGGAAAACTTCCCCAAATCGTATTAAAAGCCAAATTAGCAGAGAGGGTTATACAAACTTTTCTGCCAGAACGCTCTATAGAAGAATGGCCTCAGCGAGTTGTGACTCAAATCATGGGTTATCTTGAAGAGGATGTATAGATGAGTACTTGCAATGTTAAAAAACAATCCTGGTGGCAACTGTTAAGTATCCAAACTGGGGGGACAATCTGTCTCCCCGTTATCATGATTGGTAGTCTTGTCTGTCAAAAATTTGGATGGGTTGCTGCATTACTGAGTGTAGGCACCGGCAATCTGTTTTTATTGGTTTTGGGTTACCTTTTAGCTTCTTTGAGCACATACCGTCCGCAAAGCACCGTGGAACACGCTACAACTTATTTTGGCAAGACAGGCAAGTGGCTTTTTGGATTTGTAATGATCCTTTCCATGTTAGGTTGGTTTGGCATTCAATTGAATGTAATGAGCTTAAGTGCAGCCCAGTTATTTAGTGGATTAGGTTTTTCCATTCCCTTTCTTCCTATCAATATTGGAATGGGTCTAATCATCAGCTTGATCATGTGCTTTGGCATGAAAGCGATGAAGAACTTGTCTTACATTAGCGCCCCCCTGTTAGGAATTACTCTTCTTTATGCTGCTTTTTCAGCTGGAGGAGTCATTCCGCCTATTACTTCTCTACCTATCTCATGGGTTTCCGGTCTTTCTTTAGTGATTGGAGCTAATATTGCAGCGGTGATTGATCTGCCAACCTTTTTTAGACACGCAAAATCAAAAAAAGATGCAAAGCTCTGCATTCTTTTACTCTATGGGATAGTAGTTCCTTTAATTGAAACCATTGGGGTCTATCTTTTCTCTATCATAGGAGGAAATTCCATCTTGGATACGCTGCAAATAGGACACGGCGCTTTGTGGGCGATGTGGACCTGCTGTTTTGTTCTAATATCAGGATGGCAAACAAACAATGCAAATTTGTATTCCTCTATTGCTTCTTCCTTTTCATTCTCAGCCACGTTTCCTATTTGGATTCGAGCCATTGCTTTAGGAGGAATCGGCACTTTGATCGCCTGTTTTAACCCTCTAGGAAACATTGAGTCCGTTCTTGATTTTTTAGGGATTACCATCGGAGGAATGGGAGCTGTTATTCTTGCTAACTATCTCATGGAAAGGACGACTACAAACTACACACCGATTCCGCAGTTATCTCTTGTGAGCTGGTCTATAGGGGTTGTAATCAGCATATCCTCCTCAGTGCTGCAATGGTGGACAACAGGTATTCCTGCCATGGACGCTTTCCTCACATCATTTTTAACACAAATAACTTTAAATCTTATTTATCAAAGGAGAAAAACTTATGAAAAAATTGACGGTTAATGATTTAGAAAACCTAAGTCTAGGAAGTGCTGTCTTGGGCTCAGGAGGTGGCGGCGATCCATCTTATGCTGCTTTAATGACTCGCTATCTCATCGAAAAATATGGTCCTATAAAAATAATCACAGTGGATGAGCTGCAAGAAGATGATTTAATAGTACCTCTTTCGCAGATGGGAGCTCCTCTCATCAACATGGAAAGATTATCCAGTGGCAATGAATTAGACATTCTTCTTCAAACTATTGAAGACAGATTAGGACGTAAACCGACTGTTTTAATGGCGGCTGAAATTGGAGGAGCAAATGCTTTTACACCGTTATTGGCTGCAGCAAAATTAAAATTGCCAGTCTTAGATGCCGATATGATTGGCAGAGCCTTTCCTGAATTGCAGATGAGTAGCTGTTATTTAAACAATCTTGAAAGCACCCCCGCTGTCATGGTGGACTGTCTAGGTAATCGTGTAATTATTGAAACCTCAAATGCTAAGACTTTGGAAAGAATAGCAAGGTCAGTGACCGTATCTATGGGGTCTAGTAGTGCGGTAGGGTTCTACCTAATGAAAGGAACTGAGGTCCCTGGAAGTGTAGTTACAGGCAGTTTATCAAAAGCCTTGAGCTTAGGGAGTGCTATCAGGACTGCCCGAGAAGCAGGGAAAGACCCTATTCAAGCTCTTATCCAAAGCTCAAACGGAGTGACAATAGGACGTGGTACTCTTATTGATGTGAATCAAGAAGTAAAAGACGGATTTTTACAAGGTTCCGTGACTCTTCTATGCGATAAAGAAAAAATTGAGCTGTTCTATCAAAATGAATATCTGCTCGCCAAAAAAGGGTCCGAAGTTCTGGCTTCTACACCAGATATTTTGGTCTTATTGGATGAAAATAGCGGCACTCCATTGACTAGCGAAATGCTACGATACGGACTCCAAGTTGCTCTTATTGTCCTTCCTGCTCCAGACATTTGGCAAACATCAGAAGGTCTTAAACTTGTAGGACCCAAAGCCTTTGGGTATGAAATCGACTATCAATCCATTTTGCAAACAATCATAGGAGGTTAATTTATGACAAAGTACATTATTGGGATGGATATTGGAGGAACAAATACGGACGCCGTTCTTCTGGATGAACAAAACAAGATTGTTTGCGCTGTAAAAACAACCACCACAGAAGACATCAGTCTGGGATTTGGGGTTGCTTTAAACAGTTTAATAGAACAGTCAGCTATTAACCCAGAGCAAATTCAAGGTATCTTTTTAGGGACAACCCATGCAACAAACGCCATTTTGCAAAAAAGGGATTTATTCCGCGTTGGAGTGATTCGGATTGCAGGACAAAGGCCAGAAACACTACCCGTAGGCTTTGCATGGCCTGAAGAGCTAAAAAATGCTGTTATCGGAGGAGTAGAAACAATCAGCGGAGGATTAGAATGTCACGGAGGCACTTTAACCGATCTCTGTACAGAAGAGGCTCGTAGAGCTATTCAATCTCTTCTTAAAAAAGAAGTGAATAGTATAGCTATTATAGGCGTTTTCTCCCCTCTAAACGGCTATCAAGAGCAGGTTGTTTCGGATTTGGTAAAAGAAATAGCAGGCTCTGATTTTCCGATTTCACTCTCTCATGAAATTGGAGGCATTGGATTTATTGAAAGGGAAAACTCCACCATTCTCAATGCCGCCTTAAAGCAGGTGATGCAAAAGGGTTTTTACTCTCTGCAAGCAGCTTGTACAAGCCTCAAGCTCACATGTCCTTTAATGATTACGCAAAATGATGGAAGCCTTATTGAAATCCAAAGGGCTATTGACTACCCAGTGCTTACTATTTCAGCAGGACCTACGAATTCATTCATCGGAGGGGTGCGCCTTGCGGGGCTGGAAAATGCCATTGTTGTCGATATTGGAGGAACTTCCACTGATGTTGGATTAGTACGTAAAGGATTTCCCATCCGAAGCTTAAACAAATCAAATATAGGCGGTGTTTCTCTCAATTTTTCAATGCCTGATGTTCTCTCTATAGCTTTAGGCGGAGGAAGTACTGTGTGTTTCGATGCAGATCAACCCTTCGTAGGGCCAAACAGTGTGGCTAAAGAGCTCACTTCAAAAGCCCTTTGCTTTGGGGGTGCTGAGCTTACACTGACGGATGTTGCTCTTCGTATTGGAAATTTGGAAATAAAAGAATCCAACCCTGATCTAGTTTGTCTTGACTTAGATAGAGCGAGTGTGGTTTTCAAAAAAATTAAAGTTCAATTGGATGTATTGATAGCAAATATTCAAGGAGAACACAAAAATATCCCTGTCGTTTTTGTAGGTGGTGGATCAGCATTACTCCCTTCTTCGTATTTTCAGGAAGGATATCAAATGCCCGCGTTCTTTAACGTTGCGAATGCTTATGGAGCAGCACTTTCGGAAATCTCAGGCACCATTGATACAGTCGTCAGCTTACAAAATCGAGAGGAAGTATTAAATCAACTTTATGAAAAGGCCAAGCAGAAGGCAATCGATCAGGGGGCTAAACCAGAAACATTACGATTAATAGATCAGCAAATCATTCCCTATTCATATGTCCCTAACCAAATGGCAAGAGTGGTGATAAGATATAGTGGGAAAAGAGCCTTATAGTATCATACCCTCTAAAGAATTTCCTTAGAGGGTACTTAAATGCATCATTTTCATCCGGAATAGCCAACTTCCCAGGCTTGAACTTGATTACCGTTGCTTGACAAACTTTCCTCGAAAATAATCCATTTTCCCTTTATGATTCGGCAACGTAAGGTGATTTTAGATCATCTAGAGTAATTGCCGGATAGGGTTTTTAAAGACTGAAAATCCTTGTGTCGCTGGTTCGATTCCAGTTCCGGCCAAAATAACCCACCTCTGGTGGGTTATTTTGGCCGGAAAGAAAGTCAACGATTTGGCTTTCGTCTGGGAATCGAAGTGAGGTCCCTGAAGGGGCTAAACCCGGCTTTCTGGACGTGCCGCCGGTAGGCGGACTCGCCAGAAAGGATTCCAACTCTCGCAATTTTTTGACTTGAAAACGCCAAGGTCTTTCTTGACAGCATGTTAAATAGCAGTATATACTGCTTCCACTTGAAAGTTGGAGTTTTGCCTTAGCCGAAGGGGCATCTGCGCATCCAACCCGCCCAGGCTCTATTTCCCAATAGTAGCCTGGGCGGGCTCGGATACAATCTGCCGCCTTCAGCGTTGGCAAATTCCCCAACTTTCAAGCATCAGTATATGCTAACAATGCACCCTATGAGGAATGGAGAGGCATGTTTATTCACGACATTTGTTCCGCTTTAGATAAAGCTAAAGTTTCCTATGCTATCGTTGGTGGGTATGCGGTTGCATTGCATGGAGCTATTAGAGGAACGGTTGATGTCGATGTCGTCATTGAATGGTCGTTGAAAAACCTCCAAGACGTAGAAAAGGCGTTTAAACAAATGGGGCTTGTCTCTTTGCTTCCGATTAATGCAGAGACTTTGTTCCATTTTAGAGAGGAGTACATCCAGAATCGCAACTTGATCGCTTGGAATTTCTACGACACCTCTAATCCACTTAATCAAGTGGATATCATTATCAACTATGATCTCAAAAACGCATCTAATCCGAAAGTCGTTAAAACTTCCCTGGGCTCCATCCAGATTTTGGCGTTAAATGATCTGATCAAAATGAAACAAGCATCAGGTCGACCTCAAGATTTAGAAGACGCAAAAGCCCTGAGTTTTTTGCATGAATAAAAAAACTATTCAATATTTCACTGCGGAATATCTCAGTCGTTGTCAAGGGACGACCTCGGACCAAATTATTGAATTTCTTGAAAATTACCGAATGCTTTTTTCAATTATCCCAGAGAAGGAATTGAAAAACTCTGATATATGGCAAAAACGCTCTGTTGAGCCAACTCCCCATCTACTTCCAGAGTCCTACCCCATTTGAGCATCTACTCTGGGGTTATACCGAAAATGATTCAAGAATAGGGGAAGGCCAATAAATAAAAGCGTTAATAATCCGCGCAAACCTATCGAGCTTGTTGTCATTCAGCTCAAAACGCACCCTTTAGCTAATTAACCGATCTTATTGGTTTTTTGAGAATTGATTTAAAGTTTCTCGTTTTGTATGCTCACTTGGGTAAGAACAGCAGATCTAAATTTTTTATTTCGCCTTTGTGGTGATAAATATGGAAGAGTTAATTTTTACAACATCTAAACGTCAGTTTGTCAACTTGCCCCCGCCCCCTCCCTTCTTGGGTTAATTTTTTATTCAATAATACATTTTTTTAGTTCTATTTAGAACTAGGATACTTGTCGTTAATTCCAGTCGGTTAATTGCGTCTGGAGTTAATACTTTTCAATTTATTTTGTATTTAAAAAAATGGTTTTCTCATGAAAACGATGCGTAGAATTGTTATTAAAGTGGGGACAAGCACCCTGACACAAGGGACTCAAAAGCTATCTCGACGATGCATGTTGGGATTGGCACAGCAAATAGCTCACTTACATGGCCAGGGCCTAGAGCTATTATTGGTCAGCTCGGGTGCCGTCGCAACAGGACGAGGTATCCTAAGCTTTGACAAAGTCGATCCATTTCCTTCCAAACAGACATTTGCTTCTATTGGACAAGTGAAATTGATGCAAGTTTGGTCTGAATTGTTTTCCTTATTCGATCTTCAAGTAGGACAAGTGCTTTTAACAAGGGAAGATTTTTTCCATTTCAAGCGTCATGTCACGAGGGACACTTTAGGTTGTTTATTACAGCACAATATTATTCCAATTATTAATGAAAATGACACGGTTTCAACAAAAGAAATAGGTGTCGGAAATAACGATAACTTAGCAGCATTGGTGGCAAATTTAATCAGTGCTGACACTGTCATCCTATTGACTGATCAAGAAGGTCTTTATACTTCTGATCCTCGTCTTGACTCAGATGCAAAACTCATTCCTATCGTTCATCAAATCGATGAAAAAATTTATGCCCTTGCAGGAGGCTCTTCTACATCTCTTGGAACAGGAGGGATGGCAACAAAAATTGAAGCGGCTCAAATAGCTTCGAAGTCAGGTATTAGAACGATTATTGCATGTTCTACCCGTCCTAATGTTTTGATCGACCTGGTGGAAGGCAAACAGATTGGAACACTATTTCAAGAATGAAGAGGAAAATTAAAATGAATGATCATACCCATGTAAAAAAAATGGCAATTACTGCCAAAACAACTGCCTTTGACATGTCTAAGGCTTCTCTAGGTCAAAGAAATGGAGCTTTGGAAGCTCTGATTGGGAATCTGAAAAAACAAGAAGAGGCCATTATGCAGGCGAATCAACACGATACAACCTTTGCAGAGGCAAACGGCCTAAGCACTTCTTTATTGGAGAGACTCTCTTTAAAAAATCGATTAGAAGGGATTATCAATGACATATCTCAAATAATTGCTCTTCCTGATCCAGTTGGAGAGTTGTTTGATGAAAAAAGCCTTCCCAATCAACTTAAACTAGCGAAATGTCGGATCCCTATCGGTGTATTGGGAGTAATCTATGAATCAAGGCCAAACGTAACTCTTGATATTGGGGCTTTGACCATCAAATCGGGTAATTGCGCAATACTACGCGGCGGGTCGGAAGCTCTTCATACAAATCAAATATTGGTTGAGATCATTCAACAGTCTTTAGAAATGGTCGGTCTTCCTGCAAAGGCAATGCAATTAATTGCTAATTCGGATCGGGCCTGGGTTAAGGAACTGCTTCAGTTGCATGAATATGTCAATTTGATCATTCCTCGCGGCAGCTCAGCATTGCAACAATTTTGCCGTGAGTATAGCACCATTCCCGTGGTGACGGGAGGAATCGGTATTTGTCATTTGTTTGTAGATGAGTCAGCCGATTTAGAACGTTCTCTCGGGGTTATTTTGAATGCGAAAACACAAAGGCCAACAGTGTGCAATGCTTTAGATACGGTGCTGATTCATGCCGCTATTGCTCCTTTTTTTATTCCTGTGATTGTAAAAAAGTTAAGCAACAAAGGTGTTACATTTCGTCTAGACAGTAAGGCATGGAATCTCATGCAGGATGCCTCGTGTAAGCTTGCAGAAGCGAATGATTGGGACACGGAATGGTTAAGTCTTATCCTTGGAATCAAGGTTGTAGAAAACGTGGAGGAGGCGATTAGGCATATTCAAGTTCATAGTACAGGTCACAGCGATGGCATATTAACAGAAAATCATCAACATGCGGAGTGTTTCATTAAAGAGGTTGACTCAGCAGCCGTTTATGTCAATGCTTCCACACGCTTTACCGATGGAGCGCAATTTGGATTAGGCGCTGAAGTTGCCATTAGCACGCAAAAATTACATGCAAGAGGTCCAATGGGACTAAACGCGTTAACCTCTTACAAATGGATCATTCAGGGCAATTACCAAATCAGAGCTTAAAGAATTATTGGAGTAGGCATTAGCTCGTTAGCGCATGTCTGTAGAAACGTTGTCGATTCTGCTGACGCTTGAGAGTTGGGGAATTTGGCAACTTTCAAGTGGAACCAGTAAATACCGATTCCGTTTCAATGGGCTATAGAATTTCGATTTTTAACAACCCCCTTTTCCGATCCATCAAACAGGGCCTTATTGCTTGAATAATGCCCCTGTTTGATGGATCAAAAAATGGTTGTGTTAAAATCGAAATTCTATAGCCAATTGAAACGGAACCGGTATAGATTAAAATGCACTATTTACAAAATCGATGGCTTTCGATTAGAAAGGGTTTATGGAATACGTTCAAAAAAAAAACCTTCGATCCTGATCTTAATTTTTTTAAGATCTTTTGGGAATGTTCTCGGCATTTTGTATACTCCTGCACTTCCTAGTCTAGCGGATTATTTCCATGTTACAAAAGCAGATGCTCAAAAAACGATTTCCTTCTATCTTATCGGATGTCTGCTAGCTCAGATAGCCTATACGCCTATTGCAAAGGCATTAGGAAGAAAACCCGCTCTTTACGCTGGGTGTGCGTTAGCGTTGTTAGGTTCTTTATTATGTCTTTTTTCTATCCATATTCATTCATTTTTTCTCATGTTGCTTGGTAGAGGGCTTACTGCATTTGGGGCTTCTTGCGGTGTTTTTGTAACTAATACTCTACTCGCTGATTCCTATTCTCTTCACGAACAGAAAAAAATTCTCTCCTACCTGCTTAGCAGTTTTGCGATTCTTCCCGCGATTAGTATCTGTCTTGGCGGATTTATCACAGAATATGTATCTTGGCAGGGTTGTTTCTATTTTATGCTAATGTATGCTCTTTTTGTGAGTGGCATGAGCCTTCTGTTATCTGAAACGATCAAAGAAAAAGGTTCCCATCATTTACATCCGATCATAATTATAAAATCTTATTTTAAACAATTCCTCAAACCTATTTCTGGACTGTATGCCATCATCGCAGCTTGTGCCGCTATCCTTCTCTACGTTTTTTCAGCAGAAGCTCCCTTCATTGCAACAAACAAACTCCATATCCCCGCACATCACTTTGGTCTTTACAATTTAATTCCCAACATCGGTCTTTTTTTAGGAGGAATCGTCTCTGCGCATTTAAATCATCGATTCTCATCAAAAGCTTTGATTCTTGCGGGAGGGTGTGGCTTTTTTCTATTTTCAGCTATCATGTGGCTGTTTTTCGACGTGGGTTTCGTGAATGTCCTTACCTTATTTGGCGCGCCGATACTTATTTTTTTCGTCACACCTTTCATTATATCGCAGAGTCAAGCTGCTTCTGTTGCAGCGTCAGAAGATAAAGTCTATGCGTCCTCTTCGTTATATATTATTCAATATTTCTGGATGTTTCTGACCATTACCGTTTTGGGGCTTTTCCCCGCTCAGGACTCCTCAGCATTGCCCATCGTTTATTCTTGCTCAGGGATTTTAATCATCATCCTATGGGTAGTGGTTCAGCGTTTATCCGCAAGAAAGTCATCCTATACCCAACGCGACTGAAAATTTGGTTTAGGGCCGAAGCGAAAGCTCCCGCGATTGGCGCGATCGAATCGTCGTCACTCTTAGAAATAGGGGCTAGATTCGATCGTCCAATCCCAGGGCTTTGGCTCAGTCTTAAATCCAAATTTTCAATCGCGTTGAGTATAATTCTCCTTGTTTTAAAAATATTATTTGTTTTATTGTTTTGACTGTGTTAATTGCTAATTTATATGGGCATGTTCGTTTTTGTTGAACGCCCTTAATTCAATTAACAGGGGTAAAAAATGCTTACGTGGGCTCTTATTTTCTTAATTATTGCGCTAATTGCGGGTTTTTTCGGCTTTCGCGGTGTGGAGGGGGTTTCACTTCAGATTGCTAAGATCCTATTCTTCATCTTCATCGTTCTCTTTCTGATTATGTTGATTTTTGGTCTTGTGGTCGTTCCTACACCTGTGACGGTACCTGCGACCTAAGTCAAATTTCTGCGTTCTTCAAAGTCCGCGGCGGCCAACCGGCCGCTGTAAGTTTTCCTTTATTTTTTTTTTAATTTTTCCCAATCGACTTAATCGATGTAAGTGTCTAGTATGTATACCAAAATCGATTCTTGGATTATTTGTTGATCTCTTGTGACTATTGATGAAATATAAGCAGGAAAATACGCTTACTAATAAAGCACCGTTGCATCTTGTCTGCGACTCGGCTCACGATCTTTTTTTTCAGGTTCTGCAAGCATTTTCTGAAAGTGAAGTGGTTTCATCTGTAAGGAACTCTAAATCTGTGGGATCCTTTTGGGGAATGGTCGACAGACCGACAAAAGAGTTGCGCTATGTGACGTTTGTTTTAGAAAACCCACGGGATAGATTAATAAATGCCTCATATTTTCTTATTGAAGATATTATCCCAAGAACGTTGCTTTGTACGCTTTCCGATGAAATTGACCTTCAGGCGATAGGCTTTTATAATTCACGGGCATTTGAATTCAGCGATGATGGAAGGACAGTGTCTTCCAATTATGGTTACCGGGTGAGGCATCTCGGAAACGTTGATCAAATTCAAGAAGTCATTAGGCAGCTCCAACAAGATCCAAATTCTCGAAGAGCGGTGATCCATATTCATGCTGTGGGCGACTCAGATATTAAATACTCTCCGTGTATTGATTCGCTTCATTTCCTCATTCGCAACGGTGCTTTGGAATGTCAATCTCTTTGGAGAAGTGAAAATGCGGTGACTCTACTTCCTATCAATATTTTTGAGTTCACGATGTTGCAGGAGCTTATCGCATCTGAATTAGAAATTCCTGTCGGTCGTTATGTTCACACAGTCACTTCTTTGCACTATTATTTGGATGAAGAGAAGAGGTTGCATCGTACTCTAGAGGAGTTGGCAATGAAGCCGCGTCCTGAGCCGATGGGTTGCATGCCTTACAAGTCGCTTCGAGAGATTGAACTATTAAGAGGCTTTGAGAAAATTGCACGCTGCCATCTTGATGCTGGAAGTGATAAGTTTCTAGAGCTATCTGATTACTGGAAAAACATTGCAGATGTGATCACCTGTGCAGTTGTAAAAAAAGAAAAGGCATGCTTCCACAATGCAAGCATCGCTTAATGATTTTCCATGGTGCAAAATTCATTATACAAACTGATTCAAAAATCAGTTTTTAGGAAAACATGCATTCAGAATTTCGACTAGGTGCAGCAGCCGCAAAAATTGTCTTTCTTAGAAAGAGGGAGTGGGAGTTTTTACAGATCGAAAGTCTGGGATGCAGGCGCACCTAAAATCGATTTTTGGATCATTTTCGGTATAATTAAATGACCCACACGAGAAACTCCTTTGACTTGATGTTGCTCGAATTCTTCAACCGAGACAAGGCCTGTGCTGACGCCGACAAATCCAAAACCCACTTCCTGTGCGATGGTCATATCGATCAGTTGATCTCCGACGCATAAGACTTCCTCCGGTTGGATTTGTTGCTCTGCGATCCATTTTAAAACAGGTTCGAGTACGCGCGGGTCTGGCTTGTGATAGATGGTATCGTCTTCAGTCTGGATAAAATCAAAGAGTTGTTCAGAAATTTTAAGGGTTTGAAAATCATGATTCAAGCTAGATCGCGTTGTAGCTGTGACAAGTCCCACCTTTTTACCTGATTTACGGAGTGCTCTAAGCGTTTTGATGGTATCCCTAAAGAGGATTTTGGGAAATTTACTCCGCGTAGCGATATTGTAGCACATCGCCATATCGATGTGGTCGGTTCCATATAAATGTTTCAACAAGACGGTAAATGGTTTTCCCCAGTGAAGCCGTATCTCTGCATCGGTTAGTTTTTTGTCGTAAAACGTTTTGGCGATGAATTTATGCTGTGCCCATTTTGACTTGATGGAACCAACTAAAGTATCGTTGTGATCGAATAAGACTAACTTGATCGATGGGCTAATGGGTTGCATGGGGTGATACATATAAACCCTAGTAAATTGACTAAGGCAAAAAGTTTACTATAGATGGATGATTTTCGGGAACTTCTAAGAAAATTCAGCTATCTGATTCTTTTAAGGATGTGAGCGAGTTCAGGAATAGCGTCTGCATGATGCTCTTGAAATTCTTTGACGGAGATCAAGCCCGTCCCTACTCCAACAAAATCAAAACCAGCCTCTTGTGCTGCAACCATATCATTGAGGTGGTCTCCCACGTATAAAACTTCATTTCGTTGAATATTTTCTTTTTCTAGCCATTCTAAAAAAGGAGCAAACACGTGAGGATTCGGTTTATGAAATGGGGTGTCTTCTTCAGTTTGAATGTAGTCAAATAATTGGCCCGGGATGTTTAAAGTAAGAAAATCGTACTGCAAACTCCATCGGGCCGTTGAAGAAACAATTCCTACTTTTTTTCCTGATCTGCGAAGAGTGCTTAAAGTTTTTATTGTGTTTTTGAAGAGATATTTAGGAAATTTATTTCTAGTAGCAATGTTATAGGACATCGCCATGTCGAGATTATCCGTTTCATACAAGAGTTTCATTAAGAGAGTAAGCGGCTTTCCCCAATGCTGGCGCAATTCTTTGTTGCTGAGTTTTTTACCATAGAATGTTTGTGCAATGTACTTGTGTTGTGCCCACTTAACCTTAATTGTACGCACGAGAGTGTCATCGTGATCAAAAAGCACAACTTTGATAGAAGAGTGCATACCCTATAACTCTTTTAATCGAAAGGCTACTCGAATTATTCATTTTCCGGAAGTTTTACCATATCAATTCCCTCATCAAATTCTTCTTTAAGAACGGGCAGTCTCGCGTTATCCTTGTATAGCCATTCCTGGTGTTCGGTAATGGCTTTGTATTCCGCGTAAGTATTTACGATTTGCGGACGGACAAAGATAATGATGTTGCCTTTTTGCGCCTGTCTGTCATTCTCGCTGAATAGCGCGCCAATGACGGGTAGCCCTCCGAGGCAGGGAATTGCAGTGCGGTAATGCGTCTTTTGGTCGTTGATCATTCCGCTTAATGCGACGAAATGGTTGTTTGGCACGTGGACGCGCGTCTCCATGTGCGCGTGGCTAGTTTGAATACCGTTGACTTGCTGACTAGAAGTCGTGACGTTTTGACCATTGAGCAATTGAGAGATATCATGGACGATGTCCATGGTAATGACATCCCCATCGCCTAGAATGGGTGTGATCGTCAGGCTGACGCCGACATCGCGGTATTCGATGTTCGCTGTTTGCGTCTGGCTGGATGTAGTGCTGGTAATCAGCGCGCCTGTGTAGGGGACGTTTTGTCCGACGAAGATCGTTGACTGGCGGTTGTCCTGAGTGATGATCTTGGGATTTAGGATGACTGTGGAATCGGTGTCGAGCTGAATGGCGTTGAGCAATGAGCCCAAAGAGATGAAGGACTTGCCCTTGTGCATGATGATGTCGCCGATGACTCCCAAGTCAAAGCCTGTGGAAAAGGGAATGCTGGTGTTTGTAGGCGTTGTCGTCGCATTGATTCCTTGAAGGTTGGTGGGGAACTGCGTTGCAGCGGTAGGAGTTGAGCTGCCCTGGCTGTTGCTTAAGGGGAAGTTGCCGGATTGCAAGATCGTTTTGTTAAGGTATTTTACCTGTCCACCCCACATCAAGCCAAAGTTCTGTTGGTTGGTGAGGGTTGTCTGGATGACAAGGACTTCAATGAATACCTGGCGCAAGGGAACATCGAGGTTTTGGATCAGTTCTTTCAATTTGACAAGCACATCTTGCTGACCGGAGCAGAGAAGGGAGTTAGTCACTTGGATCCATTGCAGCGAATGGATGGCATCGACGAGGGCTACAGGTGAATTGCCTCCTTTGCTAAGGCTTGTCGCCACTTGCTGGAGCGCTCTTTGGATGTCATTGCCGGGGTGGAATTGCAGCTTGTAAACGAGGAAGCTGGTGTTGTCGATCGATTCGATAGATGGTGTTGCAATGTCCTTGTTAGGAATATCGAATTTGACGAGAAGTTGCTGTACCTTGTCGACTGAGGCTTGATCGCCTGAAACTAGCAGAGACGAGGTTTTGGCGATCCATTTCAAATTGTTGATCGTATCGAATAGCCCTGGGTCGGAGACGCCGGAGGACATGAGGTTTTCCATGAAATCGCAGAGAATGGAAATGAGCTCATCGCCATCGACATATTTGGGGTTATAAATCGTAAAGACGGGGGCGGCGCGCTCGATTTGTGTTGGGCCACCTAAGGAGGGTAAATCGAACTTTTTGACAAGTTGTTCTATTTTCTCAAGGGCATCGGGAGTCCCTGTGAACATTAAGGAATTCGTTTCTTTAATCCATTTTACCGTGTTGATAGCTTCAGCGAGATGTTTGTCCTCAATATTGGATTGTTTTAAATCTGCCGCAAAATTTTTGAGTGAATGGACAAGTTTATCGGGGGAGGCTGATTGGACTTTGTATAGGAAGAAAGTGATATTGCCAATGTTTTGGATCGAGCCTAGCGCTGCGCTCGTATCGATGGTATTGATGAGGTTTTGCGTTTTATCGAGTCCTTCCTGCGTTCCCGTAAAGATGAGCGAATTTGTCTGTTCGACGTACCGCATGGTATCGATCGTCCTAAAAAGCTGCGGATCATTGAGCCCAGATGCAGCTAGATCGCTGGATAAATCTGTCAGCGCTGTTTGGATTTGCGATGCGGGCAGGTATTTAGGTTTGTAGATCAAGAAAGAATGAGCGCCAGCAGAAATCCCTGTTGCTGAACTGGAGTCGAACTCGGTGATAAGCGTTTTGATCTGGTCGATGATCTCAGTTGTTCCTGTAATGAGCAGGGAATTGTTAGACTGGATGCATTCAATGCGTTCAATTGCTGCTATGAGATTTTGCCCTTGAAGAGAGTTGACAGGCATTTTTTTTGCAACGCTTTTCAATTCGGTAAGCAGAGCCTCACACTGGGCATGCTCAAGCTTATACACGTAAAATTCTTTGGGTCCGGGACCCATCCCCTGAATAGGTGCGTCAATCGAAGCAAATAGCTCTTTAAGGCGCTCAATGGAAGCCGGATCCGAAATGATCAGAAAGGATTGTGTCTCGGAATTCCATTGCATTTCTTTGATCGCTGCTATCAAATTATCATCCGCCATTGTGTTGGTCTTTTGAAGGGCAGGAATCAGGGCATTAAGCGCGATCAGGATCTGATCATGGGCATTGTAAAGCGGTTTGTAGATGAAGATCTGGGAGGATTTCACATAGGGCGTTGGCGCATCCATCGATTTTAAAATCCCCTGAATACGCTCAATGGATTGAGGGTCTCCAGTAAAAATCAGAGTTTCTGCTGTCGCCACCCATTTCATCGAATCTAAGGTCGCAAGCAAAAGTGGATTTGCCAGTCCAGATTGTTTAAGGCTTTTTTCTAAATCGTTCAGTTCTGTCACAAGTTCTTCTCCCGAGCGATAAACAGGCTGATAGGCTAAGAATGTGGATTTTGAACGCTCGCCACCATGGGTGATATAGGGGTTGTTGTCGATTGCTGCAAGGATATCTTTAATCTTTACCGTTGTTTGCGTATCAGCAACAAACATCACCGAACCTGTATCTTTAACTTCCGTAGCGTCATCGATGGCCATTTCAAGATCTGACCGCGCTCCCCCCGTTTTTTTTAGCTGGGAAGCAATTTGAGCCAGTTCTTCGAGCAAGTCGGAAGCAGAGAGATAAATCGGCTTGTAAATGAAAATATCCTTGCCAGTCAGTGCAGGTTTTCCAATTTGAACAGGTTTTGTTGGAATATCGAGATCCTCCATCACCGTCATTGCGCGATCAATCAGATAGGGTGTTGAAACAATGTAGATGGAGTTCGTTTCTGCTTGAGGAACGAAAATGAGAGGGTTGCCTTCGGCGAAGGGATTTAGAATCTGCTGAGTAAGTTGAATTAAATCCTGTGGAGAAATATTGCGCACGATGTAGGTATCGACGTCAAGGGGCGTGTGCGGGGCATCCAAGCTGCCGAGCAAAATGGCGATTTGTTCGACATTTGTAGTGATATCAGTAACGATAAGTTGCCGTGTTTCAACGGAAACTTCGATCAAAGCACCTTGCGATGTCATTGGTCGAATAATGTTGGCGATCGAATTGACATTGGCATTTTTGATTCTAAAAATGCGCGTGATGAGTGCAGCATTACCGGCGCGTGATTCAGGAAGATCCGCCGAAACAATGGTGGGTATTTGGTTGACATTCGTGCTTGTCGTGATTAGAACATTGCCGTCTTGTTCGAGTAAAATTAAATTGTGGGTGCGCAATACTTGAGAAAGAACGGTCATCATATTCTTTGCAGTCACAGGCTCTTCGGAGAAGATTGTCACTGTGAATTGGAGGTCAGCTTCTTGAAAAACAAAATTCAATCCGGTGATTTTGCTCGCAAAACGGATGAACTCAATAATCGAGAGGTTATTGAAATTGGCGGTGTAAGTATCCTTATCAACGTCGATACTTGACGGGATAGCTGCTTCAATAAATTTTCCCTCGACATTCGCTGTGTAGGCAATGGGTGAGTAGATCAGTGGAATGTAGGATGCACACAGGGCAACTTTATACCAGTAGCGCTTCCGAAATTGTTGCATAGCTTAAAAGACCCCAGTATTATGTCGTTGAAAACTGCCTTAGGGAAGGGATTTCCCCTTAAGCTTTTTCTAACCTTTTTAAAAAAAATGCTTTTCAGGGCTTCAGCGCCTAAAATTAAAATGACATGTAACGAATCCTAAAATACTTTTTGGATTATTGTAAACGGGAGTTTCACCACATGGCCCAAGATTTTTTACACTGTAAGATGCATTACTGTAGAGACGAGCAAGGAAAAGAAGTATTGCTTAAGGATGGGAAATTCCAGGTGATGATGGAATGGGAAAAACCTTATATGCACGCTTGTATCGATGCACTGAAACCTTTTGGCGATGTATTAGAAGTGGGCTTTGGCCTGGCCTATTCCGCAGAGCGCATTCAGAGTTTTCATCCAAAAAGTCATACGATCATCGAATTCCATCCTGAAGTGGCCAAAAAAGCAAGGGAATGGGCGAAAAACTATCCTAATGTGACAATCATTGAAGAGACATGGCAGAACGCATTGCCGAAGCTGGGTATATTCGATTGTATTTTCTTCGACGATTATCCGTTGCAAAGCGAAGAAGAAATGCAAAAAATGCAAGAAGATAGCGCACATTCTCATCTTGTCCTGCAACAAGGAGGCTCGGTCATTCGAGCTGCAGAAGAGGCGGTTCCTTTTTTGAAAGAAATCAAGTATTCCGATGACGATCTCGCCTACCTCATGAAAGAGGTTCCTCTGAAAGAAAAGACAGAGGCGATGCAGTTAGCTCGGTTCTTAAGCGAGCTTTCCCAGCGCGGTCAAATCACAGCTGAACAGCTTAAAAGTAAAATCGACTTTCTTGTGAAAGAAGAGATGTTGAGCGAAAAGGAAGTAAATGCGCTTTTTAAAAAAGCCGAAGAACCGTTTGTGTTTTCCGACAAAGGTGATCGTTTATATCTTTTTTTAAGCGAATGCTTGAAGTCGCACATGCGCAATGGATCGCGCTTTTCCTGCTTCTTGAGCAGTCCGACATCTAAATATGAGGATGATCGATTTGTGAGCGAAATTATCGCTAATCCTTATCTCGATTTTCACGAAGAGGAAATTGTGCTGGAAGTTCCAGATAACTGCGATTATTTCAGTGGAAATAAAGCTTTAGTGATAACAATCATTAAACGATGCGCTGGATAGAGAGTACGGTCTTTGGATAAGTGATGCGGGAATAGGCGGGCGAGAAGGAGACTTTTTTAAGAATTGTTTCCGCTTGTCTTTGTGCTGAGAGAAGTAAATTTTCAGAAATGGCCTCTGCTAAGGAGGTGTCGAGCTCTTCCTTGCTAGGGGAAAGTGCGCTCAGGGTGTGAAGAATAAGTATGTCGCCGGGATTCCAGTTGTCCGTTGTTGAGGAAAATTCGACGGCTGTCGATGTTCCCAAAAGCTCGTTTTGGGAAGAGAGTTTGCGCAGGTGGACTTGTCCTTCAGGGATGTGAATGAGATCGCCAAAGCCGCAGGAGAGATAAGTGGCTGTATCTGCAATGGGGTCAAGGAGCAATAGGCTGACAGCAAATTTGTTGCCCATGGAATCTTCGCAGAGGAGGGCATTCAACTTTTCCACAAAGGGAATCAGCTTAAACGGTGATTTGGCGGAATGGATCTGATCGTTAAGGGACATTTTGATCATCCCGCGAAGAACGCCGACTGCTACTGCGGATTCGATGGCAGGATTAGCAAGGCTTGCCAGCACGACGAGGAATGTGTTGTTTGGAAAGCGGAAAAGGTCGTAATAGAGTCCCAACTGTTGCAAGCCCCTTCCTCTGGCAATCCCTAAATCCATTTGGGGCCAAAGGGGCAAGACGAGAGGAGAGAGGTCAAGATTTGCCTTGAGAACCTTTTCCATCAATTCTTTAGCTTGGTCTCCACCTGGGCGCTCCTTGTCGAGATCTTTGGAGGTCAAGTAATGCGAGATATCCTGAATAAATTCTGAGATATTTTGGTAGCGCTCTTCGACGGAGACAGCGAGGGCTTTAGAAGCTATTTTTTTCAACCCCTTTGGAAAAGCTGTCATATTGATCATTCCATAACTCAGCTTTCCAGAAATAAGCTCATAGAGGATGACGCCGAGAGAATAGATGTCGGATGCAAATGTTACAGAGGAGGGATTCTCTTTTTGCTCGGGGCTCATGTAATTAGGAGTTCCTAAAAAACGGGATATGTCTGATTTTTTTTCCCTTTCTTCGTGGAGCTGTGCAATTCCAAAGTCGATGACTTTGATTTCACCTTCTTCGGTAATCAAAATGTTTTCTGGCTTAAGATCGCGATGAATCACGCCATGCGAATGGAGATGGAGGAGAGCGTAAGCGACTTGAAGGACAATTTCTAGAGTTCTTCTGATCGAGAGGGAGTGCTGCAGAATAAATTGTCTCAGGGAGATACCTTGGATGAGCTCCATCGCGATGTAAAGACCTTTTTCCCATTCACCTTGACCGTAAAGTTTAACAATATTGGGATGGTTAGTCAGAGCGATGACTTTAGCTTCTTGCAGAAACTGCCGCACGACTTCAGGGTGGGCGACATGAGAGGGAGATAGAACTTTGATGGCTAAGGTTTTTTTTGTTTCGGGATCAAGACCGAGATATAAAAGACTCATTCCTCCTTTTGTTAAAAGGCATTCAATTTTATAAGGGCCGATCATGGGAGGGAGTTCAGGATCTTTTTCTCCCGTGATCAAATCCGGCATGGTGTTTTGTTTATAAAATGAACTCTCCGCCATAAAAGGAGTTAATCCCCAAGCTGCAGGATTTTTATACCTAACATTTCGCCGAGCTTGACAAGCTCTGCTTTTGCTACTTTTTTGCCACCGATCACAATATCGACCCCATGTTCAGGGCGAACCGGCAACTCCAAGACATTCCCAGGAGACAACTGCGTTAGCTTTTCGAGATTGATGCGCATTCTCGCTACCTCTACAGTCAAAGTTAGCGGGATCTCCTTAGAAGAGATCAGCTTTTCCGCACCGCCATTTTCTGGCGACCAAAGATGTTCACCCTGATGATCAGAGTTTTCATCGTCGAATTCAGCAGAAGAAAAGTCCTCGGATTCCATATGTGCGTTGTGTCCTTCTTCATCTGGGGGTATTTCGGGATTCATAGGGTTTTGTTCCTCGCGATAAAAAGCGTAATCGATAATTTTTAAACTATTGTCTTTGATCCTAACGCGCATAAGGGGGGTACCTTCCAGCGTGAGGGCTGCTGTTCCTTTTTTTGTCGTGGGATCAAAGGTGCATCTGTCGAGAAGGATAAAATCTCCAATGCCCACTTTCTTCCACTCTGAAACGGAAAGTTCAGTATGTCCTAGCTCGATGCCGACAGTAACATCCATTTTTTTAGCACTGTTGCGCGTCAGCAAGGAGGGAGTCTGAGAGTAGAAATGGGATCTAAAAGCTTCATGAAAAGAAGCTGGGCAGACGAGTCTTCCCCAGCATTTGTGCTTATGGATTTGAATTTCAATATCCATGCAAAGCGCATCTTCTTGCGAGGGGAGGGCAGGCTTTGCGATTTTAATCGATAGGTCGCCAAAGGCGTTCATTTCATCGATCAGCTGAACGATCTGCGTAGCGAGATAGTAGTAAAATCCTTCTTGAAATTTAGAAGAGGAAAACCCTTTTGTTTCGTGGTTTTCCGTTAATGCCATGGCAGTCAATGCGGAGACGTCTTCTTTTCCCATCACCCAATAAACTGCGCCACTCAGAGGTGTGGCTTGCAAAACGATGGAAACGGGGTAGGCTCCAAGCCCTGAAAGGATATCATCCTGTTTAACAAAACTGGTTTTGTACAAAGAGACCTTCATTTCGGAAGCATGTAAAAGGTCTGCGACTTTATGGGAGAGTTTTTCCCAGGGAAAATCGGGAGCATTTCCAAATAAGGGGATCGCTTTGGCATCGATCAATGTATGTTGGATCTCTTTAATCCAGCTAAGAGGCGCATGGTTCATTGGCCGCTATCTCCACTTGAGTCTTTTTGCTCATCGCCGATGCTCTCCTTTCGATGGAAAACAGGCTTATCCCCAAGCTCGGCAATGTGTGTATCCAGGCGATGAACGCTAAAGTTAAAATTGCCCTTTTGAAAATGAGAAAGTAGATTGTCCTTCCCCGCATCAATCATTGCTGCTGCGTTTGAGTTGGAAATGATTTCAACGTTGAATGCCTTTGGAGCGGTACTGAATTCTTTAATCGTGATCTGCGCTCCAAAGAGCGAGGAAGAGGCAAAGTTCGCGCCATCAAGAAAAAGTGTGGTCTCTACATCATTCGAAGCGTTCATCACAATCATGCAAGAGGCCATTTTTTCAAATAAGGCTTCCATTTCTGAGGAAAGTTCCGTTCCTCTTGTTGCAGCGATAGAATTTGCACAGCTAGATTCTGCAGAAGAGATCAAACTTGAGCAAGCCTGGCTACTGTGAATCGCAGCGTTTACAATCTCTTCTGCCTCTTGAGATTCTTCCTCTTTCTCTTCTGCAATCATGGCAAAAACATTCCTCTCGCGCAGTTTTTCAGCAATGCGTTCTCCTTGGAGGTGCTCTCGGAAATGACCTTCAGGAACTTTCTTGCAAATCGGTTTTTCTTCAGTCCGCTGGGAATCTGTTTGAGAAGATTTCCTCAGGGGATTGGATGATAAAATGCTCATTAAAGGTTGTCTCCTGTTTGGTCTTGTTTATCCCCTTCCGCTTTTTCTTTACGCTTGATAAGAGGGCGCGAACCCAAATAGCCTGTTTCCAAACGATTCACGCGGAAGCCATAATTGCCCGCCTGAAAGGCGGCCATTAACTCATCAGCATTATTTTGAAGCAGTCCTATGGCTTGAGGAGCACCATTGATTTGGATATTAAAAGCTTGGGGAGCAGTACTAAACTCCTGGATTATAATTTGAGTTCCGAAAAAAACAGAAGAAGCAAATTGCGGAGAATTTAAAGTGAAGGTCGTTTCTGTCATCCCCGATTGAGTCATGACCGTCATTACGCCCACCATTCGATCAAACATTTCCTGGATTTGTGGATTCAGGAGCGCGTAAGGCGGCAAACTTTCCGGAGCCGGGGCGGCTGGCGGAACTAACTGAGGTTCAGCACTTCCCGAAGAAAATGTCGCTGCATCTGGTGAGGCGATTTTATCCTTGTCCTCGGTTTTCTCCTCTTCGATCGCGGAAAATGGGGTAGGAGAAGGGGTGCCTGTTATGGGAAAATTCCCCGCTTCGGTTTCTTCCGATTTTTTTTCTTCTACTTCGCTTTTTTGCCCCTCTTTGTCTTTCCCCATCTGTTCAAAAAAGAGAGCGTCCTGCTCTTTGGGTTCCTGAGTATCCTTCAAAGATTCTGCGGTATACCCTTGAGATTCTCTCTGTTTAGAAGGAGGCTCTATTTTTTGCGGCATCTCTAAACGCTCTTCTTTACGCGTTTGTGGTGGGCCTACAGGGGATTGCCGAGAGGGTTGGGAGGGTCTTGATTCGGGATACTGCTGATTTGACTCAGGAGGTCCAATCGGCGGGTTTTGTGCCCCCGCATTCCAGGAACTTTGCTGTCGTACACCGGGCTGGGGCGCACTGCCATACGAGGGTGGAGATCGAAACGACTCTTCTTCAAGCATTCCAGAATCATCCGACAGCTCTTCCGATGAAGGGGCTTGGAAGAAAGAAGGTCGGGCATTAGGCGGAGTCGGCTGAGCTGCTTTGAGAGGAGAAACCCCGGGCCCTTCTTTTTGCATATCAGCTGGGCTAATTTTTTTAGCTTCTTTTTCTAGGGAAAAAGGAGTGACTTGATCAGCTGGCGTCGGCGTACCCTGCTGAGGCGCTGCAAAATCTTCCTCATCGCCCTCTTCTCGCTGTTTCCGTTTTTTTTTCTCATCTGGGTCGATTTTACCAACTTCGTTCACCCGCTTGCGCATTTCATCCTTGAACTTGTCCATATCTGCTGAAGACTTTTCTTTTTTTCCCGAGTCTCCTGCAGGGCCAGAAGGGCCATGGATCTTGCTCACATCTGTCATACATCCTCAAGTTTAGGTTCAAGGCCAATCGCCTACTGAAACTCATTCGTTAAAGAAATGAGTTTTATACACCTATACTCTAGGTACGCGCAATTGTCCAGTGTTCAATCTGAACAGAAGTCTAGTGTTTTTTTTTGGAGGCTTGCTTGCGGCGCTGATGGAGGGAAGATCCCATCTCATCGGATTCAACGCCTTCTTTATGCTCTGCGATGGCTTTGACTTCTTTCTCCCATTCCTTGCGATGGATTTGCATCTTTTCGACATCTTGCTGTTTTTTGAGAAGGTCAGCGCGCGCATTTTCCACTTGCTGCTTGGCATTTTCGACAAGCTTTTGATGCTCTTTAACCTTCACCTCTTTCAATTTCAGCTTTTCATCCACGATTTTTAGGTAATAGCGCATTTGTTGGATCTTATCTGATGGCGCACCCTCATCCATTTTTTCGCGAAGCTGCGTCAATTTGGCAAAGCGGTGATCTTTCACCTCATCCCGTTCTTTTTCAACAGCAATAAGTTTTTCTTCTTCGAGCTCTAAAGCTTTCTTTTTTTCCCGAAGAACTTTCTCGGCTTCATCGAACTTTTTCTGTTTGATGATTGCGATTTGTTCAAGAGGATAGTGATGTGGGGCATCGCTCATCGAAATAAAGCTTTAAGTTGGTGCAAAGTTTCTTCAAAGCTTGATTTTTCATCGACCAATTGTTTTAAGAAACGATTCACTTTGTCGATGTATTTAATCGCAAAGTCAGCTCCTTTATCTGAGCCTGGCTTGTATTCTCCAATGCGAATGAGCAACTCATTTTTCTTGAAGTTAGCAAGGACTTCGCGAATTTTTCCAATCAGCTGAAGATGTTCTTTATCGACGACATTTGAAAGAATACGGCTGATGGAGCCGAGAACATCGATGGCAGGGTAGTGGTATTGGCGCGCGAGCTCGGAAGATAAAATAATATGGCCATCGAGAATGGACCGGGTTTCATCAGAAACTGGCTCATTCATATCATCGCCTGCGACCAGCACGGTATAAAACGCTGTCATTGATCCCTTTTCCGAATTACCCGATCTCTCTAAAAGACGAGGCAGTGTCGCAAAAACGGAAGGAGTAAAGCCAGCTCTAGCGGGAGGCTCGCCCGCAGCGAGGCCAATTTCTCGTAAGGCGCGGGCAAAACGCGTGACAGAGTCCATCATTAGAATGACGGTTTTTCCCTGCTCGCGGAAATATTCAGCAATGGCTGTGCCCACATAGGCAGCGTTGATTCTGAGCTGCGCCGCTTGGTCGGAGGTGGACACAATGATCACCGATCGCGCCATCCCTTCAGGACCTAAATCATTCTCTAAGAACTCGCGCACCTCGCGTCCGCGCTCGCCGATCAAACTGATTACATTCACATCGGCTTTTGCATTGCGCGCTATCATCCCGAGCAGGGTAGACTTTCCGCCGCCTGCTGCGGCAAAAATGCCCATGCGCTGTCCTTTCCCGCATGTAAGTACGCCATCGATGCAGCGTATTCCTACAGAGATTGGCTCTTCAATTAAGCTTCGCTTGAGGGGATCGGGAGGGGGGCCTATGACTGGAAAGGATTCTTCTACATCGGTCAAAGGGCCTTTTGTCTCTATGTCTATGGGCTTGCCCAAACCGTTTAAGACGCGGCCTAATAAGCCCGGGCCCACCTTGATGTGCATGGGCATGCGCAAAGGAATTACTTCGGAAGAAGTTCCAATTCCCGACATCTCGCCCAGCGGCGAAAGATACACCTCTTCACGCGTAAAACCGACGACCTCTGCCATTAGAGGCTCGCCATCGCGCTTGATCACCACTACCTCGCCCATTTTGACTTGAGGCACCACGGCTTTGATCAGCATTCCTACAACTTCAGTAATGCGGCCATGCACAGTAGTGAGTTCTAGCTCATCAAGGTGGGTAATGAGATTTTCAAAGTCCGGAGGTTGTTCCATCGCTTATTTATTCCTTTTGGGAGAAGTATCTTCTGTAAGAGCAATAAAAATGATTGTATCCATAAAACTCCTCCACAAAAATTTAAAGTTGGACTTGCATTATCTGTTTAAATGCGGAAACAGCATTCGAAAGAAGCACAGAAGTAAATTCGAGGAGCTGTTGTGCTTTATTCATTTTTATTTGAACCAGAAGAAAGTCGCTTGGAGACATATTCGTTCCTTTTTCCTTCAGATTTTGAAGCTGTATTTTGGCCTGTTCCATCTGAGCCTGTCCGTCGTTCAAGTAAGCAAAAAACCTACCCAAAGGCCCAGAAAATTTACTCGCATCTGGTTGTTTAGGAACTTCCGCGCCGATTCGCTCATTGAAAGAGCGGAGATGTTCATTGGCATCGGTGAGTTTGTTCTTTACAAGGTATTTAGTAGAAGCTTTCAATTTAAGATTAGGTGTGTTGAGTTGCGTGTTAATGTCTCCTAGAGTGCTGTGGACATTTTTAACTTGTGTCATAAGTGTGTCAAGACTCGGCGTTGTTGCCACAGGAGGTTGACCCTGCATCAAGCTGAAAGGAGAAATCGTTGAGGATTTCCCTGCGGTTTCCATGGGAGTAGGCGCTGCTCCCTTCTGCATAAAGGCTGTAAAAGATTGGTTGGGGACAGAAAGGCTTTCTTTTCCGCTTGACCCAATGGATTCTGTGGAAAAAACTCTTCCTGGATCTTCGACGCCGCCGGGCAAGGAATTATCTGCCATTGGAAACTCTCACTCTATTGGGGTGTTGGATTGTGCGTTCTTCAAAAGAAAACTTTTTGAGAGCAAAGCCACTCAACAAAAAAGCTCATTTCAGAGGGCGCTAGTTTAGGAATATCACAAAGCATATTTTTGGTCATGAAGATACTTTGTTTATCATCTTAATTTCATTAATCTAAATAAAATCTAAATATAAATTCCTTTGACTCTGATTTTTTTGTAAAAAAAAGCGGAAGAGATTTCCGCCTTTTATGCCGAAGGTGACTGAAAATGAGCTGATTTATTTGTGGTCCTTCTTTTGGTGCATCGCACTTTGTGCTGGAGAAGGAGATTTTTTAACAAACTTCTCGACAAACTCCAATGAACTTTTTGCTAGCCCTTGTACAGCGGGATCTTTGGACGATTTGAGCGATTCTTCAAGCACTTTTTCTCCTTTTGCGCATTCTGCGGGATTGAGCGACAGACTGAGGCCCAAAAAAGCGCGCGCCATTTCATTATGTGGATCTTCTGCTAAGATGCTTTCAAAGGATTTAGCGGCTTGCTTAAGCTCAAGCTTACAGAGATGCATGTAGCCAAAACCGATTTTTGGAAGCACGTTTTGAGGATCGAGGAGTTCTGCGGCCTTGAACAGCTTGATTGCTGCATCTTCATCGGCTTGGTTAATCGCAATAAAACCGGCTTCAGCCAATAGGATGAAGTGATCTTTGTATTGTTGAAGCTGTCCCATGTTACCACCTTATTTTTAAAGTTTTCAAACGAAGCAAGGAACGGATTACTGGACTTTCTGATTCCGCACCATGTTATTGACCACCGATTGCACCTGCGAGATCAAGTTAGAAATCGATTCGCCGATCTGAGTCACTTGGCTCATCGAGAATTGCAACAACAGGAACTTACCCGGCGTCGCTTGAGAAATTTTACTCGCAACAGCGCGGACTTGGGAAATAACCTGGCTTTGCAGCTTCTGGTATTGTTTAATCAGTGTAGTGAATGATATTGTACACCATTGGGATTCAGCCATGAGGAATTCTCCTTTTATTATTTCTTATTGGCAATTTTCGTTAGTACTTTTTGTAAGGCTGCGTAACCGTGGAGCAAAACACCTAAATGATCGAAGCCTTCGGAGCTCGTGCCCTGTCTTAAAGTGTTTTTGATTTCATGAATGCGCGCATCCACTGTCTTAAGGAGTTCTTTCGCTTTTGAAGGATTGCTCTTTAATTCTTTTTCGAGGTCGAATTCAAAAAGAGCTCTCTCTTTCTTTTCTAAGCCGTACATAAGCTTCGCTCCATTGGTGTATTCTACTACAGCGCTATCCAAAAGGTTCTCCGAGAGGTGCCCGTAGCTTATTGCAGATTGTAGTTAATTCTAAATTTTAATCCATCTTTTTCAAGCAATACCATATTTGGAAGAATTCCTGTAACTGTCATCCCATCGATCGTATCGCCAATACTGAGGATTCTTCCATTAATCACAATGAACATTTTTTGGTCATCTTTTTTCGAGTATCCTGAGATTCTGTATTGGGAGGAGATGTCGATGCGCGAGGTATCAGCGGTAGTGTAAATCACAAAGTTTTTTACGGTTCGAATGCCTTTGAGCGCTCTCATCTGATCGACCATTTCGGAAAAAGCATGCGTTTGTTTCTGGTCGACTCTGCCGGCTAGAACAATTTCCCCGTTATTAATCTGAGCGGTAACCCCGCTAAATCCTCTTGCCTGAAGCATGCTTCCCACCTGAGTTTCCAAGTTTGTTTCGATCACAACCTGGTTGTCAAGTTTATCAAGATAAGGAAAGTTGAGGTTGATGTAATCGGTGAGGGCCTGCATCTGCTCCGGGGTTTGCACATATCCTCTGAGTGCGAATTTGCCCGGAACTTGGGAGTAAACGGAAACACCGATCCAGTTGGGATTGGTCATCAATAGAGCGTTTGTGTTTTCCCAAACAAGTTCATCGACGACGATATTGTCTTCAACGCTTCGGATGAAAGGAAGGTTATTAATTTTGTAAAGAAGCTCCTGTTTGTCGACGGCAGTCAGGACATGGCCGACTAAAAAGATTTTTCCGTTCGAGGGATTATAGGAAAATTGCACATCTTCAAATCCTGGGATAGCCTCTCGAATAGTGCGACTTTCATCGACGACAGGAACAACAATCGTATTAGATTTAAATAGAGCCATCATACTAACAAGTCCTGCAAGGACAGCGAGGCTAAATACTCCGGCTAGGATGAGATGTTTTTTCGGGATGATGATCTCGCGCCAGTCTTTCCTTTCTATGACAGCTTCTGCAGTGGAAGTGGAAGGAGCAGGGAGTTCTTCTTCAGGTTTGGATGGGTGGATATAAGGAGGAGAAATAATAGTCTCATGGACTTGCTCGCGGTCAAGCATCAAAAAGGATGTTGTACCCAAAGCGACCAGATCCTGAGAAGAAATGGGGTGCCTATCCGTCACCGGCTCACCATTGATGAGAACGCCGTTGCGGCTGCCCAAATCTTCGATAAAAATAGCGTTATCATTGTCGACAATTAGACGGGCATGCTGCCTGGAAACGCTCAAATCTTGAAAAACAATGTCGCATAAGTTGGGGTCTTTTCCCAAAATATAGGTAGACCCGCGCTGCATGGCGAATTCTGCACCGCTATTTGGACCGGAAATGACTTTTAGAAACCAGCGAACTTCATCCGTCGTTTCGACGTTTACAGAAGAGAGGTCTTCTTTTTCTTCAATCATTTCGGGCTCGTGAGGAATGGAAGTATCCTCAAAGGTATCGGAGGGCGTTTTTTCGGTGAAACGGAAAAACGTGCTTCCAATTTGTAAAATGTCATTTTCGCGCAGCAAAACAGGCTCGGTGATCACCTTTCCGTCTTGCGTCGCAGGGTTGACCGAGCTTAAATTTTCGAGAATGTATCCTTCTGCAGTCAGCTTGCAGATGACATGTTTCCTCGAAACCATCGGATCTTCGAGCACGATGGTCACTTCGTCGGGGTCTCTGCCTAAAATCCATTCCTCTCCCTCTTCCATCCGGACGATAAGTCCAGCGAGAGGGCCTTCCTCTGCGATGAGATAGCCAGCCATTAATTAGTAATTCCTTAAAAAAATCTTCAGATCAGAATATATTTTCTTGGGCCGCTTTGTTATATCGGATGATTTCTTCTTTCCAATAGTCGCGATAATTTGCAAAATCTTCTAGCGCATCTTTGAACGTTTTATAGTTCATGTCATACGGTAAAACAGAAGAGAGTGTCAAGAAGTTCTCATTTTCGTCCAATGCAATCGTATTATTCCCCGTTCCCTGGCCTAGAAAATTTGCTTTCATGAGCAAAATAAAGAGATCTTCCCGCTTCTCTTTGGGACAGGGCGCAATCCGTGCCCAAAACGCAAGTCCCGGATCCAATTCTTGAATGCGGATCTTTAAGTCTGTGTTCAGAAGCACTTGGTAGGCGCTATCTTTTTCCCTGACAGGCACCTCGTCAAGCTCCAGTTCTTCAGCAAGCCTTCTTATCAATGGTTCAAGCAAAGCCAAACACTCCCTATATACCCACACCACCAAAGGTTTAACCCCTTATTCTGTTAAAAGCAACTGCAAAAAGCTTTTTACATAGCAAAAATGGTTCAAGAATCGGCTTTAGTATACTTTGAGTGCTGTTCTATATGGAGGGTAATTTTTCTCATTTTTTTAAATAAAGTGAATTAAAAATGTTAATTAATGATAATAAAATTAAGGGGACTATTATTGTTGGCGATATTCGATGCTGAAAGATGACTTTGATCGTTTACTCAAACTGTTTCGTGAAGGGGCCGAGGGAAACCTCTCGAGCCTGGACGAAGTCTTTTCCCAATCTTTGGAATTTTTCAAGCATCTCAAAACGCAGATTGAGAAGGGTACTCCCGAAGAGAAGCAGGAGGCGATGAAGATGATGAGCGAACTTTATAGTCAGATGATCATCGCTGCCCAGCAAATTACAGAGAAATCGGGTCTCACGGAAGAGCAGCTTCTCTCCTATGCAGATAACCCCTCCAATTTTACCCCCGAGCAGTGGGCCGCTATTCAGGAATCAAGGCAGCAAATTTCCAAAGCCGGGGAAGACCTCGCAAAGGCAGTAGAGGGGCTGGGCAAGAAGCCTTCCTTAGGGAAAGGGGGTAAAAAGTCGAAAAAATCTCAATGGATGCGTTCTTAATGTTCAGAGAAGAGTTTTCGCGTTTGATTTTCATGTATCAGCAGGCTGCAGAGGGAAGGGGAGGGAATGTCCAAGAGATCTTTCAAAAATCGCTCGATTTTATTGAGCTTCTGAAGCAGATGATCATCACTGGTGATCAAGAGGACAAGATCGCCGCCGCCCGCATGATGAAGGAGCTGCATGAACACATGAAGGACCACATCAAAATTATGTGCAAAAAATCGGGGATTAGCGAAGAGCAGCTTATCGCCAATGCAGAAAACCCCGCTAATTTCACCCCTGAACAATGGAAAAGGATCCAGGAATCCAAGGAAAAGCTAGCCCAAGAAGGGGAAGAGCTTGTCAAGCTGATTCATGCTCAAAAAGAGGAGAAATTAGAAAGCCCCGAATCCCTTCTTTCAAAAGCCCCTCAAAAAAAGAAATCTTCCAAAATCAAAAAAGCGAAGCGATCGGATTGGATGCGCAGTTAAATGACGAGCTGATTGAGGATCTCAAGCGCCTCAAGAGATGTGCAGCGGTCTAAAGGATCTGGCTCCAGCATTTTCTCCAAGAGGGGGAAATAGGGGGAACTCTTAAGATGCTCGGGAAGCCACCCCCTTCTTAGATTGCCGGTCACTTGGAATAGCTTTTCTTCCTCTACTGGGTCAAAGGTCTGCATTTCCGTTTGTACCCAAAAGGGGAGCTCATAGGTCGTCAACATATAAAAGATGAGGCCCATCCCCCATACATCCAACTTTCCCGATGTGATGCAAAGACGCTCTTGTAAGATCTCTTCAAAGGATCTATTGGGGCTGAGTTCGATTTTTGCGTACTCAGGAGGGGCCCATTTGGGGACAAACCCGATCCTTTTGAGTCTAGAAGCGTCTCCAAGATAAGTCGCTAAATGAAAGTCGGCAATGACAGCAGATCTTTCTTTTTGCGAATCGAAAAGGATATTGTCGGGTTTAATGTCGTGATGGACAATGTGACATTGATGAATGGCAACAAGTCCCTGCAGCAGGTCGGAGAGAATTTCCTTTTGCTTTTGAGGAGAGACTTTCGCTGATTCAATCTTGTTTTTGATCGGATACTTCAAATAATCCCACAAGGAACCGTCCCAGTAGTAATCTTCAGCCAAAAAGAGTCTTTTTTCCCCGTCCCATTCAAAGACCATCCTCTCCTCCAAGGCGATGATCCCTCTTGCTCCCTTTAGTTTCATTAGCATTTCTGTTTCCAGCCACATCCCCATGAATTGGACCTTCTCCCGGGAATATTTTATCTCGGAATCCTTATTTTCAGGAGATTCTTCATGGAAAATGGGTTTAATCAAGGCCTGAATTTTCCCTTCAGGCAAGCAAATCGAACGAAAGACCAGCTTATCCAACCCAGAACCCAGTAGATGACCGACGTTTTCAAAGATCAGGCGACATTCTCCTCGAATTGAAAACAGTAGGGAGCAAGGGAATTCGGGGATGGCTTCGATAAGAAACCCGCGCCCTGTGCTTAGCGCATCCCTATTCCACTGCTGCATCCTCGGCTTGATGTAATCAATGATGGCGTCTGAATGACTCTTCAAATGGGTAAAAAACGTGTCGAAGATCTCTTGGACTTTGGAAAAGCTCTCTACTCCCATTCTCTCATAGTCAAGTACGATTTTTTGGGTCCGGATGGCAGTCTCTTTTTCCATGAAGTCAATTGTCTCTTTAAGAGTGCGGCTAAGGTCTTTGCACTTTTCCTCTCTCTTGGCAACAATGGCGTTCAATGCGGGAATAAGCTGTTGGCTTAAATGTTGAAGCTCAGCTTTGGCATGTTGGATGACCTCATGTTCTTCTTTTGGAAGAGTCTTTGAAAATAGGATCTCTTTTCGGACAATAGAGATCGATTCCAGCCATTTTAAAGATTCTTGAAGGGCTCTTTGGGCATCAATGAAGGCATCTTCAGCTTCAGAGCAAAGCGCCTTTCCTACATCGGTACGGATTTTTTGGAGAGATTCTGTTTCGATGGAAGACGCGAGATCTGTGAGCGTCACCCCTTTTGCAAACTGGGATCTCAGGACAGCCAGAAGGCGGGAGGCGTGGATCTCGATGGGTAGCAGCTCAAAATGGATGTTCGTCATGAAGCTACTCATACGGATAAAAAAAGCCGTTGTCAAGAAGACAACGGCTAAAGAAAACCCTCGTGCTAGAAAGTGCGCTGGGCTTAGGTTTGCGCGTAGGCTTGCGCACCCTGTCTTGCTGCGGCGATCGCGTCGCTGACTTTGGCGTAGTCTTGACCGATGCTTCCTCTTGAGGAATCCGCAGTGCTTCCCGCCATCTGCTGAACACCGCTCGAGGTCTGTTGGATCGCTTGCGCTTGACCCGCTCTCGCAGTTGTCGTAGCTTCTCCTCCTTTAAAGGCTGAGTTTGCCATTTGTGTGCCGATTTGGCTGTAAGAGTTATAGCTCGATTGCTGTACTTGGCGTCGGGATTGCAGGGTGTTGATCCGCTTTTCTTTATCCATGAGCTTGTTGTCCAGATCCTTTTTGAACTGGGTATAATCTTCATCCGACATCTCATTGATCGCTTTCTGGTTAATGACTTCAGGATCATGAGTTCCAGTGTTCGCGTATTTCCCGCTCTTAAGTTCGTTGACGCGCGCTGTGATCTCTGTCCCGGTTGGTTCGCGGGTTCCGATTGTTCTGCCAAAATTAAGATCTTCTTTCTTTTGCAGCTTATCTAACTGTTCTAGAGGAGCTTTTTCCTTTTCAAGATCTCCCATCTGATTATCCAAGTCGCCGCCTTTGTATGCTTCAAAGGCTGTGGATCCGGCAGTAGCTACGCCGCCGAATAATGCTTCCCCCATTTGGAAATAAATACTGTTCGATTGCTGGATTGCAGCATCTGTTTGAGCTGCGGCTCCAGAAATGATCGTGTCTTGCTGAACCGTCGTCTCAGCGTTGGCCACCTGGCCGTACAGATTTTGAAGTTGGTTATAAATCTGGATCAGCTGATTGGACAGAGAGTACAAGAGTCCAGCAGGTCCGCTGGAAACCTGATTCATTCCGCCAAAGCCTGGCTGCGCAGCATAAGAAGTGTTTTCTGTTTGGTTAGTTTGGATATGCATCGTTTTTTTCCTCTTTTTTATGATTAATCATTTTATTAAGCTTGGAGCTCTTGGGCAACGGCCCTTTGAACATCGTTTAAGCGCAGCGATAATCCTGCAATCTCAGATCCCCATGTTCTCATCTCCGATGCAAGGGCTTTAGAGTTAGTCGATGATTGAGAGCTATTCATTTTAAGAAGCGCTTGGAGCTCGGAGAGCAAGGCTTGCATTTCTCCCTGATCGCGGATTGTCTGTGCCAGCTGGCCGTAGATCACACCCGATGCTGTTTGTCCGGAAAACTGGAGCATCGCACCGAGGACTTGCGCCCCCATCAGCGTTCTCAATGCTGTGGACAAAGTGAACTCTTGAACATTCAAAAGGTCCTTTATCTTTGTGGTGATATTTTTAACAATGGTGTTTAGAACTGATTCCGATTCAGGTCCCGCAGCAAGCGCGATGCTAGTGCCAACTCCTACAAGGGCAGTTAAAATGCCGACCACAACCCCCATCGCTGTCATTAAAGCTTCTTTTTCGGTGCCTTCCGGCAGGTTAGCGCAAGCCGCAGCCATGATATCTTGTCCAAAGCTTGTCGAACCGACTGCCATCGATCCGGTAAGCAGTGTCAAATTCACCGTTTTAGACAACTTGGCAAAAGGATTGTTGTCTACCAAAAAGTTGAGAAGCTTTTGCGAAGAGGATTCCACTTCTTCAGCGGCTTGAGCGCCCCCTGCTGCTGCTTCATCGACTGCTGCTTCTACTGTCCCTGCTGCGGATGCTCCGCATGTCAAGGCAGTCGCCACAATTGTTGTAGCGACGACGATGACGTCGGCGATGACCTTTGCAATCTTATCCGCGAGGTCTTTAGGCATACCATCTGCCACTAAAGCCTTGCTGATCAGGTCGGCAATGCCCTGAGTGAGCTTATCCATGCCTCCGGAAAGCGAGAGCGTCGTAAAGCCGAGAATGATAAGAGCAAGCTCGGGCTGGCCACAAAGGCTCGCTGTTGCAACCCCGATCGCAGCAACGATTCCTTCAATCCATTTTGTAAACGTAGACCACCATGAGGAATTCGATTGTTCTTGACCAATCTTATCCAGCTGTTTCATTGTTTGATTAAATTGGCTTTGCATCTCATTCATCAAAGCTTTTCCCACTTCAGCGTTAAAGTTGGCGATTTGATTCGAGTATTTCGCGATATCTCCCTGAAGCTGCGCAAGAAGTCCGATCATTGCACTGTAGGCGGCTTCCATCTGAGCATTGGAAGGTCCATTGTTTGCATGAGAAGCTTCCTCCTGGAAATTAGGGTGGACAATCTTGCTATTTGTCCCAGCGATTGCAGGAGAAGTCATGGCTTCCATCACTTCTTCAATCAGAAGCGCCAAATGGGCAAGCGCTACTTCTGTATCCTTCTCTTTTTTGCTGACATTCACAGGCTGAGCGAGCTCTTGAAGCTCAAACTCATCATTAAAGCTATTCACTGTAGACATAATCTATCCTTTTTATTTTTTTTACTTAGTAACGTTGGCCGAGCACAGAAGTGAGAGTTTGTGCGACCTGGTTGATTGCCGCCTCCAATTGCACACGCTGCTGCATTGTCGATGAGTCCTGTCCGGTTTGGTTCTGCATCGCTTGAACACCGGAGTCTGCTTGTTGGGTGTATGTCTGTTCCTCTGTTTGCATATTTTGTAGGGTCGCCTGAGCTTTGGTTAAAGCGTTTTGACATTGAGATTTATCCATGTTAGGAGGGTAAGTGCCGTCTTTCAAATGCTTAGCCCACGACTGCACGCTATTAGTTGCTTTGTTAATCTTTTCTAGCCAAGTCTTGTAAACGCTCTGCTCGATACCGACGTCCAATGTCGTCGTTGCCGTATCCGCAAGCTGCTGTTCCGAGCCGGTCTGGACACAGCGAGTAACGGCTTCCATTACTGCTAATAAAAAGCTCATGGTTTACCTCTTTTTTATAGTTTATAATTATTGACTTCTTTGGTTTTGAACCATCGTTTGCGCCTGCTTCTGCGACGCTTGGAAAATATCCGCGCAGGTGTTCATGTACTGGTTAAACACGTTACCCGCAAACTGCTCTTGAGATTGCAGAACCTGAGACTGAGCCGATTCGGTGTTATTCCACTGAGTAAAACCAGATTGCAAGTCTTGCAAACACTGTTGTCCTGTCTTTCCACCAGGGTTAGGGAATTGGCCAGTTGGCGTTGTCCAAACGGTGCCTGTTGGATCCTTCGTCCAACTGTTAATCATCGCCGCTATCTTATCCCCTGTAAAGCCTGGGGCGTCTGGACTAGAACATCCAAATGCTTCACAGATTTTATGGATTGCATCATTAAGAGCAGATTTAGTGTTTGGATCCAACCAAGCGGGAGGCGGAGTTGCGTTAATGTCTTTAAGGAATTCTTTAAGGAATTTAACAAAGTCATCCCCCTGCTGCGTCGTCATGCTGCCACCGGCGTTCATGTCATTCTGAGCTTGTGTCGTAAACTCTTCTAATGCGGAGCTAATGTTCATAGAAGAAGCAAGTTCTCTCATCTGATCACCCTGAACCTGCATCGCACCAGGCATTACAACCATTTGAGCCATCTGAAATGCTTCCCCAACTTCGCCTTTTTTCGCGAGTACCAGCATCTGCTGGATCATAGCGAGCAATTGGCCATAATCAGCCTCATATTGCTTCCCAGCTTTTTCCCACTGCTCAATAAAGCCGTTCAAATCTTTTTGTGGATCAACTGACATACTCATATTATTTTTACTCTTTAGTTTTGTTATTTAATTTTCCGAGGGTAATTACATAGTCACGTATTCCCTCAATATTTATTTTATATGAAACCAATTTTTAATTAAACATTTATTTTAAGATATCTTTAAACTCCTTAATTATAGGCTTTAACAACTCTTAATTTTTTAAAATCCTTATATTATTGATAATAAAGAAGTTGTAGTTGATAGATTTGATATCTGATTTTCAATGAGTTATGCAAAGTCGGATAGACCGATGAGAATTTATTCTTAACTATTTGAATTTAAGGGGATTAGGTGAGTGCAACGCGCTGATAATAATTATAGAGAGTTTTTTCGAATTTTATAACCTTTTAAGGTTAATGTTTTTTATTTCATTTTTACTTAAAAACATGAAAAAAATGTTCTTTAATTAGGTTTTTATTGCTATAATAAACAATATATTTAAATAGAGGTAGGACCTATGACAGGACATGTTGGTGGGAGTGGGAAATATAATCACATCTTTAATAATTCAAGCTACTTTGATGAATCTCCAACTTGGCCTGTAGGTGGAGGGTTATTTGAAGAAGTAGAGGGGGATTTGCTTCCCGATCCCGCTAAAGGAAAAGATCCAGTCCCGAAGTCCCAAACGAGTTCTGTTTCCTCAGCCTCTTCATCCGATTCTTCCTCCTCATCCTCTTCTTCTGACGATGACTCGGTGTCTCTCTCCGCTTCCGATTCTGGAGGCGAAGAAATTACAATTGATATCAACCGTCGCAAAGAGCGAGTTTCTATTTATAAGGATCTTGGCGGTGGGTTTCGCAAAGACGCCACTGTCGATGCAGCGCTCATGCAAAGAATAGAAGAAGCGTTTTGTGCTTTAAAAGGTTTGGTTGCAGATCAGGATAAGCAGGTCCAAATTGATATCGATAACCGGATAGTTTGGATATATGAGACTGATGGCTCTGGAGGAATAACAACGAAAGATTTAAAAGCGTTGATGGCCTCAGATCTTGCCGTAGAAGAAAGCGCAAAAAAATTGATCGCTCTTGCTAACATTGTTTGGCCGGATGCACCCACTTCCCCAGCAATCGCTCCCAATTCCAAGGCGCCTAGCAATGCTTCTTCAATAACACCGAGTACGATTACGCAGAAGATTCAAAATGATTATTCGTCCTGTGCTAAAGTGGCGATGAAGCTTTATTGTGCTCAAGTTTCTAATTCTATTGAGCAAGATAAAGCGTTAAGAAGAATTACAGCGGCCGAGAGCATCATTAGTCAGATGCAAAAAACGATCGATAAAGAGTTAAAAACACATAGAGACAACTTCAGTAATGCGACGACTGAACCAGAGAGAAAGAAGGCGCTAGATGCTATTACGGAACTGAGTAAACATGCAAAAATTAATCGACTCGGTCTCTTTGTCGCTATCGCTTTTGCAGGCTCTATAGATCAAAGCGATTCAGAGAAAAAGCTTCATAGCGCTAATCAAATTGCCACAATGATTCAAGGAGCGCTTCAAACTCATCTCGACAGTATCCATAAAGAAATGGTGAGCAAGAGTGTTCTCCAAAAACTTGAAGAGATAATTACTACCCCGACTCCGGACGTTCCAAAAGACGAAACCCATGCAAAATGGGCTGCCGCTCTTGCTTATTCTGTCTTACCTGAGGAGTTGGCACGAAAAGGGGCTGCAGAGTACTGGTCACAAGAAAACAGCAGCGCTTATAAGGATGGCGTAGAAGACGACTTGGTTCGATTTGTTGTCAGAAAAGAGAAGAATCCAGCATCCAAAGAGGAAATCACTACTCCTACATTAAATGCCATGTTTGCTGCGGTACAGCAATATGATGCTGGCTTTGTGCCTACGTTGGAAAGCCTCAAGGATAACGCCAAGGCTATTCTCGAGAATACGAATCCGCTTCCTCCTACCGTTACAGAAACGGAAGCTAAAATCGCTGAGTTGAAAAGCCGGCATTTGTTCTAAAAATAGGGAGCAAAAGCTCCCTTTTTCAAAAATTGGATTGCGAGTTTCAAACAGAATTAGGTACCGTCGAGAACTGGAGGCAAGAGTTAGCGGCGAACGATTTTTGGTGGTCTCTGTTTGAGAACGCATTCTTTATCGACGATGACTTCTTTGATGGTTGGGTCAGACGGCACTTCAAACATCAAGTCCATCAGTAGTGTTTCCACAATCATCCGTAGCGCTCTAGCGCCCGTTCCCGTTTCTTTGGCTTTCTCAGCCATGGTGCGGAGAGCGTCCTCTGTAAAGCTAAGCTTGACGTTCTCTTCCTCGAAGAGGTGGATGTATTGCTTGACGATGGCATTTTTAGGCGTTGTGAGGATGTTGACGAGGTCTTCGGTGGTCAATTCATTGCAGTTTGCGATGCTATTAAACCTTCCGACGAACTCGGGAATCATCCCGAATTGAATCAAGTCTTCAGGCTCTACTTTGGAGAGAAGGTAATTCATCTCGTGGGCGTCAAAGGTGCGCGATTCGCCCGCATCGAATCCGATGGTGCTTTTTCCCAGACGCTTGGCGATGATCTTCTCGAGGTGGACAAAGGCTCCTCCGACGATGAAAAGGATGTTTTGGGTATTGACGCGAATGTATTCCTGGTTGGGATGCTTCCTGCCTCCTTTAGGAGGAACATTGGCAACCGTTCCTTCTACGATTTTGAGCAGGGCTTGCTGAACGCCTTCGCCGGAAACGTCCCGAGTGATCGACACATTGCCTGTGGTTTTGCGCAGCTTGTCGATTTCATCGACGTAAATGATGCCCATTTCTGCGCGTGCGATATCGTAATCGGCTGCCTGAACGAGGCGCAGGATGATATTTTCTACGTCTTCTCCGACATAGCCGGCTTCGGTCAGCGTCGTTGCGTCGGCGATAGCGAAGGGAACGTCGAGAATATTAGCCAGGGTGCGTGCGGTTAAAGTTTTGCCTGAACCCGTAGGTCCGAGAAGCATCACATTCGACTTGCTGTATTCAATCCCGCCTTCTTTTTGTGTCGACCGAATCCGCTTGTAGTGGTTATAGACGGCAACAGAAATGGTTTTTTTGGCTTTTTCTTGCCCGATGACATACTCGTCTAGGGCGTCCTTGATTTCTTGCGGCTTGAGCAGCTTAAGCTCATGGTGGACAGGTTTTTTTTCGACAATCTCCATGCACAGACGGACGCATTTGTCGCAAATGTATGTCTCAGGACCGGAAATCAATTTTTCCACCGCCTCTTCAGCGCGACCACAGAAGGAACAATGAGGCCCTTCTTTTTCTTTTTTACTCATACAGTTTCGAATATCCGCTTTATTAAAGTTTTGGCGTTGCTGGCATTTTTTGTGGCTGCGTCGCTACCTTATCGATAAGCCCGTAGGCGACAGCTTCGTCAGGACTCATGAAGAAATCGCGCTCAGAGTCTTCTGTAATCCGCTCAAAGGGTTGACCTGAAGCGTCCGCTAGAATTTTAGAACAAAGTCTTTTCAGATAGATCACTTCTTTGGCTTGGAGGGCAATGTCTGCCGACGTTCCGCCGATGCCGCCTGATGGCTGATGGATCATGATGCGGCTGTTGGGGAGGGCAAAGCGTTTTCCCTTGGTTCCCGCAGAGAGAAGTAAAGCACCCATCGATGCAGCCAATCCAAGGCAATACGTGTTGATATCATAACCCATAAAGCGCATCGTGTCATAGATCGCAAGCCCAGCAGTGATGGAGCCCCCGGGAGAGTTGATGTAAATGTTGACGTCTTTTTTTGGGTCGTCAGCGCGTAGGAAAAGAAGTTGGGCGATGACTGTGTTTGCAACTGCATCATTGATTTCACCGATAAAGACAATCCTGTCTTTTAAAAGGCGGGAGTAGATGTCCATGGCTCTTTCGCCGCGGCCGGTATCTTCGATGACATAGGGAATTGAGTACATTGCCAGACCTCAAAGTCGTTTGAATTAGCATTAGAGAATCATTGTAGTCCTCGATCTGACGTTGCTAAGAACGTGCAAATCGAGTCTTTTCTTTTCCCTTAGTATGGAATAAGCTAAATTTAATCCGCAAGAATTATACTGTAGCGTTCTTAATGATGAAATCTTCTGCTTTTTCAAGAACGAGTCTTGAGTAGGCTTCGGCATGTTCCGTCTCAGGATTTTTCTGATGGTGGAACATGTTTTGAGGATTGAGTAGCATTTCTAGCGCAGAAGTTGCAGGCGCAGGGATATCTGCAGATGTGATACGGATGTTCGCATCAGCAACGATTTGTCTGCACAGATAGAACATTTTCACTGCTTTTTCAGATTGTTGGTAGACGGTTTGAATTGTCTTATTGCGATCCTCACCACTGAGAGAACTCCAATATTTCTGAAAGTCATTATCCTGCAAAAGCTGTCTAAAGCGGAACTGTGTTTCCTTCTCGATGAGTGTTGCTGGTAAATCAAAGGGGTAGTGAGTCAAGAGGAATTCACTCGCTTGTTCGCGCTGCGCCTCTAAAACGTGGGCATCTGCTTGCTTATTGAGAAGATCTGTGATGTTTTTTTTCATTTCTTCGACAGTAGAGACGCCTAATTTTTGGACGAAATCGTCATTTAAATCGGGAAGAGTCGCTGTGTCGATGGATTTGATAGTGATGCGCACTTTTTTGGGTTTGAGCGATTCTTTGTCTTCTTCGGACGCATCTTCATCAGGAACGCTGATACCTTCAACGGTGTCTCCAGCGTTCTTATTAAGGACGAGATCGCGCATCCACTTAGCCATCGATTTTTCGGTGACTTCAAAACGAGTGCTGCTAAAAAGTGGGGTGGAAGGGGTTTCCTCAATCACATCGACGTCGAGAAGGACGAAATCTCCTTCTTGGATTGGGCGGTCAGTGACGCTTTGCCAGTTTGCAAAGAAGAGTTGGACTTGGCGAATTGTTTCATTGATCTTATCGTCATTGACTTCAGGACGCTTGATGGTCTTCATCTGCATCTGCTTGGGGTCGACGTGAGGTACTTTAGGTTCAGATTCAAAGGAAAGATTGAGGAGTGCTCCGCTTGAAGAATGGCTCTTCATTTTGAAAGAGATTTTTGCATCGCGGTGCAGGACTTGAATTTTAGCCAGTTTTAGACATTCTTGAAAGGATTCATTAGCAATTTCCTGTTGCCATTCTTTATCCACTTCCTTAGGGAAGTTTTTGTCGATGAGAGCATCAGGAGCCTTTCCTTTGCGGAATCCAGGAAGTACGACCTCTTTAGCAATTGAGCGAATGGCTTTTTTACGAGCGCGGGTAACCAGCGGTTGAAGCGCTTCTGTATCAAATTCGACGACGCAGGCGGGCTTATGATGGATACTGAAACGGACGTTGTCGTTTTGTAGAGTTTGAGTTTCTGCTGCCGCTTGTTCCATTACATGCTCCTAGATGTCTTTGAAGGTTTAGCGGGCGATGAGGCTCGAACTCACGACCCTCACGTTGGCAACGTGATGCTCTACCACTGAGCTACGCCCGCAGAAATATTATGTCGCGAAGTTGTGATTAAAATTTTTAATCTCTGTCCGCCTTGTGTGTTAAGATAGCGGGCGATGAGGCTCGAACTCACGACCCTCACGTTGGCAACGTGATGCTCTACCACTGAGCTACGCCCGCAAAAAGAGAATCGAGTATAACTACCTGTTTTTTTTGTATCAAGCGGTGATTTCTTTTCAGGTGTAACTAAAATCTGTACTGAAGTTATAACCACCCGTTCGCCTTGCTCTCTAGTGAGCGAGGCGAACGGGTGGTAAATTTCCACCTTTTAATGAGTACAACTTTTCTTTCCAGCGGAAGAGCGCGTTTTGCAAGATGCCTATTCCTAAATCAATTTTGTACCTTGGAGAGATTTCTTCTCTTTTTCCGTAGAAAAAAGGACTTAGGGATGGGGATTAGGGAGCGGAAAGAATCTTTTTTTAAAAATGGTTGCATGTCATAACCAAAAGAGGTAAAAGCATTTTAGAAGTTGCGCCATATCGCAGTTTCGAGCATTTCTTCATGACTTATAAAAATAGATGATAGATAGCCTATGTTGAACTTTCGCAAGCTTAAGCAAGATTTTTCTTCATCCATCGTTAAAGAAGGACGGGATCTTTACGATAAGCAAAAAGTTGTTTCTGCAAAACTTTTGCACCTCGATGCCAAAACAATGCGCATTGCAGCGAAAGTTTTAGGACAATTTGATAATTGCTATGAGAGTGAAATTGAAATTGATCGAGTCGATTGCCAAACGATCGATTCTGATTGCGATTGTCCATACAATTACGACTGCCATCACTTGGCCGCTGTTCTTTTTTATCTCGAAGAACATATTGATAAGATTCTTGTCGCTTTTTCGAAAGAAAATGGCTTGAAGCAGATGGGTGAGAAGTCGGTCATCGATAAAGAAGAGAAGAAAAAATTACTGGAAAAAATTAAAGAAGCGGAGACGAAAGAGGTTCAAAGGCAGGAAGAACATTATCAAAAGCAGCTGCTTCAGGAGTACGTCTTTTCTTCTCAGCACCTTGCCGCTTCTCCCTTTTTCCGCAATTATGAAAAGCAGGAGTGCGATCGTGCTGATTTTGCATTGATTTTTAATCCTAGTAGCGACACCGATAGCAAGGGCATTGTTGAGATTCAGCTTGCACTACGCCTGCCTTTTCGCTCAAAGCCTCTTTATATTCCTCAGATTAAGCCATTCATGGACGCGCTTCGCTACGAAGAGTCAATCTTTATAGGGGGTAAAAAGTACTGTTTTTCCTTGAAGTCGTTTGACCCCACACAGCAAGAAATTGTACGAATGATCCGAGATGGAGCCAGATTTAATGAAAATGCCAATTCTGAACGGTCATTGCGCGTTGCGGGACTCGATTTAGAGACGTTTGGTATGGTGCTCGCCAAGTCTTTTGAAATCGCTTCTCAGCAATTCATCAAACAAGGATTTGTTGCTCAAGACGACGACCTTCCCCAGTTGCCTGGTATTTATGAGGGGACAATGGAGACTCCTTTGCGGTTTTCTCCAGTGCTCACACGATTGCGCTTTTCCTTGGAATATATCAAGCCACCTACGTCTAAAATCTTAATCAATCCCCATCTTCTGATCGGCGAAGATGCTGTTACTTTGGAAGAAGTGCGTTTTTTTGAGTGCGCAAGTCCCGGAATGCTTTTCAAAACGGCTTACTATAAGTTTTCGGAAAATATCACACGCGTGCATTTGCGCAATTTGCGACAAATTCGCGATATGACGATTCCAGAGCCACTTTTTGGAACGTTTGTTGAAAATTCCTTACCTCAACTTGCAAAATTTGCAGAAGTTGCAAACCTAGAAGCGATAGAAGATTTCGTAACGCTGCCGTTTGTTGGCAATGTCGAAGCCGTGTGCGACATCTCTTATCTCGATGGAGAGCTCGATGCCAGCCTTTATTTTGTTTATGATGGAAATAAAATTCCTTCCGCTATCGCTAAGCTTGCCTATGAAAATGTAGCCTCTTTCGTGACGGACCAGGGGATTTTGGCTCGCAATCTTGTCGAGGAGAGACAGATCCTTGAAGATCTTTTTCAGGATTTTCTTTTCAATGCTGAAGCGTCGATTTATGTTTCCAAATCTGAGAAAAAGATTGTCGAATTCATGACCGATACGATTCCACGGAATCAGCATCGCGTCACATTCAACTGTCCACAAAATCTTCTCGATCAGTTTATCTATGATCAGACAAATTTCACTTTGAAGCTAAGTCATACCTCTCGCATCGATACTTACGAAATTGAACTTATCATCGATGGCGCGCTGAAAGGGGTTCGCGTCGATCAGCTTTGGGAGTGCTTAGGTGCTAAGCGTTCTTTCATTGAGCTGGAGTCTCCTAAATCTAAGGCAAAGAAGGTGAGTGAAGGCAGTAAAATGCCAAAAATTCTCGTCCTCGATCTCGATCGGTTGGGGGGAGTGATTCAACTGTTTGATGAGATGGGTATCGAGCTGCTTGAAAATAATAAGATTGAGCGACCGCTTTGGAGTTTAGCAAATATCGACGCCTCTCAGTTCGAGGGATTGCCGGTCAAGTTTTCAATGACGGAAAAGCTGATCGAAATCCGCAAGCAGATGCTTGGCGAAAAACAGCTCACCTTTACAGAGGTGCCGAAAGAGGTTAAAGCGACTTTGCGCGCCTACCAGATCGAAGGAATTCGTTGGATAGAAAGACTGCGCATGATGTACCTCAATGGAATTTTAGCAGATGACATGGGACTTGGGAAAACGCTTCAAGCAATCGTGGCCTTAACCCAGGTGATGGCCCAGAAGTCGAGTAAAGCTCTCATCGTTTGCCCAACATCTCTTCTTTACAACTGGAAGGAAGAATTCGCCAAGTTCAATCCTAAAGTCAGAGTGACTGTTGTCGACGGGATCCCCACAAATCGCAAAAAAATAATTGAGCAAGCGCGCAATTTTGATGTGATGGTGACTTCTTATACGCTTCTTCAAAAAGACATTGAGCATTATAAGCCGATCAACTTCAGCTATGTCATTCTTGACGAAGCTCAACATATTAAGAACCGTGGAACGCGGAACGCAAAATCGGTCAAAATGGTCCAGGCTGAGCATCGACTGATTCTCTCTGGTACGCCCATTGAGAACTCACTTGATGAGTTATGGAGTTTATTCGACTTCCTCATGCCTAGTTTTTTGGGGACTTTCGACCGTTTCTTGGAGAAATACATCCGCGTATCAGGAAAGGAGCAAACAAAAAACCTCGATTATCTCCGAAAGAAAGTCTCTCCGTTTATTTTGCGCAGAATGAAAGCAGATGTGCTTGACGATCTGCCTCCTGTTTCTGAACTGATCTACCGCTGTCAGCTCACCGATGTTCAGCAGGAGCTGTATCGCTCTTATGCGCAGTCTGCAAGAGATGAACTCGTCAAGTTGGTTCAGCGCGACGGATTTGACCGCGTTCAAATCCATGTTCTAGCCACTCTCACGCGACTTAAGCAGATCTGCTGTCACCCAGCGATCTTCGCGAAAGAAAAGGCGGAACCCGGTGATTCTGCAAAGTATGAGATGCTGCTCGATCTTTTGCAAACTCTGATTGAAGGGAAACATAAAACGGTCATTTTCTCACAATACACCCGCATGCTTCAGATCATGAGGGAGGATTTTGAAGCGAGAGGAATCCGTTTTGCTTATCTCGATGGCTCGAGCAAAAACCGTCTCGATGTTGTTAAACAATTTAATGAAGATGAAGCGATTCCTGTCTTCTTAGTTTCTCTAAAAGCAGGCGGAACGGGACTCAACCTCGTCGGGGCGGATACCGTGATCCATTACGATATGTGGTGGAACCCCGCGGTTGAGAGTCAGGCGACAGATCGCGTTCACCGCCTTGGACAGAAAAATTCTGTGTCGGCTTACAAGTTAATTACTTTAAATACAATTGAAGAAAAGATTGCCGAGATGCAAAAGAGGAAAAAAGGGTTGGTCAAGAAAGTCGTGAGCTGCGATGATGAAGCTATTGCCAAACTTACTTGGGAAGATGTATTAGAGCTTTTAAAGACTTAAAACTTGACTTTGTACATCAGCAAAAATGTAAAATAAATGGGCTATGGCGTCATCAAATCAGCATAATCTGAAACAAATCTTTGATAAACTCGGCCGTCGCATGTTCGATAAGTTCGGCCAAGTTTCAGGTATTTTCTCGAATGATATTGGAATCGACCTTGGAACTGCGAATACTCTTGTCTACGTTCGCGGTAAGGGGATTGTTCTTGCAGAACCTTCTGTTGTCGCTGTGGATTCTTCAAGCAATGAAGTCCTGGCGGTTGGCCATAAGGCAAAAGCGATGCTGGGAAAAACGCCGCGCAAGATTCATGCGGTCCGTCCGATGAAAGATGGCGTAATCGCTGATTTTGAGATTGCTGAAGGAATGATCAAGGCTCTCCTCAAGAGAGTGACTCCTGCGCGGAGTTTGTTCCGCCCCAAAATTTTAATCGCGGTTCCTTCAGGGATCACAGGGGTAGAGAAACGCGCAGTAGAAGATTCTGCCCTCAGAGCAGGCGCTCAAGAGGTTCTTTTGATTGAAGAACCGATGGCAGCCGCCATTGGCGCAGATCTGCCCGTTCACGAGCCCTCCGCTAACATGATTATCGATATCGGCGGCGGAACCACAGAGATTGCGATCATCTCTTTGGGGGGCATCGTAGAGTCTCGTTCGCTCCGTATCGCTGGAGATGAGTTCGACGAATGCATTGTGAATTACATGCGCCGTACCTACAACCTCATGATCGGCCCAAGGACGGCAGAAGAGATCAAAATGACGATCGGTTCTGCTTATCCACTTGGAGAGCATGAACTTGAAATGGAAGTGCGTGGCCGCGACCAGGTGGCTGGACTTCCGATCACAAAACGCATTAATTCTGTTGAAATTCGAGAGTGTCTAGCTGAGCCTATCCAGCAAATTGTAGAGAGCGTCAAACTTGCTTTAGAAAAATGTCCTCCGGAACTTGCTGCCGATCTTGTCGAGCGTGGAATGGTTCTTGCAGGAGGAGGCGCGTTGATCAAAGGTCTGGATAAAGCATTGATCAAAGAATCCGGCCTTCCTGTGATCATCGCTCCAAATCCTCTTCTCGCCGTGTGCTTAGGGACAGGCAAAGCATTAGAATATTTGGATAAGTTTAAGAGGCGCAAGAGTTTGTCTGCGCATTAAGTCATGGCTTCAATCAATTTCCCTCCTGAATGGACACAAAACAAACGTCTTACTTCTTGGATCGAAGAAGCCGTTCAATTGTGTGAACCTGACGCAGTGCATTTTTGCGATGGCTCCCAGGAAGAATACGATGCACTCTGCGATAAGCTCGTGAGCAGCGGAATATTTATCCCCCTGAATGAGCAAAAACGTCCCCACTCTTTTTTGTGCCGTTCATGCCCAGCCGACGTTGCGCGCGTCGAAGAGGCGACATTCATCTGTTCAAAATCTAAAGAGGACGCTGGCCCTACAAATAATTGGCGCGATCCCGATGAAATGCACGCCCTGCTCAAAACAAAGTTTGCCGGCTGCATGCAGGGAAGAACAATGTACATCATCCCTTACTGCATGGGTCCAATCGGTTCTTCTTTGAGCCATATCGGCGTTGAAATCACAGATTCTGCCTATGTCGTCTGCAATATGCATATCATGACGCACGTCGGGAAAAAAGTTCTCGAAGCGCTTGGCCCAAATGATTTTGTCCCTTGCATGCACAGCGTGGGCTTCCCCTTAACCAAGGGAAAAAAAGATGTGCCCTGGCCCTGTTCTCCAGATGAGAAATATATCGTCCATTTTCCTGAAGAAAGAAGCATCTGGTCGTTTGGAAGTGGCTATGGCGGCAATGCTCTCTTAGGCAAAAAGAGCTTCGCTTTACGCATTGCTTCTGTCATGGCAAGAGATGAAGGCTGGCTTGCTGAGCATATGCTGATCATGGCAGTCACAAGTCCAGAAGGCAAAAAAAAGTACATCGCTGCTGCTTTCCCCAGTGCTTGCGGGAAAACCAATCTCGCCATGCTTATGCCAACTCTCAAAGGTTGGAAAGTGGAATGCGTCGGCGATGATATCGCGTGGATGCGATTCGGTAAAGACGGCCAGCTTTACGCGATCAATCCAGAAGCAGGTTTTTTTGGGGTCGCTCCAGGTACCTCATTTGACTCCAATCCGAATGCCATGCAGACGATCGCGCGCAATTCCATTTTTACCAATGTCGCTCTCACTGATGATGGCGATGTATGGTGGGAAGGAATGACTCGAGAACCCCCTTCCCATTTAATCGATTGGACAGGAAAGGAATGGACGCCCGATTGCGGGCGAAAAGCCGCTCATCCCAACGGGAGATTTACAACGCCTAGTATCCAATGTCCAGTCCTCGATCTCAATTACGAAACCCCCAGTGGGGTTCCCATCTCAGCAATTATTTTTGGCGGGAGAAGAGCGGCGGTTGTGCCCCTTGTTGCGGAGGCCCTTTCGTGGGAGCATGGAGTTTTTTTAGGCGCTTCTATTTCTTCTGAAATGACAGCTGCGGCGGCAGGAGAAATCGGAAAGCTGCGCCATGATCCCTTTGCAATGCTTCCCTTTTGCGGCTACAACATGGGAGATTATTTTGCCCACTGGTTAAATATGGGTGCGGACAAAAGAAAAAAACTTCCCCGCATTTATAGTGTTAACTGGTTTAGAAAAGATGTGGATGGAAAATTTCTTTGGCCGGGTTTTGGAGAAAATATACGTGTTCTGAAATGGATTTTTGAAAGGTGCGAGCAAGCAGCACCTGCGCAACTTTCTCCCATCGGCTACCTTCCTACCAAGGAAAGCTTCGATCTTTCGAACTTAGACATCCCTGAAGAAAAGTTTGCGCAGCTTTTCCAATGCGAAGGCTGGCAAAAGGAAGTCGAAGAGCTAGAATCTTATTTCTCCTTTTTCGGAGAGCATCTCCCTGAAGAAATTCGGGAAGAGCTCGATCTGTTAAAATCTCGATTAAATCTCTTGCAATAAGATGCGGATCGTTATCCAAAGAGTTACAAATGCTAAGGTCGAAGTCGATGGAAAGGCTGTCGGTTCGATTGGAAAAGGGGCACTTGTGCTCTTCGCTGTGCATAAAAATGATGTCCCCCAGCAAACACTTTGGCTAGCGAATAAGCTTACTCAGCTCCGCATTTTTGCGGATGCGGACGAAAAGATGAACTTATCTCTTCTCGACATCCAGGGAGAGGTATTGATTGTTTCCCAGTTCACTCTTTACGGAAATTGCTCTGAGGGCAGGCGCCCCGCATTTACAGAATCCGCACCTCCGAAAATGGCTATACCGAAAATGATTCAAGAATCGGTTTTTGGCAAAGCATGCGCCCAGAATTTTGATCAGGTGAAACCGGTTTAAAAAGTGCTTCCTATTAGAAATAGGGGCACTTTTTACAGATCGAAAGTCTGGGATGCAGGCGCAGCCAAAACCGATTCTTGAATCATTTTCGGTATAAAGAACTCTACGAAAAATTCATTTTAGACGTATCCGCTCAAAAGCTGAAAGTGCAGACCGGAATTTTTGGTGCGAAAATGCAGGTCAGCCTTGTCAACGATGGCCCAGTGACACTGATCCTTGATGCCAAATAACCCGAAAATTGACTGAAACTTTTTACTGAGATAGGCTCATAGAAAACTTTGCTTGCGGAAAGGTTCCACAAGCAAATGAAAGGAAAAATTCTAGCGGGAAAAGATATCTTGCTGTTTGAAGAAGAAGACGATTTCGTTTTTCGCATTTTCAACGCTGTCTGAACCGTGAACAGCGTTTTTGTCGATCGATTTAGCAAAGTCGGCGCGGATTGTTCCCGGAGCCGCTTCCTTAGGATTAGTTGCTCCCATCAGCTCCCGATTTTTCATGACAGCATTTTCTCCTTCGAGGACAGAAACGAGAACAGGTCCCTCGATCATGAAAGCGACGAGTTCTTGAAAGAAAGGCCGATGGGCATGCACGGCGTAGAAAGCTTTGGCTTGCTCTGTCGTCATATGGAGCATCTTTGCTGCGACAATCTTAAGGCCATTTTTCTCAAAGCGGGAAAGAATAGCTCCAATGTGGTTACCAGAGACCGCGTCCGGTTTGATGATGGAAAGTGTTTGTTCTTTTGGCATGTTAAAATCTCCAATTGTGAAAGCAGTTAATTATAAGATTCTGCTAAATTAAACTCGATGGTAAATTTTCCACAGCAATGCAAAAATCTCTATACCCAATGTGACTGAAAATTTGGTTAGGACCGAAGCGAAAGCTCCCACGATTGGCGCGATTGAATCTAGCCCCTATTAGAAATAGGACCTAGATTCAATCGTCCAATCCCGAGGCTTTGGCTCGGTCTTAAATCCAAATTTTCAATTACGTTGGGCATAGCCTTGCTAAAAAATAAATTAACCCTCTCTCCTTGAACATGAATAGGTTAATCATGACCTACGGCAATTATCCCGACCTCTCCTTAATCAAGAAAATCCTTGTCATTAAAATGCGGCATCACGGCGATGTCCTGCTCACTTCTCCGTTGTTTAGCAATTTGAAAAAGGCAATTCCCAACGTTCAGATCGATGCTTTCATTTATAAAGACACTCTGCCGATGCTTGAGGGACACCCCGCGATTAGTGATTATCTTCTGTACGACCGAGGGTGGAAGAAGCTTCCTTTTTTTAAGAAAATAGGCAAAGAACTCTGCTTGATTCAGAGCATCCGCTCGAAAGGATATGATCTCGTGATCAATTTGACGGAAGGGGATCGCGGGGCCCTCGCTGCTACCGTTTCAAAGGCTAGATACCGCGTTGGATTTGATCCTAAGGGTTCAGGCTTTTTTGCAAAGCGCAAAGCCTTTACTCATGTTGTTAAGCCATGTCCACACCCCAGACATACGGTCGAGCGACAACTCGATGTGCTTCGCCGCATGGGAATTTTTCCTTCAATTGAAGAGAGAGACTTATCTTTGCACATTCCCGATGAAGCTCGGAGCAAAGTCCTGTCGTGGTTAGAGCCTGAAGAAATTAGGCCGGGGAATTACATCTTGATCCATCCCGTTTCACGATGGAGGTTTAAATGCCTTTCTCCAAAACAGGTTGCAGCATTGGTTTCAACGCTTCATGCGAGAGGAATGCGTCTGGTGATGTCCGCAGGACCCGATGAGCAAGAAATGGCAATGGTTCGGGAAATTTTATCTTTAGTTCCTGAAATCCCTATTCTCAATCTCGCGGGTAAAATGACTCTTAAGGAGCTCTCTGCGCTGATCCAGATGAGCAAAGCACTTCTCTGTGTCGATTCTGTTCCACTCCATATCGCTTCTGCGACAAAGACGCCTGTCGTTGTTCTGTTTGGGCCGACATCGGAGCAAAATTGGGGGCCTTGGATGCATCCTAGAGCTAAGGTAGTTGCACAAGCGCTTTCTTGTCGCCCTTGCTATCAGGATGGATGCGGGGGAAGCAAAATGAGCGACTGTCTCTATCGCATTCCTCAAAATGCAATCCTTGCAGCGCTCGATGAAGTGCTGATGCAGAGATCAGCGCTTGCTTTCGTGGATGAATAGGATTGTCCACTCTCTTTCAAGAAAGTAATCCGGGAGCTTTCCCGGTGAATCATTGGCATCGTCACAGATAAAGGTTCCTAGGAAATCCAGATGTTTCAGCATGTTGCTGGAAAAAGGAGATAGGCCGAGTCCGCTTAAATCTAGAATCTTTCTTTGTTTTAAGACGCATTCCACCACTCTTCTCTTTGCCTCTTCAACATCGCCTGTGCTCTGCCAATTCCGGAAACCGACAAACCGTTCGATGGCTCTTTTTTGACTCTCAAACGAGGGAGGAACAGGCAAAGGATCTTCAAAGGAAGCAAAACAGATCTGCTTTAAGGGTATAGCCTGTCCTTGTAAAGTTAAAAAATGCGGAGGTGTTAATGGATTGGGCGCAGTGACTTTTTGAGCCATAATTGTCCATCAAAGTTTGAAATTTTCGCCAAAATAAGAGGCACGGGCTTCGGGGTTTTCGAGGAGCTCATGGACTGTGCCCGACATCAGAACTTTGCCATCTCGGACGAGATAACTGCGATCGACGATGGTAAAAATTTCACGCGCGTTGTGATCGGTAATCAGAACGCTGATCCCCTTGCTCTTGAGATGGCGGATCATGGTTTTAACGTCGTTGACGGCAATCGGATCGATATTGGCAAAAGGTTCATCGAGAAGCAAAAGAGAAGGCTGGATGATCAAGGCTCGTGTGATTTCTAGGCGCCTGCGCTCTCCTCCGGAGAGACTGCTCGCTTTCTTTTTTGCAAGCGAGGTAAGGTGGAGTTCTCCGAGGAGATTTTGCAAGCGGTTTTGTCTTTCTTCCGGGGTGATGTCCAATGTCTCGAGGATGCAGAGAATATTGTCTTCTACGGTGAGTTGGCGAAAGACAGAAGGTTCTTGGGCGAGATATCCCATTCCCATTTTTGCGCGTTTGTCAATCGGGAGTTGAGTGACATCTTGCCCATTGAAGAAGACTTTTCCTGCATCTGGCTTGATCAGGCCGATCGTCATGTAAAAGGCGGTTGTTTTTCCTGCTCCGTTTGGTCCAAGAAGACCCACGACTTCCCCCTTTCCCACTTCCAGAGTCAATCCACTGACGACGGATTTGCCGCTATAGGCTTTAAAAAGACGCTCTGCTTTTAACAGCGGTTTAAGCCCTGAAACTACTGATTTTGCTGCAGAATGAGGTTTACGGTTAAGCATCCCTTTTGTGGGTGAGACGGGGGAACGGTAGGGGGAATAGCTTTTTTGGTTCATGGCGAGACTTTAAGTTGAGGGAAAAGTTGTTGGAGTTTGCTTTGCTCTTCTGGAGTGAAGGAAAATTGTACTGCACCGATTCCTTTCACGCTTTGCTGTTTTGTTTCAGGGTCGTACACGATGTGAACTTCTGGAGCGCTTAGTCGCATTCCCTGTGTTTCATCCCAAAAGAGAACTTTTTTCCCAGGATTGGCGGAGAGAATTAGCGTGCGAGTCGTGGGCGAATAAGTGAGGCGGTCGGCCGATCCAAAGCGCGGGGGTTTCAATGGATCGTGGGAAAAGAGACGGATGTTTCCTTTCAAATTGAGCAGAGAGGGCTGAATTGAATCATCGACAATAGAATACTCGATCGATGCATTGTCTGCGTAAAAAGCGATCTCCGATTCTTCGTAGTAAATTTGTTTGTCGAGAGCGATGGTTCCTTCTTTTTTCGGACTTTCAATCGTTGCTTTTAACTTGTCGCGATCTAAGTGAACGCTTCCGTGGGACACTAACTTATGTGTATTTTTATGAGCATCTTTATACACGAGAACCGAAGGCCCTTGTGCTTGCATGGTTTTGAGGATGTATTTGCCATCAACAGATGTTTGCACAATCTGCAATTCGTCTTGCGCGTCGAGAGTGCCTAAAGAGGCTTCTTGGATGGAGATATTTCCTTTAAGAGTCAGAACACTTTTTGCCTGGTCCCAATACAGATAGTCCGATTGAAAATGGATTTCTCCCGATTGCATCTGAGGAAGAGTGGATGTTGCGAGAGTGCCTTTGGGGCGCAAAAGGGAAATTTTAGAGTTAATGAGATCGATGTCGACCATGTCGGAAAAGATTTCATCTCCTAAATGGGAAAGACGGCATTGGGACAGATCATCTTGGGGATAAGCCGTAACCACTCCTTGAAATTCTCTTTTTGACGTTTTGTCGTTTGAAGAGAGCTCCTTGCGGTAAAGAGCGCGGTGAGCATAAAGTTGAAAGTTGTCGGCGTAGTCGATCACAACTTCTTCTTTAGCTAAAATGTTGTCGATTTCGTAATCGGTTTTGGTGTCGTCCGATTGCTTAGAGAAATTGAGGTCGATGCATTTTCCGCTGAGCTGAAGAAGGGATGTGTCGCTCGATCTTTTCTTTTTAATCTGATCGGTATAGACCACTTTTCCATTTTCAGGAGAGAGCAACGCTCCTTTTAAGGCGGCGAAATCGAGATCGGCGCTGCCGCAGGTGATCTGGGCGCTGTTTTTAAGCGAGAGGATGACGTCTTTACGCAATTGGATCAGAGAAAAAGGAAAATCTTTTCCCGCTTCCTGACGCTGCAAAGAAGCTTCTTCGGCAGTCATTTTGCCCAGTCCGTGGTTTAGCGAAACGTGGCCGGTGAGCAGCAGGGAACTTCCATCGTAGCTCGCATTTGTCGAAGAGAGAGTGCCACTATTTGCAAGGACAGGGCTTTCTTCAGTCGATTCAACGCCGATCTCAGAGGAGAAAGTTGCTGCTAAAGGAGCTGTGCAAAGCGCAAAGAGGACTGAGGCAAATAGACTTCTTGCATAACTTACTTTTCTTGAAAAAATCGATGATTTTTCCGAATTTTCTTCTCCACGCAGCCAAGACAGACTTGAATATGTAGGCGGGCTGCAAATGAGGTTATGCAAGAAGTCTAATGTGAGCTTCATTTTTTTCCCTCAAGTGTGTTGAGTTCTGCATTAAAATGTTTGGCTTTGAATTGTGGGTTTTTACCCGATACGGCAAAAGAGACATCCTGCGCAATTCCTTTTAGAAACGGTTTTGTGGTTCCCATTTCTTTTGGCAGATCATGCCCTCCCATACGATAAAGAGAAAGCGCAACGGACTGCGCTAAAAACTCTTGGGAAGTGTAGCGGTATATACCTTCTTCTGCAGCGAGAAAGCGGATCTGTTGCAAATGGCTTCCTCCTGCGCTAGGCGTGTAAAGCTTATCTTGCATCCAGCATTTAATTTTTTCCAACTTTTCGATAAAATCGAAGCTCTTGCCTTCGGGTTGGATAGTGAGCAAAGAAGATTCGCTGAAAATTCGGTAATGAAGCCGAGAATTGTCCTCTTGAGCGAACCAAATTTCTTTAACGACTCCTTTGCGCTGTTGTTGGGTCGTTGAGAAAAGCTGAGTCGAACTCGTCTTTTTTTCTTCGTTGATCCTTTCTTTTATCCATGAAATATCGCTAAAGCGCACGTGCACCAGAGAAAATCCCCAAATAGAAGCAATGGCGCCAAGAAGGAGAAAAGAAAAAAGTGTGGCCCTGCGGAACATTAAAAACCTTGTACGAGAGAGTAAAGTTGATTGAGCTCGGTTAAAAGTTTTGGCAATTCAGAAAAGGGAAATACAGAGTCTTTGTCGCTTTTGGCAAGAGGAGGATTAGGATGAGATTCGATGAATAGACAGTTGCAACCCGCAGCAATGGCTGAACGGGACAGCGTCGGGATGAATTCGCGTTTGCCGCCGGAAGATGTTCCGAGGCCGCCGGGAATTTGCACAGAGTGGGAGGCGTCAAAGCAGACCGGGAATCCAAATCCCTGCATGATCGGGATAGTCCGCATATCGCTGACGAGATTGTTATAGCCGAAAGAGGTTCCTCGGTCGGTGAGGATGATTTTCTCATTTCCGGCTGCCGTGATTTTATCGACAACATTCTGCATATCCCAGGGAGCCATGAATTGCCCTTTTTTCACATTAATCACAGCGCCGGTTTGGGCAGCAGCAACGATCAAATCTGTTTGGCGGCAGAGAAAAGCGGGAATTTGCAGAATGTCGCACACTTCGCCCGCGCTTGTAGCTTCTTCAGGAGAGTGGACGTCAGTGAGCACGGCGATATTAAATTCTTTTTTCACCCTTTCTAGAATTTTCAGGCCTTCTTTGAGACCTGGGCCTCGAAAGGAAGAGAATGCGGAACGATTAGCTTTATCGTAGCTGGACTTATAGATGTAGTTAATTCCTTTCTGATCGCCAAAAATTCGCACCAGTTCTTCCGCGCAGGAAAGTGCATGGTCTAAGCTCTCGATGACGCAAGGCCCCGACATCACGACCAGCGGCTGGTTTTTTCCGATGAAAAAATCTTTTACTGGAACATCTTTCATAGAAATAATGATGGACTCCTTCCCCAGTTTTATTCAACTGAAAATTGCCTCCCGAGATTTTCAGTCATGAGCGGTGCAAAAGAGAATCTCTTCTCCAGAGGTATTTTAACCTTGAGATGAGTCCAGGGGGTTCGATGACCGGAGTGCTTTGCGCTAAAATCTCTCCGGCGGGAAAGAGTGGCCGGGGCGTGAAAGTTGCAGTTAAAAATTGATGTGTCGCGAAAGCGGTCTGAGAAAGCACAGAAGGAATCAAGGGACGAGCCTGAAGATGTTCTGCGTCAGGATGCGTGCTGCCACTTCCAAGGAGAGGGCCTGTCAGCGGCAGCGCAGCAAAAAAGTGTAGCAAAATCCTTCCGATGACTTCTTGGATGCGATCTAGAATTCCATATTTGTGATCTCTCATGTCGATTTGAGAATCGTAAACGCGCACAGCCTTGCCACTGTCGAGTTTGGCATCTAGAAAGGCTACAGCAAAAGCCTCTTGCTGGAAAGAGACAGCTGTACAATTCGCTCCTAACACGTGATAGGGATGCTTGCCTTGAGCTTCTTCAAATCGATGGATCATCGCTCGAGCCTTTTCTTTTCGGCTCATTGCTGCAATAGAGACATTTAAAGATCCCTTCACAATTCTTTCCCGAATTTCAGTCAGGAAGATGAGAATACGGTCAAGTTCGGGCTCATTGCGTTCAAAGATCGCTTTATTGATCTGCCCGAGGGTAATCGGTTGAAAATCGATATTTTTTTCCCTGAGGGCTCTGCAGACCTCACCCATATTTTGCACGATTGAAAAGAGAGAAGGATTATTTGGGGCATCGTCTTCAAATACGTACTGCTTGACGATAGGAAAAACTTGTTTTGCTTGGATCCGGGTGACGTTCGAGTCGTGGTTGCGGTAGATCCCTGGGACGGTTTTAAAAACACGCAGGCCTAAGTCGGCAAACTTCCTTGGAAAATAACCCACGGAATATACTTCTGCATCTGTTGCATTTTCTTTAGGCAGAATAATTTGAGTAAAGCTATGACCACTTGTTTTAATATCGATAGAACTGGGTAGCCCACGGCCTGTTGGACAAGTTGTCACAAACTGCAGGGCATACTTGCCGCCCGCATCTACGGTTTTAAGAGGAACCATATGCGTGGACTTATCGGGATGGCCCACAGCAAATCCTTGATAGGTCACACGGAAATTTTCGAGTTTAAGATCCCTGATCGATGACCAAGACTTCCATTGAAATTCTCGAGTGTTTTCTCCGGTTTCAAAGAGAATAAAAAGTTCCTTCCCAATCATGAGGACAGGAAGTTTAACGAAGGGAAAATAGTGCTGCCAAAAATGTTTGCGGGCTAGCGCTAAGAATTCGGGGTGCTCGCGCAGGAATTCTTTGGAGATGCCCATTTTAGAGAAAGTATCGACGAGATGACAATTTTCTTTGGAAATATAGGAGGGCGGAAGAGCGTTGCCTGTTTTATTCAAATAGGAGAAGTAAGCGCGCTCCAATTTTGCAATTTCATTTTTAAGGGCAGGATTGTCTTTACACTGCTGGAGAAATTCCACAGTTTTTTGAGTCAGCGGCGTGGCATCTGAAGGATTTGACTTTTTGAGAAGCTTTTCAAAGTTAAACGTAGCTGCAATAATTTCCTGCTTCTTTGCGTAGTTGCACCACCACTGGTACAAAGCTCCGATAATTGGAATATTAGATGCCATAAAAACCGTGTTTTGAAAAATTAAAGCACGATAATATCAAATTAGAGAATATTAGAAGTATTTAATTATTTTATTGAAAGATTAAATCATTAAGTGAATAAAGCCCAGGGGTTTGCCTAACTAAAAATTTGGCTCCTATCAAAGCTCCTTGTGCAAAGATGTCTCGGCTTTTGGCGACATGCTTGAGTTCGATCCTTTCTTTGTTTGATTCAAAAATAATTGTATGATCTCCGATCACTTCGCCAACGCGGAAGGAACGAACAGTGACGGTTTGGCCTATAGCGTTTAAAAAAGCGTGGGCTGTACCGCTGGGGGAGTCTTTTTTATGGGCATGGTGAGTTTCTACGATCTCAATATTCCAAGCGTCGCCCAAAGTTTTTGCAAAGCGCGCTGCGGTCTCAAGACAAAGAGCGATCCCAAAGCTAAAATTTGCCGAATAGAGAATGGGAATCTTTTTGGCTGCTTCTTCAATGGACCGCTTTTCTTCGGGAGAATGTCCTGTAGTGCCTAAGACAAGGGGTTTTCCTGCCAAGAGCGCCGATGCCAGATGTTCTAGAGTGGCTAAGGGAGAAGAGAAGTCGATGGCGACATCGCATTTGGAAATCACCTCTAGATCAGGTTGTTGACGAGAATGGGCTCCAGTGACTGAAAATTCAGGATCGCTCCTGGCCAGCTCAAGGATTTTTTTCCCCATTTTGCCTGTAGATCCCAATACGGCTATGCTTATAGTCATGGCTCCTAGCCCTTTTGATATTGCAGCTTGCGTCCATTGATTTGTTTAAGAAGTTTGTTAATCCATTGGATGGATTTAAGCAGGGAGATCAAGGCGTCTTTGTCTTTTTCGAAAAGTACAGAGAACTGATTGCCTGGGGCCTTAACTTGGACTAGGGTAGAAATAAGACCTATCTCGAATTCTCCGTCTTCTTCTTTTGCTTCAGAGTCGCTTTTGCTATCTTCATCACCTTCCCAATGGATGTTTGGAAATAAGCGATAGGAAAAAAAGCGCGTCTTGAAAAGCTGAAAGTTTTCAGGAGGCGAAAAGCAGGCCCAATGCTGATTCCGTTTTTGAAGCTCGAACAATTCTTCAAACTTCGAAGAGTAAATCATTGACATTCCCAGAATCTCGGGATGGTGTGCGACCAGCGATGCTTCACTGACCAAAGCAGCATCCAAGATTTCCTGGTCTTGTGCCCATCTTAAATGGTCTTTAATGTCGAGTTTATCGATTGTGACGCCTTTCATATTCTCCTGATGAAGGTATAACTTCGCTTAGATGATTTCATAAGTGCAGAGTTTTGATCAATGTAAGAACGTCTTTATATCCAGCGTGATTGAAAATTTGGATTTAAGACCGAGCCAATCCCGGGGCTTTGGCTGCGCTTTTTTGTTTGTGCCTTGTTCTGAGAGTTTCTCTAGTTAATTTAATTATGTGCTGTGACACAGAAGTAGAGAAGAAACAAAAATCCATCAAAAAATCAAATTATAAAAAATTCAGAAAACGTCAAGATTTTTTGGATTCATTTGAAATATCTCAATCAGAAGTGTTTGGTTAAAATTTATTTAAAATAGGTTTCTCTCAGCGTTTTGAATTTTGTATTCAAAAAAGAAGGAAGATGCATATAATGTTCGACGCAAGCCCTGAGTAATGTAGAAGAATGAAGACAAATAAACTGTTTCAGTTAGTCATGCGCAGCGGCCTCGCAAGTTTGCTGTTTTCCTCCCAAAATTTTTCCATTTTGAGTGCGGAAGAGAATCAGGAAGCCTTTTTAGAGCAGCTTCCGGAAAACTGCGTGGGTCATAGCATCAATTTCAATGACGTTCCTGTCATTGAGTTCATCCGCTTTGTCTCCAGGATTTCAGAGGAAAACTTCATCTACGATAGCCGCGACCTCAATTTTAATATTTCTCTGTCCACAGGCAAATCCGTCAGCTCTGAAACCGTCGTCCAGGCATTGATCCAGCTTTTAAGAGGACACGGATTCAACGTGGCTACAGAGGCCGGCTACTTTGTCATCCATCGCAGCGATGCAGAAATGGCGCCGGATTCTTTTGGGTCGCGTAGGTCTATGAATGGACTTCTTGCTTCGAACGACCCCAAATTTGATATGCAGGACAGCGAGCGCTACGAATTTTTTGTCTATAAGCTTCAATATCACGAGGGACCTGAACTTGAAGAATCCCTCAAAAAAGTTGCTGCTGATCTTCGCAATCAACCGGACGCACCCATAAAGTTGATCAACGCCATTCAGTCTCTACAGTGGGTCAAAGCGACTAACTCTCTGCTTTTCTCTGCTGACCCAGGCACCCTGAAGAAAGTGAAGACTCTCGTTTCTAGCCTTGACATTCCGCTTCGCCAAGTCTTTATTGAGGTCCTTGTGATCGAGACCGACGTCAAAAAGAGCTTGGAATTTGGGTTACAATGGGCAGCTGGAGGTCAATACAACAACAAGCTTGGGTTTGGTGTCGGCAATTTTGCCCCGGGCAGCCATCATGTGGGCAATAGTTTTGCCAATACGATGCAGGGAATCAATGCGACGAATACCCCAACGGGGCTGAATCAAATCCCTCTCGTCCCCGGGTTTGATTTGGGGGTGATCGGAGATATCATTATGCACAAGGGCAAATCCTATCTCTCTTTAGGATCCTTAGTCTCCGCGTTGCAGGTGGATGGAAGCAGCACGATCGTTTTAAATCAGAAGATCATCACCCAGGACAATAAAAATTCAACGATTTTTGTCGGAGACAATATTCCCTTCACAGGTTCTGTTGTTCAGACTGTCGGACAGAGCCAGCAAACGACCGCCAATATTGAGTATCGCGATATCGGGGTCAGTCTCAGCATCACACCGCGCCTTGGCGAAGGAGATGTGATCACATTGAATCTGAATGAAGAGATCACCGAAAGCCTGGACCATGACCCTATGAATACCAATAACCAGGTCAATGGAATCCGGACGACAAAGACGAACATGGCAACCCATGTCCATGTGCCCGACAAGCATTTCCTTGTACTCAGCGGGATGATTCGTAATACAAAAGCTCAGCATAAAGCAGGCCTTCCCTGTTTGGGCGGGTTACCCTTTATCGGCGCAGCATTCAGTAAGACGCGACGCACGGATGAAAAACGCAATGTCATTATTTTTGTAAGGCCGCATATTGTTCGTTCTTTTCACGACTACAAAAAGCTGACCGAGGGACAGGAAGAGGTTTTCCGCGATCAAGCCAATAAAAAAGAGTTTGACGCTGCCTTTGAAACATTCGGCGAGAGCGAAGAATAGACAGTTTATGATTTAAGAAAATGTGTCTTTTTGTCATGATAACGAGCTCCCTAGCATTTTTTGGTTTCTAGACAAATGGAAGCTCTATAAGGTGAAATTCTCGGATTGATAGCTCAGCTGGATAGAGCACCCGCCTTCTAAGCGGGTGGTCGCAGGTTCGAGTCCTGCTCAATCCAATTTTAATTATTTTTCGAAAGTGTTTTCTATGGAAAGCGGGCACGGAATGGAAGAAAGCTCTCTTGGAGATTTTAAGATCTCTTTGTACAAGTTTGAAAATCTCCCATCTCTCATCAAAAAGTTTAGCGATTCAGCATTCAATGAGCTTCATGAAAAAGAGAAGAGCGAGCGCGTCAATCGCGCTCTATATGAGCTGATCAAAAGTGTTCCGAGCCCCTGCTTTCTGCTTGCTGCGGTTTTAGACTACATCGAGCAAATCAATAAGCACCACATTTTGGATTCCTACGCATTTTTTCATTTTGAACTTTGGTTGAACCAGTTTTCGCATTTAAGCGAAGAAGAAAATTATCAAGCGCGCGCAAAGATCACTGGCAAATGGATACCGCGGGATGAATTTCAAATCTTGTTCCCTATCGGAATGGGAAAAGTCTATGCTGGTTCGCATTATGTCACAGCTCATAGCTCGCCCGACTTGGATACCACCGTTGCTTCCTTTTGGGGGTGGGTGGATGCATTCACTGCAAGAGTATCCAATGGCCTGCATTTGTGGAATGTCCCTGGTGGCGCTCCCACAGCTCAACTTGAAATCGGCATTCTCTTCAATCAGACCTTTGGAGACGCTATTTTTCACCTTTTAGCGAAGACGCGAACGACCCTCGCTTTATCGGGAATCGACCTCATGACGCAAAAAGGACTTGTTCACAAGCTGCCCAATGCCTCGACACTAATGATCGATCACGAACGGACACAAAATGCCGTCGTTCTCGTCGACGAGCAAGGATATTATTTAGGCGATTGGAGAAATTTCGATGTCGAAGGCGTTCGCCAAGTCATCATGATGTTTAACAATTACCTCAGGTGGTTTGAAAACCATCTGTATGTCAAGCTCATCGCTCTTTTTGCAAAAAAGAACATTTCCTTAAAGGACCTCTCTGCGTTTTTCAAGGCAATTTTTCTTGAGAAATTGAACGATTTCCCTCCTGCTAAAGATTTCACGACCAAGCAAAAAAAACACTTCGAAGACTATCTCTCCAAAGTGCTCGGCGTGGAAAAAGGATTGGAGAGCACATTCGAAGAGTTTGCGAAGGCGATGAGCGAGCGCTCTTTGCCCGATCTGCAGAAATTTATTGAGCTGGTCAACGCCGTGCATTCCGCATCTCTGTTTGATGATTCCGGTGCTTTAATTGAAGATCGAACGCGCATTTTCAGCTATTTTGAAAAGGTTGTACAAACTCTCGACGATGCTATCCTCGCGTTGCGCAACCATTCGGATCGGCTTGATGTTTCACTTAGCATTAAGACCAACGTATTTGGCTATTTGCCGCAGTTTGTCAGCTACCGCGCCGATGTCGAAGAAATTAAAAGTAAGATGGGCAATTATCCCTATTTAAGCGTGACATCTCTGGATAAGGAGGGGAAGCTGATTCCTCTAGGAATCATTCAGTCCAGCGATTTACACAAACCTCTTTTAGGAACTGTAACCCTGCGCGATTTTTGCAATCGAGAAGAGACAAAAATTCCTTCCTACTTCGAAGTCATTAGCGTAATTGACCATCACAAGACGAATCTCAATACCACATCCGCCCCTCTTGCCATCATCGCAGATACGCAATCTTCTAACGTCCTTTGCGCAGAAATGGCTTTTGCGATTAATGACCGATTTAGCCTCGGTGGAATGGATAAACGACAAATCGATGAACAGCTTGCCCAACAAAGCAAAAATCTTTCATCTTCTCAAAGTAAAAGAGTCATGGGCCGTTTGATTCAGCGGCAGCTCGCCTTTGAAAGAGCTGAGAAGTACTTTATCGACTCCTCGCGGGAAGCGATGGAATACACACACTTCCTTTATGGGATTTTAGATGACACTGACCTTTTGACAAAAGTTTCTGTGCGCGATGTTGAATGCGTCGTTCAGCTCATCAACAGGTTGAAGTCAATATCCCTCAAAAAAGAGGTAGAAGTCATTTCACTTTGCGATATTCCCCGGGATAAAGATTTTATACGCAACGCTTCTGCGCGCATCTTACAAAATCCCGACATGTATTCGCTTTATCGCAAAATCTACCTCTCCAAAGAGGATGCCGTCGATGATAATATCATTCTTTGCGCCGAGGGGAAAAATTCTTCTTTCTTTGCCGATACAAAGGAACAGAACGGGTGCGCTCGGGTAGGCCAAATGAAAATGTTTTCGCGCAATTACCCCACTTTTGCCAAGAATGTCCCTGCTGTGCGCAAAATCTGGTGCGAGAATGCCATTGATTTCACACGCGACCATCAGGAAGTGGATCTTCATCTGCAAATGATTAGTACCGTCGCTGGTGCAGAGGACTTATTTAAAGGCGCAAAAGATGATTACCCTCATCAAGATGAGCTGTGGATTTGGATTCCTTTTACAGAGCAATCTATCGAACATTTAAAAGGATTTCTCAACGCATTCCGCGCCTCGCCGCAACTGGCGAAGGATGGGCTCTCCGTAGAATTCTATGGAGACAAGGCAAAAGATTATGAGCAAATCTTTGCAGAAAGTTTCCTTGCGATACCCAAAAAGATCATTGCAGAAAAGGACTCTTTGTCAATAGCGGTCTTAAAATACAGAGCGGGCTTGATTAATTCGCGCAAGGCTATGATTTCTCCCTATCTTCCCAAGCTATCGGGATAGGTGGAGCGACTCTTTTAGAATCAGAGCTCTTGCAATGATTACTTCGGCTCTTCTTCTTCGATGATTTCGAGATTGACGCGAATCCCATTTCGACTAGCAACCGACATGAGAAGGGTTCGGATCGCGTTGATCGTTTTCCCTTTTTTCCCGATGATTTTGCCGATATCGGATTTCTCTACACCCAATTCGATGATCAAAGTGTGAGTGCCGCCGATTTCATTGATTTTGACTTTGTCTGGATGGTCGACAAGATTTTTTACGATGTATTCCACAAACTCTTTCATAATTCATTCCTCGTTTAGAATTCCTATAGTAATTTCGAGAAGTCTCAAAGCAGTCGAATAATAAAACACGTCCACAAAAGCAATCATAACTTAAAACGGTATATTCTGCTAGCGCCAATAGTTATCTGCTTGAATTTTAATTAGATAAGTTTTAATGATCAACTTTTAGAAGATTGACGTAGGTTTTCAGATCTTGAGGAAGGGGAGCATAGATCTTTAAAAATTTTCCTGTAAAGGGATGAGTGAATGCGACGCGATCAGCATGCAAAAGTTGCCTTGGAGGGTTGAGCTTTTTGTTAGCGTTTGACGAGCCGTAGACGCTATCGCCTAAAATTGGTGTTCCTCGGTACTTTAAATGAACGCGGATCTGATGCGTTCTCCCCGTCAGAAGCTCCAATTCAACTAAAGACAAAGAGTCATTTTTGCCAAGCACATGGCAAATCGTCTTCGCTTCCTTTCCCTCTTCAAGATTAATCGCCATTTCTTTGCGTTGGATAGGGTGCCTTTTGATCGCAGCATCGATCAGTCCCTCTTTTGCAGCACCGACACAAACGGCCAAGTAATGCTTTTGGATACGTCTTTCTGCAAAAAGTTCTACAAGTTTTGCATGCGCTTGAGTCGTCTTTGCAGCGAGAAGAACGCCCGACGTGTCTTTGTCGAGCCGATGCACGATGCCCGGTCGCAGAGAATCCGTCCCTGCTAACTGCTTGCAATGAAAGAGAAGGGCATTGACAAATGTGTCCCTGGGATGACCTGGCGCAGGATGGACAACCATACCCGCAGGTTTGTTGACAGCAATAAGATGCTCATCTTCATAGAGAATTTCGAGGGGGATATTTTGAGGCTCTAGAGAGATTTCTGGCATTAGAAGAAAGCACACCCCCACTTCATCTCCCGCGTTGGCACATTCCCTCTTCTTTAGAAGATGACCATTGACAAGGACAGCCCCCTGCTCAATAAGATATTGGAAGTACGTGCGCGAATAGTTCGGAAAATGCAGAGAAAGCAGTTTATCGAGACGTATCGATGCCTCTTCAAGAGAAACGGTAAAAAATTGACTATGAGGTTCGCCGCATGTTTCCATGAAGCAATGATAGCAAAGGAAGCAGAATAGGGAAAGAGATCACTCCTCTCCTTCGATCACCTTTTTCATTCTTTCATGCGCCCTAGCAGCAGCCTTTTGCTGTTGCTGGATTAACAGGTTAAACGTCTTAAGAATACCCTGAATAAAAGCTTTGACCTGCTCCGGGGTAGCTGGGGTTCCGGAGGCACTGAGGAACTTTGTCCACACCCCCGTAGGATCTATATTGCTCAGAGAAGTGGTTCCTGGGCTAGGAGGCGGCGACGGATTCGAAGGGGAAATCGGTTGAGCAGGAATGGGTGAGGGTTTAGAAGGGTCGCTAGGAATGCTCATAGATTTAAACCTTTTCTTATTAAATGAGGTCGCCGTCAAAGAACTAAATTTAATTCTTTGAGCGGTCTAATTAAAAGATAGTTGGTTTTGATTTATTGATCGAGAGAATTTCGAAAAAACTTAGCTGTTTCTTTTTTTGATATAATCCCTAGAGCTATTCCCAGAATGATTTCTTGATACTCTTTATCAAAAAAGGTGAATCCTTTTTTACAGTTCGAAGCAAAAAAAATCATCGCTATCATTGAAGCAGTACGCTTATTTCCATCGACAAATGGGTGATTCTGGATAAGATGAAACAGGTAAGCTGCCGTTTTATCAAAAATTGTACGGTGCAAATCTCTACCATTAAAGCGCGCTTTTGGCACCTCTAAGGCAGATCTCAGCAGGCCTTCGTTGAGAAGTCCTTTTATACCTCTCGTGAATCAAGAAACCGTTTAATAAAAATTCAGCTTGACATGTAACCTGCTGAACATGATTTTCTTAAGCGAAGCTCAACGCGCGCAACTCAAAACCCAACATAAGCATGA
>Ga0070741_10001427_pt1 | contig 72944 bp, 55 predicted proteins | sample Coa_R1_4_FD_66440 | JGI IMG/M metagenome (GOLD analysis project Ga0070741, IMG submission 66440) | Surface soil microbial communities from Centralia Pennsylvania, which are recovering from an underground coalmine fire - Coalmine... | ecosystem: Environmental > Terrestrial > Soil > Unclassified ...
GCGTACGCCATCCCGAGCGGGCGCCACTCCCTGCGGATCACGGTGCGCGGGGACCGAAACCCCAGCTCCGGTGGCAGCGACGTCGGCATCGACTACTTCGACGTTCTCAACCCCATCGGTGGCCGTGGCTTCAGTATGGAGCGCGATCCCGGCAGCGTGTTCGCCCAGAACATCGCGCTGGGGTGGGAGCGGGGAACCGCGCAGCGCGGGTACTGGGTCATGCGCCTCTCGGCGAGCGGTGCGGCGCTGCTGCCGCCGGGGACGACGCCGCTGAGCGCCGCCGCCACGAGCTTTACCGACGCGCTGATCGTCAGCGATCCCGCCTACTGCTACGCCCTGCTTCCCCTCGACGACAACCTGGCTCCGATTGGGAACTCGGACGTGCTCTGCACGCTGGGATCGCTTCGATCCGGCTCCCCGCCCACGGCCTTCCGCATCCAGCTCAACCAGTCCAGCACGGCGACCCTCTCCTGGGGCGCGGCGCAGTCCTCCTTTGGCGCCGACTACCTCTTGCTTGCCCTGAACAGCCGGGGGCTGCGGACGACGACACTTCCCTCTGGAGCCACCGGCGCCACGGACGACACCGGCGGCGAATTGACGTGTTACGCCCTGTTCGCGGTCCTGGGAGGGCAGGTGGTGGGGAGCACGGACGTCCTGTGCGGCGTGCCCGGAGCGGCGCATCTGTAAAAGACGTGATGGCAGCCGCCCTGAAGGGCGGGCCCCGGGGGTGGTGTGTTGGCAGCCGCCCTGAAGGGCGGGCCCGGGGGTGGTGTGTTGGCAGCCACCCTGAAGGGCGGGCCCGGGGAACCCAGGCGGCTGGTCTGCGGTTTTCGGCGGGACGCCGGCGCCCGTGTCACGTTTTCGAGTCGTAACCGTTTTATCCCACGTAGAGGCGCAATGCCTGAAATGTATGTATCGCTCTGCGCCTACATTGTGTTACGGAGGAGAGCCTAGCGGCAGAAGCGAGGAGTGGGCTGACCCGGGTGATGGATACCAGGCTCGCCCGACGGGGCGAACGCTCGACACACGAGGACTTGTTCCGAGTGAGTCCCTGACGCGGTGGTGATACCGGACGCCAAACGCGTCAGAGGCGAGACCCAAAGTAGGTGGAGAAGACGACCAGATGGAAAAAAGCAAGTTTGTCAGGGTGGTAGGCGCCCTCCTGATGATCCTTGCGATGGTGCTGCCGGCGGCGCCGGCGGCGGCATCCACGGGGTCTGACGGGGACGTACACGCGGCAAACATCCAGGGGCCGATTATCAATCCGCCGTACCCGGCGGTGCTGCCAGCGCCGTCGATCGATGTGGCCGACTGCACCGGCTCGCCGAACCCGAGCAACGACGGGCAGTCACGGTATTTCATCACGGTGCGGAGCACCTCGGGCCTGGATGTCACGAACGCGGTAGGAAGGTTGATCGGGCCCGCGCTGCCCGGTCAGACGCCGCCCGTCGTGACGATGTCGAACGGAGATTTTGAATCGCAGGCGAACGACGGGAACCAGCCGGCGTGCGTGCCGGCGGTGAACGATGGGCATGCAAATGACCTGGCGTCGCCGCCGACCTCGGCATTGGCCGGCGCGTGGTCGATCGTGGTCACCGCGGGTGGGTTCCAGCCGGCGGAGTTTCCGCTGCCGGCGGACGACTCGACGGGGCCGTGCTCGCTGATCGACCAGCGGGTGTGCTTGATCTCGTTGGGCACGTTGAACCTCCAACCGCTGTCGGCGCCGGCCGGCCGAGGGACGATCTCCGGATCGATCTTTGGGCCGAACGGTTTGCCGCTCAACGGCGCGGTGGTGACGTTGACCGACGCGTCGGGGTTGGTGCACACGCGGATCTCCGGCACCAACTGCGATGGCGCAGCGACCGGAGCGCCGGGCCTGCCGGCGACCGGGTTCTACTGCTTTGCGGACTCGAAGGGGGACAACCCGGGGCTGCCGATCGGCGTAGCGAACGGGAGCGCCTTCGGGTTTACGAATGACGGGCTGGGCCTTCCGGTGGGTCCGGCGAGTCTGACGGTGGTCGCGAACGGGACCAACTGCGTCACCGGCGCGCCCGGCACGATCTGCGGGGTGCTGCCGGCGACCGTGACGGTGAACGTCGCGGCTGGGACCGTGATTGGCCAGGACGTGACCCTGCAGAACAAGTTCGCGCCGGCCGCGGCGATTGCGCTGGGGGCGAACGCGGGTGCGTTCGGGTACGTGGTGAACGGGCTTGGCCAGGGCGTTGGTGGCGTGACGGTGACGGCCACGACCCCGGGCGGCGCCTCGTTCACGGCCGTGTGTCCATCGCCGCCCACGGGGCTGAACGTGACGACGCCCGCGCCGGGCACGTGCACGCAGACCGGCTTGTGGATCATCACCGGTCTCCCGCCGGCCACGGCAGGCGTCACGTTCACGATCAGTGGACCGAACATCACGGATGCGAACGTGCGTCCGTCGGTGCCGGCCGCGGCGAACGGCTCGCTGCCGCCGCCGACGATTGTGGCGGCGACGACCGGACCGGGCACGTGGATTGATCCGAACTGGATCATCGTGCAGGCCGGACCGCCGACCGGGACGATCCCGCTGCCGGTGGCTGGGTCGGCCATCATCCGGGGGACCGTGACGGACTCGCAGGGGCAGCCGTTCACGGGACCGGGCGCCTTCGTGGTGCTGTATCGGGATTCGTCGCGGAGCTGGGCGGCCTCCACCGAGTTCACGCCCGGCGTGCCGGCGGTCGTTCCGGCCGTGACGGCGACGGGTAACCGCATCGCTCAGACTCGGCCAGGGACCTTCGGATTCTTCCCGCTCGGCGCGCAGATCGTGCCCATCGTGGCGGCGGCCGCGCTGGACGCGGGCGGCAACTACTGCTTCGGCTCCGGTGGCAACCTGCTCGCCAACGGCAACCCGGTCGGCTGCCCGACAGCCGCGGTTGGCGTGGCGGGCTCGCCCGTGGCGCAGCCGCCACTGCTGCCGGACTCCTACCTGGTGACGGTGATCGACGATCGCCCGACGCCGGCGTGCGTGGCTGGCTTCCAGCCCCCGGCCGGCGGCATCGGGCCGGCTCCGTGCGGCAACCTGCCGTGGACGAGCCAGCCGGTCATCGCGCAGCAAGACCGCGTGACGACGGTGAACGTGCAGCTCCAGGCGAAGTTCTCGCCGGGCGCGCCGCCACCGGGCGCGGGCGGCATCTTCGGGTTCCTGTGGGATGCGAGCGTGCCGGGCGGCCGGCCGCTGCAGGGCGGCACGGTGTACGCGGTTCCGGTGGCAGGACCGGGGGCAGTCGCGGCGGCAGGTCCGCTGGGCGCCCTGATCCCCGCTGGCGGGATCACCGGGCCGGCGCTTCTCGCTGGCGGGCGCAATCTCTTCGACGCCCTCGCGGCGTTTGTGGGGACAGTCCCGCTGACGGGTGTCGGCGTGCTGCAGGGTGGCGTTCTCACGAGCACCCCGCCGCCGAGCTTCCCGAGCCAGTTCGTGAATCCGACGTTCCCCGGCTCGGATGAGCTGGGCCTCTACCAGATCTTCGGAACCATCCCGGGCACCACGTACGCAGTCATCGTGGAGACCCCGGGCGGCTACAACGACTGCGCGCCCAACGACTTCCAGGTGGTGACGCCGGCCCTCGGCTATCCGGGCACCGGCATTCCTGGCGACATCGTCCGGTGCGCGGTGCTGGTGACGGCGCCCGCGGCGGGGTTCTGGGCGGCCGGCGCGGACTTCGCGTTCGCGGGTCAGCAGCTCCGACCGCTGGAGCCGGGCGAGACCGATCGCCAGCTCGAGTCCATCATCCCGTTCGTCGGCAACGCGGCCCCGACGGCGGCCCTCGGCGGCTGGGACATCCAGACCAATGAGATCCGCGTCGTCAACGGCGGCCCGCAGCGGACGATCGCGGAAGTCCGCTTCTACGCGAGCGACGGGCTCGGCGGCGCCGGTGTGCTGGCTGGAACGCAGACGGCAGACCTCGTGCCGGGCGGCGCGCGGACCTTCCGCGCTCCGGACATGCCGGGCGGCTTCCTCGGCTGGGTCGGCGTGTGGTCGTTCGACGCGGACGGCCCGGGCCAGGTCTATGGCCAGGGTGCGCTGATCGTGAACTCGATGAACGTGATCCGCAACGCGGGTAACGCCTCCGACTCCGTCCAGGGCGTGCCGCGCGCAGAGGTCATGTCGCCGGGTAGCGATTCCGAGCTGCCGTTGGCCTACAAGAACTGGGGCGGAACCGCGAACAAGTGGAGCACGCTCCTGGTTGCCGACAACCTCGGCGACTCGGCGCCCGTGACCTTCGAGTTCCGCTCGCAGGACACGACGCGCTCCGACGCGCGCAGCTGCCGCAACGCGTGCGTGATCACGCGCTACGCGAACCGCGGCGGCATGGTCACCCTGAACCTGGGTGACGAGACCGATCCGGACATCGCCCTCCTCGCCGACGGCACCTATACGGTGGACGTCACCGCGGGCGGTCCACTGCTCCCGAGCGGCAACTCGGGCATCCTGCCGGGCTCGGTCCAGATCGCTATGCCGGGTGGCTACATCCTCCAGGCGATCAACGTGTCCGTGACGGGCAAGATGGCGACGGCTGGTCGATCTCAGCAGCGGCTGAGCGCGACCAATACGCTGCAGGGCCCGGGCGACACCGAGAACGCGGGCCAGATCTACCTGCCGCTGGTGTTCAACAACTCCAACGGCTGGAACAGCGGTATCGCAGTGGCCACGAGCCAGACGAGCGGTGGCACGTCGGCGGCCGTTGACGTCACCTTCTACAACGAGGATGGCGGCTTCGTCGGCGACATCACCAATCGCCTCAGCTCCAGTGGTCCGCTGTGGATCATCTACCTGCCAAGCGTGCAGTTCCTGCCCGACAAGTTCCGTGGCACAGCCGTGATTCACGCACAGGCCGCGGCCGGTGGCGCTCCGGGTCTGTATCCGGGCTCCAGCATGACCGCGGCTGTCTACCACGTGAACTACGATCGGAACGCCGCGATCAGCTACGACGGCATCGGCTCGGAGGCCGTGGCCTACCGGACCGAGCAGCGTGGCTCGCTCCCGTGCATCTCGATCGGCTTCCAGGACTGCGCGTGGGCAGCCGAGCTGTACAAGACCGGAACCGCTTCGGCCCAGACGCAGCAGGTCGGCGTTGAGACGGGCATCCGCCTCATGAACGCGGATCCGCTGCTGACCGGCGCACCGGCGCAGGTGACGGTCCTGTACATCGACGACACGGGCGTCATCTGGAACGACGCGGCGGAGAACTTCGTGATTCCGCCACTGGGCGTCCACACGCTCTTCCCGCTCTACAACGGACGTCTCCCCGACGTGTTCCGCGGCTCCGTCCGCATCATGTCGGCCGGGAACTACGTGGTAGGCGTGGCGAACACGGTGGACTACACGGTGACCGACCACGACGCATCCGGCGCGTACGACCTGCAGTACCACACCGGCCACACGCGGTAACCAATCCGCGCACGACCGAACGCGGTACGGGAGGGCCCCCCGAATTTCGGGGGGCCCTCCTCTTCCCAGCGGTTGTCATCGAGTGTCCGCGGGCCTGGACAGCGGTGCTGATCTGCCGACGATGTGGACCAATTCTTCACTGGTCGACGATGATGGTGGAAGAGGAGTCGGTGAGCAGTGCCTAGGCGAGAGCCGCGAAACCGGATGTTCCTGCGCCCGCGAGAATCGAAGCTAACAACCATTGACGCATGAGACACGGGTAGCCCGAGGGAATTGATGAGCGAGGTGGATCTCGCGTACGGCACGCCGTTCACGCGGGCGGCGATCGAGGCGATCATTCCCCACCGTCCGCCCTTCATCTTCGTGGACGAGATCGTGGAGCTGGAACCGGGCCGACGCGCGGTGGGCGTCATCCACGACGTCGCCGCGTTTCATGATCTCCTCGCCGGTCATTTCCCGAACTTCCCCGTCATGCCCGGCGCTTTGCTCGTCGAGGCGCTGGCAGAGGTGGGCGCGGTCGCGGCGCTCGTCCTACCGGAGAATCGCGGGAAGATCGCGATGCTCACGGGACTGGATGGGTGGCGGTTCCGGAAACCGGCGCTTCCGGGGTGCCAGGTCCGGCTCGAAGCAACGCTCGTCGCGCGGAGGTCCAACTACGGGAAGGGCCACGCGGTGGCGACGAGCGGGGGCGCGGTCCTGGCCGAGGGCGACATCTCGTTCGCCATCGTTCCGCGCCCGGCGGAACTCGATGGGCGGGGCGCCGATTAGAATGTGGACCTGATCCCCGCGCGGTGAGGAGGGCCCGCTGAAGCTCGTCGTCCAGATCCCCTGCTACAACGAGGCCGACCAGCTCGCGGAGGTGCTTCGGAGTATTCCTCGCGACGTGTCCGGGGTGGACTGCGTGCAGATCCTGGTTGTGGACGACGGGTCGACCGACGGGACCAGTGGCGTCGCGCAGATGGGCGGAGCGGACGTCGTCGTGCGGCACCCGGGAAATCGCGGTCTGGCTTCCGCATTCCGGACGGGGATCGATCGGGCGTTGGCCATGGGTGCCGACATCATCGTCAATACCGATGGCGACAACCAGTACGAGCAGCGCGAGATCCCGCTGCTGATCGCTCCGATCCTCGCTGGGGCTGCCGACATCGTGGTCGGCGACCGTCGCCCGGGCGAAGCCCCGCACTTCTCGCGCGGCAAGCGAGTCCTGCAGCGAGCTGGCTCGAGGCTCGTGCGGTTGGCGTCGCGAACGGACATCGCGGACGCCCCGAGCGGCTTTCGCGCATTCAGCCGCGAAGCTGCGCTCCGGCTCAACGTGCTGTCGGATTACAGCTATACGCTGGAGACGCTCGTTCAGGCCGGCGCGCAGCGGCTGCGCGTGGCATCGGTTCCCGTCACGGCCCGGCCGGTGGCGCGTCGCTCGCGGCTGATGCGGAGCCTTCCGCACTACCTCCTCCACTCCGCGGCGACGCTGGTGCGCGCATCGGCGACGTATCGGCCCCTGGCGATCTTCTTCGTGGCCGGCGCACTGCTCATCACGGCAGGCGCCGCCGGAGTCGCAAGGTTCCTGTACTTCTACGTGACCGAAGGTGGCGCCGGGCACGTGCAGTCCCTGGTCCTATCGGCCGCGGCCGTGGTCGTCGGCTTTCAGGTCCTCCTCATCGGTCTGGTGGCGGACCTGGTGGCTGCCAATCGGCGGCTGCTGGAGGATGCGCTCGTTCGGTTGCGCAGACTCGAGTCCCGCGATGGGACTCGAGAGCGCTGATGGGCGAAAGACCCAACCCAATCGGAACGCTGGGCGGCTCGCGGACTGCGCGCTGGATCGGATTCATCACCCTGGCGGGGCTGGGGCTTCGCGTCTGGCAGATCTGGACGCTCGGCGATCTCGACTTCGACGAGCAGGCGAGCGGCTACATCGGGTCGATGGACCCGGCGCCAATGATCGGGTATCTCGTCCACGCGCCATTCGAGCACCCGCCACTTTTTTACCTGCTCTTTCACTACTGGCTCCGCGTATTTGGGTCCGGAGAAACGGCGATGCGTCTCTTCTCGGTCGTCCCGGGAACGCTCACCATCCTCGTACTGGGGCTTACGCTGGCCCGCGCGGCCGGTTCCCGCGCCGGAATCGTGGCGGCGCTGGTCGTGGCTCTCTCTCCCCTCCAGATCTATGAGAGCAGAGACGCTCGCATGTACTCTCTTCTTAGCCTCCTTATGGCGTGCCTCCTGGCGGCGATCACCTGGCGGATGCCGGTCGTCCTCGATGGCGGGCCGCGCGAGCCTTCGAATACGGAGCGCCCCGCGAATCGCCGCCGGGCGTGGATCGTCGCGATCTTGGTGAGCCTCGCTGCGCTCGGAACGCACTACTACGCGTTTTTCGGGTTGGTGGGGCTCGTTGTCGGCGCACAGCTCGCCCGACGGCTGGGCGACCCGGCAGACGTTGCGGCGCGTACGTTCTCCCTCTCCCGCGAGGGGGGAATGCGAGCGTTGCGGAGTGGAGCCACCGCTTCCGACGGACCCGCCCCCTCTCCCCCGCCGGGGGAGAGGGGGACCGAGCGGGCGCTCGGCGCGCCCGCGCTGGGGCTGGCGGGCGCCGCCATCCTCTTCATCGTGCTAGCCGCGGGCTGGGTGTCCGCCGCGCCGGGGCTGCGAACGAGCTTGACGACGGCGTACCCGCGGCTCGTTGACCCGCGCGTGCTGGCGGCGTCGCTCGCCTCGAGCTTCGGAGCCTCGATCGCCGGGCCCCTCGCGCCCCCCGACGAGGCCGTCCTGGCGGGGATTGGGATGATGGTCGCGGTCGCTGGAACCGGGCTGCTCGTGGCGCGCCCAGGCAGGGGCGCGGCGCCCAGGTCTGTCGCCGCCACCGAACCATCGCCCGGACTCGCATTGGCAGCCGACCTCGCATCGCGTCGCCGCGTCAGCCTCATCGCGATCTCCGCCTTCCTCCTTCCGACGGTCGCCGTTCCGTTGCTCATGATCATCGGGCGCGCCTACGCCCCACGATTCGTCACCCTCGCCACGCCCTTTCTCGCCGCGCTCCTTGGCGTGGCGGCGACCGCTGTGCCGCGTCGCGCCGCGGTCGCCGCAGGGGTCGTGATCGCGGGCGTCAGCCTCGCCTTTCTGAGCCCCGCATACGCCGGATACATGCGCAGCGACTACGGCGCCGCGATGGCGGCGCTGAGGGCCCACGTGCAGCCCGACGACGCCATCGTGCTGAACGGCCCGTGGCAAGACCTGCTGTACCGGCGCTACGGGTGGGGACTCCCGGATCGATACATCATCGCGTCGACGGTGCCGCTCATCCCTGCTGAATCAATCGGATGGCTCGAGCGCCTGACGAGCAGCCATTCTCGCCTCTGGGTCGTCGATTCGGCGACGGACGCGGCAGACCCCACCGGCGTTGTGACGGGCTGGCTCGACGCCCATGCATATCCCGCGCCCGTGTTCCAGTTCGAGAAGGCTGTCCTTCGTCCGTACCTCGTGAGCGAAACGGACCCGCTTCGCGAACGCGTCGTCGATGCGTCGACCCTCGATCTGCGAATCCGCTCCGTGGCGAGCGACAGGTGGGCCGCGCGCCCCGGGGACTGGGCGCGTCTCCGAATTCGGGGGACTACGGTGGTTGCTGGGGACGGCGATGCGCTTCAGGGTGCGTCCGATACCGGCGGGGGCGACCGGCTATTCGTCGAGCTGGATGGGCCGGATGGAACGGACGTCTGGCATTGGGATGGACCGCTCGAAGCGCGCGCCGGGGAGACGGAGTATCGCGCGGCCATCGTCGTGCCGGAGGGGGCGGCGACCGGCGCCTACACGCTGAGCGCGGTTGCCTACCAGCAGGGCAGGAGCGGCCAGGTCGTGCGAATCGGGGACAGCGTCGCGCTGACGACCATCGACGTTCGCCGATAGCCCGTGCTCAAATCTCCGTGACGACGGGGAGGATCATCGGTCGTCGCCGCGTGTGGTGGTAGAGGAAGCCGTCGATCACTTCGCGAATCTTCGCGACCAGCACGCTGTGCTCCGGCTCGCCGTGCAGCCGAGCAAGCGCCCGAAGCACTCGCTGGCGCGCTTCGTCAAGCAGCGCGTCCTCGAGTCCCTCCTCGCCGAACACGCCCCGGGTGATGAAGCTCGGCCCAGCCACGACCCGGCCTGTCTCGGAGTCGATGGCGATGGTTACGACCAGGACGCCCTCCGCAGCGAGCTTGTGGCGATCGCGCAGGACCGCGTGGGTAACGCCGAGCGTAAGCCCGTCGACGAGCACCGCGCCGGCGGACACGCTCTCGACTTTGGACGCGCCTGTCTCCCGGAACTCGACGACGTCGCCGATGTCAGTGATGATGACGTGGTCCTGAGGGATCCCCAGCTCGCCGGCAAGGGTTCGAAACTGCATAAGGTTGCGATATTCGCCGTGCAGCGGAACGCAATACCGCGGCTGCACGAGGTGAATCATGTCGCGGATCTCGTCGCGGCTCGCGTGGCCCGAGACGTGAATATTCTCGGTGTCCGTGCCTCTCCGGCGGGTCACGACCTCCGCGCCCCGGCGGTAGAGATTGTTGATCGTCCGCGCCACCGTCGCCTCGTTGCCCGGGATCGGCGTGGCGGAGAGGATCACCGTATCGCCCGCCGCGATCTTGATGTCGCGATGGTCGTCCACGGCCATTCGGGCGAGCGCCGACGCCGGCTCTCCCTGACTTCCCGTGGTGAGGAGCACCGTCTCCGTCGGCGGTAGGTGGCGCACGTCTTTCAGGTCCACCATCACGTCGTGCATCTCGGGCATGTAGCCCATCTCGTGGGCGACCTCGATGTTGCGGATCATGCTTCGTCCCGTTACAGCAACGCGCCGGCCGAGGACGTGCGCGGCGCCCATGACCTGGCGCAGGCGGGTGATGTTGGAGGCGAAGGTGGCGAGAATGACGCGGCCCGGGGCGCGCTCGATGATGCGGGTGAGGGACTCGCCCACGACCCGCTCCGAGCCAGTCCGGCCCGGCTCCTCCACCCGCGTGGTGTCGCACAGTAGGGCCAGAACGCCCTCGCGTCCCAGCTCCGCCAGGCGCTGGGTGTCGGAGGGGTTCTCGTCGAGGGGGGTGGGGTCGAATTTGAAGTCGCCCGTGTGCACGACGACACCGGCTCCACATCGAACTGCCAGCGCCACCGCGTCCGGGACGCTATGGTTCACGTGGATGAACTCGACGGCGAAGGGGCCGAACTGATGGCGCTCGGTTGGCTCGATCTGGTGGTAGATCACGCGGTCGCGGACGCCGTATTCCGCGAGCTTCACGTCGACGAGCCCGAGGGTCAGTGGCGCTCCCGCGAGCACGACCGGGTGGGCGGCGGGGAGCTGCCGGATCAAGAAGGGCAGCGACCCGATGTGGTCCTCGTGGGCGTGCGTCAACACGATGGCGCGCAGGGCGTCCGCGCGCTCGACGACGTATTCGAAGTCCGGAATGACGAGGTCGATCCCCAGCATCTCGTCGTCCGGAAACTTGACCCCCGCGTCGACGAGCAGCAGGCTCCCCTCGTACTCGTAAACGGTTGCGTTCTTTCCGATCTCCCCGACCCCGCCCAGCAGGATCACACGCAGGGGAGATTTCGCCATACCACCTCCACGTCGGCACGACGCCGCCGGTAACCGGGTCGCGATTTTCATCATTGTGCCACATGCTCGCGCAATGCATCGGCCTCCCTTCGCATTAGCAGCCGCGCTCGTACGTGATGGAGATCCTATGGTGACAATTCCTTGACACAACGTGAGAGAAATGCCTAGTATCAGGTCAGGAGCTTGCGATGAAGTGTCCGTATTGTTCCGCGCCGACGACGAAAGTGCTCGATAAGCGCGACTCCGAAGACCTCACGGTTACCCGAAGGCGCCGTCGCTGCGCTACCTGCGGCGCGCGCTTCACGACCTACGAGCGCGCGGAGGTCGCGGGCCTGATTCTCGTGAAGAAGGACGGGCGGCGGGAGGAGTTCAGCCGCGCGAAGCTTCGGGCCGGAATCACCAAGGCCTGCGCCAAGCGGCCGGTCAGCGCCGACGCGATCGAGCAGCTCGTGAACGATATCGAGGCGGCGTTGCGCCAGCGTGAGGGCCACGAAGTCAGCCATGCCGTCGTGGGCGAGCTGGTGATGAACAAGCTTCGCGAGCTGGACAATGTTGCCTATATTCGGTTCGCATCGGTCTACCGAGCGTTCGCCGATCTCTCGTCTTTCGAAGAGGAGATCCAGCGCGCCAAGAGCACGTCGGGATCGGACCCCGTCCCGATGGATCGGGGCACCCCGACTCGTCGGGACGGGCGAAACGGCCGACGACGCGAACCCGTCGGCTGACCTGGGACGCGATTCGTGCGCCTGCTCATGTTCCACGTGGATTCGTTTACCTGTACGGTCACCGAGCGCGGCAGGTCGCCGGTAGCGGAGACGCCGACCTCCCCGAGCTGTCACATCGACGAAGGGCTGCTCGTCCTGGCAAGCGCCGAATCGGCCGATGAAGCGGACCCCGAGGCGGTGGCACGACAAACCGCGAATGAGGTCCACCGACTGGCCAGCCAGCTCAAGGCCACCGAGGTCCTGCTGCTCCCCTTTGCGCATCTCTTTGCCGAGCCATGCGCTCCCGACGCCGCGCTGGCGATGATCGATTCCGTGGCCCGGGAACTGCGGCGCCGCGGGCTCCATGTGGAGCGTCCGCCGTTTGGGTGGTTTCACTCCTGGGACCTCCGCGCCAAGGGCCACCCGCTCTCCCGCGTGGCGCGCTCGGTTCGCGCCCATGAGCCAGGCGGCTCACCGCCCGATCCCGCGGCCGAGCGGAACGACGCGGCCTCGGCGCCGTCGCCGGGGCGTCTGCCATGAGCCTGCCAGCCGAGGAGATCCCGGTGGCTCCGGAGTTGGCACCTGTCGACCCCGCGAAGCCATCTCGACGGGGCGTGTGGTTCCTTCGGGGGGCATTGGCGATCGGGTGCGCCCTGATCATTCTCGGCGTCGCCCTCGCCGTGGTGCGGCTGGCCATTCCCTCCGCGCTCGGCTTGCAGGCGCACCTTGCAGTGCTCTCCATTCCCGCCGTGATCATTGGGGCGGGAGGCGTGTGCGTGGGCATCGGCGGCTTCTTGTTCGGATGGGGTGGAGGCGCACCGCTCCTCCCGATTGGCTCGCATCAGTCTGTCATCGCGACGACGGTGCTCGCTATGGTTGTCGCCTCCCTCATCGCGGTCGGCTACCTCGTCATGCTGCCGGCCGGCTCCAGCAGCATGGCGAACGTCTTCGGCGTGGCCGCGGTGAGCTTTTACGGGACGCTCCTCGCCATGGTGTATCTCCAAGGCGTGCGCACGGGCCTTGTGACGAGGGAGACGCTGGGGCTGACGAGGTCGCAGGTCCTAAACGGCCTCGCCGTGGGATCGGCCGGCGCGGCGATCATTCTCGTGCTGGCCGCGGCCAACGGGCTGGTCCTTCAGAGCCTCGGCGTGTCGCAGCCGCAGGAGGAGAGCTTTCGGTGGCTGCAGGGGCGGCCGCCCGATCAGTACGTCATGGCGGTCTTCGCGGTCGTCATTCTGGCGCCAACCGTCGAAGAGCTCTTCTTCCGCGGGTACGTCTTCAACGCGTATCTTTCTCACAAGGGGCCCATGACGGCGTACCTGACGACGTCCGTCATCTTTTCGCTGGTTCATGCTCTGCCGTCCCTCTTTATCGCGATCTTTGGAACGGCCCTCGTTCTCTCCTACATCTACCGTCGCAGCGGCACGATCGTCGCGCCGATCCTGGCGCACATTCTGAACAATGCCGTCGCGTTCGTGACGCTCGTCGCGGGTTCCCAGCAGTAGATGCGATCGGTGCCCCGAGGCACATCGCCGCGCGGCGGGTTATCTGGCGGACTGCGGTGCGCTCGGGTGACCCTCGCCATATTCGCTGTCGTCGCGATCGTCGTTGGGATGACCGGGTGTTTTCTGGACGGGCCGCCCATCACGGCGCAGATCCTGGAAGATGCCGAGCGGCGCCGGGCCCAGGCGCGACCGCCGACGCAAACACCCACGCCATCGGTCATTCCTGCGTCGCCGACCAGCTCGCCCACGCCCACTCCACACCCCGGGCGGACGTACGCGGTGGTGCGCCGCGTGTGGGATGGGAACACGATCCTGATCGAGGGCGGCTACTCAGTGCGGTACATCGGCGTGAACACGCCGGGCGCCGGTATGTTCAATCGGCCGGTCGAGCCCTTTGGACGCGACGCGGCGGAGCGCAACGTGGAGCTCGTCGAGGGGAAGACCGTGGAGCTGGAGGCCGATGAAACGGACCTGAATCCCGGCGGGATGATGCTGCGCTACGTCTACGTCGACGGCGTGATGGTCAACGAGCTGCTGCTCGAGGAGGGTCTCGCACATCTGGCGCCCCTGGGCCGCAACGTTCGGTATGCTCGCCAGCTCCAGGCGGCGGAGGCAGAGGCGCGCAAGGCCCCGCTGAACGTGTGGACGCTCGTGACCTATACGCCGACCATTACTCCAACGCCGACCATCACCGAAACGCCGACCATCACGCTGACACCCACCATTACGTTGACCCCGACCATCACCAACACCCCGGCGCCGACGCCGACGTTCTTCTTGTTGCCGACGCCGGCCAGGCCGGGGAACCTGCCCGCCAACCCGCCCATCTTTCGCGTCTTCACGCCGGTCCCGGGGCAGCCTCCCCCGCCGCAGCGACCGCCGCCGCGGTAGCGGCCCACCGCGGCTTACTTGTGCGTCATCACGAACACGCCGTCCCAGTCAGCGTGGGGCGGGTTCTCGCGGAGCTGGACGCACCGGTCCACGTAGACTTGTGCTGGCCCGTCGTCCGGGTGCTGCGCGAGGATGTCTCGAAACGCGCCCTCGGCCAGGGAAAACTCCCGCGTCCGATAGAGGGCCATGGCACGGTCCCACGCGCCGAGGACCAGATGGACGCTTGCATCCAACTGGTCCGCAATCCCGAGCAATTCGAAGATCTCGACCGGCTCCATCTTGCCCTTCACCTCGATCAGGTCCAGGAAACGCATGACGAAGCCCCGGTCCGCGACCTGGTCGCGAGTCGATCCGCTCACGATGACGTTGGAGCCGTACTCTTTGTTCGCGCCCTCGAGCCGAGACGCCAGGTTCACCGCGTCGCCGAGCACAGTGAAGTCGAACCGCTCCAGCGATCCCGTGTTGCCGTAGACCATCGGACCGGTGTTGATCCCAACGCCCATCTCCATCTTTGGCACGCCACGGGCGGCCCATTCCTCATGGAGGGTGCGGAGCGCCCGCCGCATTTCGAGCGCCGTCATGCACGCGCGGTATGCATGGTCCGGCTGCTCCGTGGGCGCTCCCCACCACGCCATAATCGCGTCGCCCATGTACTTGTCGAGCACGCCCTCCCACCGATGGACGACGTCCGTCATAACGGTCAGGTATTCGTTCAGAATGTGGACGAGGACTTCTGGTTCGAGCCGCTCGGAGATCGACGTGAATCCCCGAATGTCGGTGAAGAGGACGGTCATCACCCGCTTTTCCCCGCCGAGGTGGAGACGGTCCGGGTCCCTGAGAACCTCGGCCAGGACCGACGGAGAAAGATACTTGCCCATCGCTCCCCGCGTGGCGCGCGCCTCCGCCTGCTCGAAGACCACGCGATAGACCGCCACGGACAGGAATGTCAGGAGAAGCGCGGCCGGCGGGTAGACGAGGTTCGGCATGGCGACGCCGAGCGGGTCATAGCTGATGCCCGCGTAGACGAGCGAGCCGAAGAAATAGCCCAGGCCCAACACGAGCGTTCCGATCGCGCTCAGAACGATGCTTAAGCGGAAGACGACGAGCCCGGTCATCAAGCACATCGCCCACACGATGGCCGTGGTGACACCGATCTGTTGTTCCGTGAAGAACCGGGCGGCGGTGGCGGTCGCGAACGCATTTGCGTGGATCTCGACCCCGGCCATCTTCCCGAAATGCGACGAAGTGGGGACCTGATAGTCATCCGCGAGACCGGTGGCGTCAAGCACGCCGATGAAGACCATCTTGTCGCGAAATACGGCCGGATCAACGCGCCCATTCATCACGTCGACGAACGAGACAACCTTGAAGGTCTGATGCGCAGGGTCGTCCACGTGGGAGGGAGGGCCCGCGTAGCTCACGACCATGTCGAGAAATGGGTCCGTGGGGATGAAGCGATTGAGCGCGTAGATGCCCTGAGCGTCCGTGGCAATTCGATATCCCCGTCCCAGCGTATTGGTGTAGGCCGCCGCGGCCGCGATCCCCAGCGACGGAAAAAGCTCGCCGCTGACCTGGATGAGGGCTGGCGTCTTGCGTACGACGCCGTCCCCATCCGGGATGACGTTGCTGTGCCCGAGCGCGGTGCTGACGTCGACGAAAACGGGGCGCGGCCGCAGGCTGTCGGGGAACGTCGTGGGCGAGCCCGCGTGCACGGTGCGCGCCGTGTTGGGGATGCCGACGATCGGAGAGATGACGCTGCGTACGCCGAGCGGCACGCCGGCGCGCTGGAGATCCTCGGGCGGTGTCTCCAGGAAACGCTTCAACGCGTCCGCGACGAGCTGATCGTCCTCGTTAGGTTCGACAAACCCGATGTCGAAGGCGATCTCGCGCGCAAATCCCTCGCGCAGCCGATCGACGACGTCGGCATAGTACCGACGGGGCCACTCCCCCAGCCGGCCCAGCTCGTGGATCGTGGGGTCGTCGATGGCGACGACGACGACGCGCTGGGACGTGTCTTTCACGCCAGTGGGCAGCCACGTCTGGAAAAAGACGTCGGACGTCGCGGCCTGGAGGGTCGCAAACGCGCCGTTCCAGAGGGCGATGGTGAGCGCGACGGCGACGACGACGGAGACCGACGTGCTGATGACGAGGCGCCGTCGATCGCGTCGGGTCATGGCGCGTCGGGGGCGTCCCGATGATTCGTGCGCGCTCGGAGCAGCGCCGCCAGCTCGGAGAGATCGGCGACGCGAAGGTCGGGGGTGACGTCGTCGGGCGGCGGGGCCGTGCCCGGGTCGACCCAGATGGTGTGAATGCCCGCTGCGCGGCCGGCGCGAATGTCCGACTCGATCTGGTCACCCACCATCGCCGCGCGCTCGGGGCTCGCACCGATCCGATTCAGGGCGACGCGGAGCAGGGTGGGCTGGGGCTTGCCGACGATCGTCGGCTGCACGCCCGTCGTCGTCACCAGAGCGGACACGATTGCTCCTGCGCCCGGCCAGAATCCCGCTTCGACGGGGAGCGCGCGGTCGGCATTCGTCGCGATGAACTGGGCGCCGCGCTGGAGCGCGATCGCCGCTCGGGCGAGATCGGCATACGTCAGATTTCGGTCCAGGCCGACGACCACGTACGTGGGCTGAGCGTCCACGATGGGAAACCCCCGGCTCGCCAGCGCCTGCCGCAGTCCCTCCTCGCCGATGACCAGGACCGTCGAATCGGACGGCGCGATCTCGCGCAGGTGGGCCGCTGTCGCCTCGGAGCTGGTCACGATGTCGTTGGGCTTGGCCGCGATCCCCATCCTCGTGAGCTTGGCGGAGAACTCATCGGTGGTCAGCGTGGCGTTGTTTGTCACGAACACGCGCGCGATGCCGAGCGCGTCGATGGTGGCCAGCGCGTCCGCCGCCCCCGGGAGCGCCATCTCGCCACGATAGACGACTCCGTCGAGGTCGATCAGGAGCGCGGAGATATTTGGTAGCATCCCGGTTCCACTCCAGCGCAGGGATTATTGAGCGTGGCTCGTCCGGCTGTCCATCCATCGGTGAGCCCGTTCAGCCTGCTCTCGTTGGTCGCGCTGCCGGCGCTCGCCCTGGGCGGGTTGCTCCTCGCTCCGGGGAGCGCGGATGCGCGCTTTGCCGCGATTCTGCACGGCATCTGTGCCCAACGCGCGTCCCATTCCATCGTCGCGGGTGGACAGCCGATGGCCCTCGAGGCACGGATGGACGGGATCTTCGTCGGATTCGTGGCTGCCGTCGTGGTCGTATGGCTCGCCGGGGGCGCGCGGCGCACGGCGCTTCCGTCGGGCTGGGCGCTTGCCGTGCTGCTGGCCGGCATCGGCGCTATGGGCGTCGACGGCGCGAACGCACTGATGTTCGACACGGGGGGGCCGTGGCTGTACGCGCCGCGGATCGATTTGCGCCTGGCAACCGGCCTGCTGTGCGGCGTCAGCGTCGCGGCGTTTATCGCCCCCTCGATCAGCCATATGCTGTGGCGGGAGCGCGAGCCGGCGCCGTTCTTCACCTCGTGGCGGGACGTCGCGATGGTCGGCGTCGTCGTCGGGGCGCTCGGATTCGCGACCCTCACGGTGGCGGTCCCCATCACGGTGCTGTCGGCGGTCGCGGTGCTCAGCGTCCTGTTCGCGTTCTGGATCGCGAACGCGCATGTGTGCGTCCTCGCGTGGGCGGGGACGGCCGACGCGGAGGGCTGGCGGGACCTGGCCGGATATGGCGCGATGGGATTCGTCCTGGCCGCGGTGGAGCTCGTCGCGCTCTCAGCGCTCCGCGACTGGATGGAGGCGGCGTTGCACGTCACCTGGGTCGCTTAGCGCGGCTTGAGGGAAAGCAGGAGCCCGAGGGCTGCGATGAGGATCGCCGCGCCAAAGCCCACCGTTTGGACGCCGATACGGATCGCCGCGTCGAAGAAGTAGCCCTCGGGGAAGAGCTGGATCAACCGGTCTCGCGACGGGTCGAGGATCCAGAGGTCGTTCGCGAAGCTCATGAAGTGGAACTGAAGGAACAGTCGGTCAAAGTCCACCACCGCCGCCGCGAAGAGCAAGCCGACCAGCACGACCGACGTTCCGCCGCCGATGGCCAGAGCCCGGAAAAGCGCCGCGGCACCGGTGCGTGGCTCGGCGACGATGATCGCGATCGCGCCCAGGGCGAGCGCGACGAGCGAGACGCCCCAGGCGAGAAACATGCGCTGGATGAGCCGCTGGACGTCCTCCATGTGCTGGATCTCGCGCTCGCCGAAGAGCGGCTCGGGACCACGCGCAGTCTCCACCGTCACGCGCATCGGACCCGGTGGGCCCTGAAAATAGCTCACGAACGCTGACGCGACCTTGCGCAGCTCGCTCTGCGACAGACCGGTCACCCGGGCCACGCCGTACCGGCCGAACTGAGACATGTACAGACCTTCGTCCAGGGCTACTGCTCGCACGCCGTTCGTGACCAGGAACACCGGGATGGCGAGGGCGATGCAGATGGTTGCGACGACCCGAACGACCGCGACGAGCGGCAGGGCGGGCGCTGTGGTCTCCACCGTCAGCGGCGCGTCACGAAGCGGCGGCCTCCGGGCGGGGAAGGGTCGTCGCGCGCTGGGCGCGCCCGAGCAGGAAGAAGATGACAGGCACGCCCACCATGAAGGTGATGAGGCTCACGACCTGCGCCTCCTTCAAGCCAAACAGGAAGTTGGCGTCCAGTCGCAGGAAGGAGATCCAGAAGCGGCCGAACGAATAGAGGCTCGCGTAGGTCCAGAACAGCACCCCGTCGGTCGAGACACGGCGGCGGAGCCACCAGATCAGACCGAACACCGCGAAGTCGTAGAGCATTTCGTAGATCTGCGTCGGGTGGCGTGGTACCCCGAAGTCCGGCACGACGGTATTCGAGTTGGTGTACTGCGTTCCCCAGGGCAGGGATGTCGGCACCCCCTGGTGGTCGCCGTTGAAGAAGCATCCGATGCGCCCGATCGCCTGGCCGGCGATCATGCCCGGCGCTGACGCGTCGGCCAGCTTCCCGATCGGGAGGCGATGGACTTTGGCGTAGACGAGCCCGGCGACGATGCCGCCGAGGAGCCCGCCATAAATTGCCATCCCGCCCTCGTTGATGGCGATGATCTTCGTCGGATTCGCCACGTAGTACGGAAGCATGTCTACCACGTGGAAAAGCCGCGCAAAGACGAACGCGACCGGTACCGCCCACGTCGCCATGTTGACCGCGTCGTCCATGGGGACCCCGCGCCGCGCCGCTTCCTTGGCTCCGACGTAGCAGCCCGCGACGATTCCGAGCCCGATCATCAGCCCGTACCAGCGAAGAACGAGCGGCCCAATCTGGGCGATGATGGGGTCGATGGGAAGAACGAAACCGGTCAACGTGAGTCCTCAGCCTGGCGTATCAAGATTGTACTGAGTCCAGAACGGGTGAGCCACGGGCGCGTGGAGATCGCCGCCAGCGATTTCCGCCGGTCACAGGGCAGACAGGACTTCGACGGCGACTTCACCGGGATCGGCGTCCATGCGCGCGCGGTCGAGATACGCCACGACGCGGTCGATGACGTCCCGCGCGTGCCCTCCGTTGTTGGATACGACCGCCATGCCGAGCACGGCCAGATTCCAGTCGTCCAACGCCTCGATCTCGGCGACCGATACGGGGAACTGATTGCGAATTCGGGTGGTCAGGGACTGAACGATGCCGCGCTTGTCTTTTAAGGAGCGGGCCGCCGGAATGTGCAGCTCTAGGCGAGAAACACCGACGAACACTTCGACCTCCGCGGGCGACCATGATGTATAATCGCGCACATCTGGGCGTGTTTTTGGGGGCGGACGGGTCCCGGTGGGTCTCGCGGTCTTCAAAACCGTTGCGCGGCACTGTAGGGTGTCGCGGGTGGGTTCGACTCCCATACGCCTCCGCCGTTGACGCGGGTTGTTGGCTGCACAGTGGAGTGCAGCATTTTTATCATACGGGCCCGTCCGCGAGATCTCGCTGGAGATCGACAGGCTCGCTGGCCCAGAGTTCCCCGTTCGCAGCGCAGCTTTCGTGGCCGTCGCGAGGAAGCGAGCCAAGGACCTAGCCGAAGGCATATGAACATGGTCGACCGGCCCCATCGGGGCGCCAGGGCCGAAGGAGCGTAGTCGTGGCCAAGCGCGTCATGCATCGTCCGTTCTCGCCACCCCTGTATGACCCGCGCATGGAGCACGACGCCTGTGGCGTGGGCTTCGTCGCGAACATCAGCGGGGAGCGGACGCACGATCTCGTCGAGACCGCCATCCAGTCGGTCGTCAACGTGACGCATCGCGGCGCGGTCTCGGCCGATGGGAAGTCGGGCGACGGCGCCGGCCTCCTTCTGCAAATTCCCCAGCGGCTCTTCGACCGGGAGCTTCACAGCCTCCGGATGCGGCTGCCGCACGGCTGGCGCCTCGGCGTCGGCATGATCTTCCTCCCCCAGTCGAGCCGAAGCCTCGACCGCTCGGTCGCCCTCATCGAGCAGGCTGTGGAGCAGTTCGGGGCGCGGGTGCTCGGTTGGCGGCCGGTTCCCGTCAATCCGGACGCGCTGGGCGAGCAGGCGCGGACCACGATGCCCAACATCCAGCAAATCCTGGTTGGATTGCCTTCGACCCTCGAGGACGACGAGACCGAGCGCCGCCTCTACCTGATCCGCAAGAGCGTCGAGAAGGCGGCGAACGCGGAGGAGATCGATGATCTGTACATCGCCTCGTTCTCTTCCCGCACCGTTGTCTACAAGGGGCTGTTCGTCGCGCCGCAGATGGGTGAGTTCTACCCCGACCTGCACGATCCCGACTTCGAGTCCGCCATCGTGGTCTTCCACCAGCGGTACAGCACCAACACGTTCCCGAACTGGTATCTGGCCCAGCCCTTCCGGATGCTGGCCCACAACGGCGAGATCAATACCCTCTGGGGCAACCGCAACTGGATGCGGGCCCGAGAGGCGGAGCTGAGCTCGGAGGTCTGGGGCGAGCACGTCGAGGTCCTCAAGCCCGTCATCGATGAGACGGCGAGCGATTCCGCCTCCCTCGACAACGCGCTCGAGCTGCTCGTGCAGTCCGGTCGAAGCCCCGCTCACGGGATGATGATGCTGGTGCCAGAGGCCTGGGAGAAGATGCCGGACATGGATCCGGACCTCCGGGCCTTTTACGAGTACCATGCGCTCCTCATGGAGCCGTGGGATGGACCCGCCGCGGTCGCCTTCACCGACGGCATCGTTGCTGGCGCGTGTCTTGACCGCAACGGCCTGCGCCCGTCTCGGTACAAGGTGACGGACTCGGGCCTCGTCGTGAGCGCCTCCGAGGTGGGCGTGTTCGAGATCGATGACGCGCACGTCGTGGAAAAGGGGCGGCTGGCGCCCGGCGAGATGCTCCTCGTCGATACCGAGCACCAGCGTCTCTACCGCAATCGCGACGTCAAGCACCGCGTTGCATCGCAGAACCCGTACGGGTACTGGCTACGCCGAAAGCTGCTCCGGCTCCCCAGCTCCGGGTTCACCATATCCGCGAACGGGTCCGCCGAGGCTCGCCACGATCTCATCCAGATGCAGCGCTCGTTCGGCTACACCAACGAGGATCTGACGCACGTCCTCCAGCCCATGGCTGCCGAGGGGCACGATGCCGTTTGGTCGATGGGGGACGATACGCCGCTCACGGTCCTCTCGCACCACACGCGCCCGTTCTATGCGTACTTCAAGCAGCGGTTCGCCCAGGTGACGAACCCGCCCATCGACTCGCTGCGCGAAGAGCTGGTGATGAGCCTCAACACGTATGCAGGGCCGCGTCTCAGCATATTGGAGGAGACCGAGGAGCACGCGGCCCTGGTGGAGTTTCCGAGCCCGGTACTGATGGAGGGCGAGCTCGAGCGCGTCAAGCACTTGCCGGAGGCGCGGTTGCAGTCGCAGGTTCTGTCGTGCCTGTTCCCGGTGGCCGATGGCAGAGGCGGTCTCGGGCAAGCCGTGGAACGGGTCTGCACAGAGGCGGAGGACGCGATCCGCGCGGGGAAGGCCCTCATCATTCTTTCAGACCGCGGCGTCGATGCCCAGCACGCCCCGATCCCCATGCTTCTGGCCACCAGCGCCGTCCATCAGCACCTGATTCGCGTAGGGCTGCGCATGCGGGCGGACATCGTCGTCGAGACGGGCGACGCCTGGGACATCCACCACTTCGCCTGTCTGACGGGATACGGCGCCAGCGCCGTCGATCCCTACCTCGCATTCGAGACCGTCCGGACGTTCGCGGGCCAGCGAGGCATGGAGTCGCTGGATCCACAACAGGCCGTCGATAACTTTCGCGCCGCCGTAGAGGCCGGGCTCTTGAAGATCATGTCCAAGATGGGGATCTCCGCCCTCTCCGGTTATCGCGGCGCTCAGATTTTTGAGGCGATTGGCCTGAATCACGATCTCGTGGACTCGCGCTTCTTTGGCACCCCGAGCCGACTGGCCGGTGTGGGAATGGAAGAGATCGCCGACGACGTCCTGCGCCGGCATGCCATGGCCTTCGGCGAGCAGAGCGCCCCAACGGGCAAGCGCGGCCTGCCGGACCTGGGGTTCGTTCGGTTCCGTGGAAGCGGCGAATACCACGGATACAACCCCTTCGTCGTGCGGGCGATGCACAAGGCAACCCACGAGGGCGATTACGGGGCGTATCAGGAATTCGTCGCGCTCACCCAGAAGCACGATCCGGCCACGCTGCGGGACCTGATCCGCTTCCGTCCCGCGAAGCCCATCCCGTTGGATGAAGTCGAGCCAATTGAACAGATTTACCGGCGCTTCTATTCGACCGCTATGTCCTTGGGCGCCCTCTCGGTGGAGGCGATCCGAACACTCGCCATCGCCATGAATACCCTGGGGGCCAAGAGCAACAGCGGCGAGGGAGGGGAGGACCCGGACTGGTATCTCCACCCGTACAACGGGGTCCAGACGCACAATCGCATCAAGCAGGTGGCGTCTGCGCGCTTCGGGGTGACCTCGTGGTACCTGTCTCAAGCCCAGGAGATCGAGATCAAGATCGCTCAAGGATCGAAGCCAGGCGAGGGCGGCCAGCTACCCAAGCACAAGGTGAATGGCTTCATCGCGCGACTGCGGCACGCGATCCCGGGCATCCCGCTCATCTCGCCGCCGCCTCACCACGACATCTACAGCATCGAGGATCTGGCCCAGCTCATCTACGACTTGAAGCAGGCCAATCCAAGCGCGTACGTGGGTGTCAAGCTCGTCTCGGAGGCGGGCGTTGGAACGATCGCAGCCGGCGTCACGAAGGCCTACGCGGACTACGTGCTGATCTCGGGTGACTCGGGAGGCACCGGCGCATCGCCGCTCTCGTCAATCAAGAACGCTGGCTGCCCTTGGGAGTTGGGCCTGGCGGAGACGCAACAGGTCCTGGTGCTCAACGACCTGCGCGGGCGCGTCCGTCTTCGGACCGACGGCGGCTTGAAGACCGGGCGTGACGTGGTCATCGCTGCGATGCTGGGCGCCGAGGAATACGGGTTCGGCACTTCCGCGGTCGTTGCGATGGGGTGCGACATGGCCCGCCAGTGCCATCTGAACACCTGCCCGACCGGTATCGCGACGCAGCGCGAGGATCTTCGCGCCAAATTCACCGGCACACCTGAGATGGTCATCAACTACTTCTCCTTCCTCGCAATGGAAGTCCGAGAAATTCTCGCCAGCCTGGGCGCTCGGAGCCTCGACGAGGTCATCGGCCGGGTCGATCTCCTCGAGCAAGTTCACGAGGTGCCGAACGTCCGTGCCGGTGAGCTGGACTTGAGCGCCATCATCGCGGCACCGGATCCGACGGGATCGCGACCGATCAAGCAGATGCAGGACCGCAACGACCCACCGGCGAAGGACCCATTCCACGATCGGATCGTGAGCGATGCCGCCACATCCTGGGAATCGGGTTCACGCCTCGCCCTCTGTTATCCCATCACCAACGCGAACCGGGCCGTGGGCGCACGCCTCTCCCACGAGATCTCGCGTCGGCACGGCGCGGATGGCCTCCCCGACGGTACCCTGGAGGTGCGCCTCAAGGGCAGCGCGGGGCAGAGCTTCGGCGCCTTTTTGACGAAAGGCGTGCGCCTCATACTCGAGGGCGAGGCGAACGACTACGTCGGGAAGGGCATGGGTGGTGGCGAAATCATCCTTTTCCCGCCGCCAGAGGCCAAGTTCCTCGCGCACGAGAACATCATCATGGGCAACACCGTCCTGTACGGCGCAACCGGTGGCAACCTCTTCGCGGCCGGCCGCGCCGGCGAACGGTTCGCCGTGCGCAATAGCGGGGCCACGACGGTGATCGAGGGCGCGGGCGACCACTGCTGCGAGTACATGACAGGCGGAATCGTTGTCGTCCTCGGTCCGGTCGGGAGGAACTTCGCAGCCGGCATGTCCGCCGGCACGGCGTACGTGCTGGACGAAGCGGGAGACTTCCCCGGTAAGGTGAATCCGGAGCTGGTCGAGCTGGAGCGCCTGTGCGAGCACGACCGAATCGAGCGGCCGGACGACGCCGACGCCTTGCGCGCCCTCATCGAGGAACACGTGGCGCTCACGGGCAGCGTCCAGGGGCGACGGGTCCTGGACCACTGGGACGAGTATCTCCCCCGATTTTGGAAGGTCGTGCCTGATCCGCCAACGGTCCAGACCCACACGCCTGCCATGGTCGGGGCGGACACCGGCACCGAAGCCCCGAACTCCGCGCCCCCCGTCCCCACAACGGCCTGAGCTGGCCAGCGCGCGCGTTATTGCGCGCGGCTTCGCACGACCGAGCCCCCTTCGGATCGCGGACGGCGCTCCATCTGGGCGACCGCGACTCGCTTCGCTGGCCAGGACGCCGCGCCGGTAACGCGTCGCGCTGTCTGCGTCGTCGCAGCCCAGTAGGCCAGCATCGGGGCCGTCGCGACGGCTATGGACATTGCGCCCAGCGCGGCCGTACCCGGGAGACCACCACTTACCGGCCTCAGCACAAATTGGACCAGGTACGTGCACATGGCTCCAAACGATAGCGCCGTCGAGAAGGCTCGTGTGCGCGCATTCCCCAGGATGGCAGCGGTCGCGACGGGCCACACCACGTACCAGGGGGAGAAGAAGGGCGAGACGACGACGAAATAGAGAACGAAGATTCGCCAGACAGCGCCCAGCGCTCTGGGTCCCTCCTGCGAGAGAGTGCGGAGCTGGCTGAAATAGTAGCCGGCAAAGCAGACGAGGAGGAGGATCTGGGTCAGCTCGACAGCGCTGGCGCGCCATTCCGGCGCCCGCGCCGTAAGAAGCGCAGCGACGACGGCTGTGGGACTGTGGAAGTATTGCTGCGTCTCCCGGAGGAACCCGGTCGTCGGTCCATTGCGAAACGGGAGCCAGGCGAGGACCGTCAGTCCGAGGACTGGGGCCGCGCTGGTCAGCATCCAGCGCCGGAACCGCCCCCTCGTGAGCGCATCACGTATACCCGCGACGAGAAACGCGGGCACCGCCACCGCCACCGTCGCCTTGACGAGGAACGATACGCAGAGCGCCCAGACCGTCGGAGCGCTCGGCCCCCGCAGCCAGAATCCGACGGCCAGGACCGTCGGAAGGAGCGCAACCGCGTCGTTGTGCCCATTGCCGACGAGCTCGATGAGCACCAGGGGATTCCAGGCAAATGCGCAGCTCGCCACGACTCGCCGACCCGGTCCGAGAGGCGCTGCGGCCCAGGCCACGGCTGGAATCGCGAGGAGATACGCGGCGCTGCTCAGCGCCTTGAACGCGAGAAGGGTTCGGCCGATATCGCCGCCGCCCGCCGAGCCGGTGAAACGCGTCAACCATGGCCAGAGCGGGCCGTACGGCAGCGGGTAGTGTCCCCAGGCCGTGTAGGGGAAAAAAGGGTCGTGGGCCGCTTGCAGCGGAGGTACGACGAAGGGATTCTCGTGGTACACGCTCCAGATCCGGTCGGCTGACATGTAGTAGAAGATGTCGAGCGAGAACAATGGGTAGGTGACGAGCAGCGCCAACGTGGAGAGCGCGCCGGCGCCCAGCACGATCGCCATGCCGCGTCGGTCCGCGCACTGGCGTGCGGTCGCGATGGCCGCGAGGTACAGGGCGAAAAGCACGAGCAAGGTGACGACGAGTCCGAGCGTTGGCCCGAGTGACGGACCAGTAATGCGGGCAAACTGCTGCAGCGGTCGGGCCAAGCCAACGGAGATGGGATAGGGGAGGGCGAACCCGAGCGTGTACGTGGCGGCGGTGGCTGCGCCGAGGAGCGCCAGACGGACGGCGGGCGGCAGGGCCACCCACGGTCGCAGAACGCGGTCAACGTTCAAAGAACCCATCCACGTCTGGATCGGTAGAGCGAACGAATCGGGCGAGGGACGGGTAGCGCTTTCGCACCTCGTCGAGCATCTGGTGGGCGATCTCTCGGTAGGAGAAATGGCCCGCCGGCTTCGATCGCGTTTCGACGATATAGATCAGCTCGGCGAGATCCATCTTGAACAGCGCGCGGCGCCGGTAGCCGAGCGGCAGCGCATACTGACCGATTCCCGGCGCGGCATCCTCGATTCGCGCGGCTACGTCGCCCGCCTCCTCCATGGCGGCGCAATAGTCGTCCGCCACGTCCGCATCCACCACGGCCGCCGGCACATCGTACCCGTACGCTGGCGTGAAATCCTTGACGATCTGGATGCAATTGCGATGCCGGTGCAGATCGCGAAAGGCGCCGTTGTCGATGCAGAGGTCGAAGATGAGCTGATGACCGACCCGAGTCTCGCGGATCGGTTCGTCGTGCGGTCCGCGTGACGCGAAGGCCGTCGCCGCGAGCCCATCGAGGCGCTCGACGGGCCAGGAGCGGATCGCGTTGAGGATCTGCTCGTATGCCAGGTTCGAGGCGCGGTAGAGGAGGGTCGCCGCAAGCTCGGTGCGCAGATCGGACGGCTGTACGAGGGTGACTCCGCGGGTGCCGTCGGGAGCTTCATCGCGCGGGAGGAGAGCGGCTTGCCGCCGGAGCTCGCCATAGGTCGCGGTGACGTAAGGGCTCGCTTCCGTGTAGCGCACGAGGGTGGGGGCCGCGGCCGCGCCGGTCGCCACGATCTCCCGCGCGCGATCGACGAAGTCTGCCGCGTTGGGATCGGGCGTACGCTGGAGAAAGGCCGCGATCTCCGCGTCCAAACGGATCGCTGGCGGGTTGTACGCTGGCTCGCTTGCGGCCGCACGCAGCTCGGCAGCGATCTCTTTTAGCTCACCAAGGGGCAGCGACGCGAGCCGCCGGATCTGGCGCTCGAGGGTCCGCGCGCTACAGATGTAGCCGAGTCCGGTGTACGTGCTCGATGGCAATAGGTACCGGGCTACGTCGAACGCCCGCGCGCGAACGGTGCGCCGATACTCATCGTCGCCCATCTCCTTCGGCCGCTGGTCGGCGTATCGGCGCTCGAAATGCTCGAGGACGGTGCGATGAACCGTCCGGTACGCGGAAAAGAGCCGATCACACGTTTGCGCGAATGCGCCCTCGAGCGGCGAGCCACGGAGCTCGGGCGGCGTGTAATAGCGACGGCGGGTGAAGTCCTGGTACCGCGTGGAGCTTTCCTGCGCGTCGACCAGCTGTTCGTCGAGGATCTCGATTGCCGCGACGATGGACACGTTTTCGGTGATCATCGTGACGTGCGCGAGGTCTGCGATGGACGAGTGCCCATAGGCAAAGTAGAACTGCTCGTAGAATCGGCTCGCGCCCTCCTGCGAAAGCTCGCTCACCCACTCCTGATACGGCCGCGCCGATCTGCTGAACTTGGCGATGGCGTAACCGCCGGGCTCGGGCAGCGTGCCGATGACCGAGAAGATTCGCCGTTCGTCGGACATCCCACGTCCTCATGCGCTCGAATGAGTCGATGATAAGGCACCTGGCTGGCCCACCGGCTTGACCGCGGTGTCCACAGCGGCTACCGGCTGGTCTTTTGGCGACCCCGATCGCAATGTGATCGATTCGTAATCTTGTTCGTTGGGCGCAACGGCTCCTATAATGGCATGCTCGGAGCGCAACGCGATTCGTAACAGATCGTAACAGCGGCTCTGAACGCCGCAACCGCTCGGAGGCAACCTGCTCGCCTCGACCTGTGCGCGCGTCCTCCTCACGTTGTGTTTTCTCGTTTCGGTCACGGCCGGGCCCGTGGAGCTGAGCCAAGCCCAGCAGCTTCACGGCTACGTCACCCCGTCCGAGACCAGGAAGGACGCCGCGGCCCCACCATCGCAATCGTCGCCTACCGCGGCTGCCGGCGCCACCACCGGCGCTGGCACGTCCACTCCACTGCCGACGGGAGACCAGACAGCGGCGTCCGATTCGTCGGGCGCGTCGACCGCGGACGATAGCGGCACCCTGGCTGGAGGGGCGGACGTGACAGCCCAGCGCGTCATTCCCCACGTGAGCGGGCCCCAATACGGCATGAACATCTTCGTGTGGGACAAGCCGCTCACCATCGACCGAGACCTGCGCAAGGTCACCAGCGCGCAGTTTGGCTGGCAGAAGACGCTCTTTCAATGGCGACTCATCGAGCCGGAGCGCGGCGTCTTCGACTGGTCCGCTGCCGATGCCGTCGTGCGCGCGTCGAACGATGCCGGCGTGAGGGTGATCGCGCGGCTGGATTTCCAGCCCGATTGGGCGCGAGCCGATGGCGCGCACAATGGACCGCCGGACAACTACGACGACTTCGGCGACTTCGTTCAGGCGCTGGTCGATCGCTACCAGAGCGGCTCCCCGTACGGCACCATCGATGCGATCGAGGTGTGGAACGAGCCGAATCTCTGGCGCGATTGGGGCGGCGCCTCGATCGGGCCGGGCAGCGCCGCCAATTACGTGCGGCTCCTCTGCACCGCGTATCGGGCGGCGAAGCAGACGTCCGCCGACATCGTGGTGATCAGCGCGGCGCTGACGCCCACGGGTACCTTGAATTCCGAGGCTGCTAATGACGTCGTCTTCACGCAGTGGATGTACGACGCGGGCGCGAAGCCCTGCTTCGACGTGCTGGGGGCCCATGGAGCGGGCTACAAAGCGCCGCCGTGGGTTGGGACCGCCGAGCTGGCGGCCAATCCGCTCTGGGGCGGGGATCAGTCGTTCGGATTTCGCCGCGTCGAGCAGCTCCGCGACGTGATGGTGCGAAATGGCGATGCCGGCAAGCAGATCTGGCTGACCGAGTTCGGATGGTCGAGCGATCCAATCCATCCGAGCTATGCGTGGCACCGAGTCTCCGAACAGGACAAGGCGGACTACGTCGTCGAGGCCTATCGATGGGCCTACCTCCACTGGCAGCCCTGGATCGGGGTTATGGTGCTCTGGAACATCGCGTCGCCGGATTGGAACGAGAGTCGCGAAGAGTACTGGTGGAGCGTCACCGATCCGGACGGGTCGACGCGGCCGGCCTACGACGCCCTCGTCGCCGCCCGAAAGAGCGGCTATCTCCCGGACATCAACTGATCGCCGCGTGAATCGAGCCCTGGCGTCGGTTCCCCGCCTGGTCCTCATCGCTGCCGTTTTCCTCATCCCATACGGCTGTGGCCCCCTCCGGCTGCCCTCGCCGCGGCCCACCGGGGCACCGGAGGCCGCGATCCACGTGTTTCTGTGGGGCAACCCGCAGACGACCGATCGAGATCTGAAGCTGGCCAGGGACGCCGGATTCACCTGGGTGAAGCAGCGCTTCGAGTGGCGCAACATCGAACGGGACGCGAAGGGTCGGTTCGAGTGGAACGAGCCCGACCGGATCGTCAACGCCGTCCGAGCCCAGGGCTTGAAGCTGGTCGCTCGGGTCGACGGACACCCTGGCTGGTCCCGAGCCGACGGCCTTTACCCCGATGACGGCCCGCCCGACCGACTTTCCGACTGGACTGACTATCTCTCCGCGCTCGCTTCGCGGTACAAGGGCCGGATTCAGGCGTATGAGATCTGGAACGAGCCGAACCTCTCCCGCGAATGGGGCGACCGCGAGCCCAGCGCCGACGAATACGTGGCGCTGCTGAAGGCGAGCTACGCGACCATCAAGCGCGCGGACCCCGACGCGCTGGTGGTGACGGCCGGCCTATCACCGACAACGGACAACAGCCCGGCCGCGCACCCCGACGCCATCTATCTCCGCGACATGTACGCCGCTGGGGCCAAGGGATCGTTCGATATTCTGGGCGTTCACGCGGCCGGCTTCAAAGCCCCGCCCGAGACGGATCCGGGCGTTGCGGCGAACGATCCCGCCCTGACCAATCACGATCCGAGCAGCCCTGAGCTTCGGCGCTCATATGTATTCCGGCACGTCGAGGACATGCGCCAGATCATGGTCCAGCAGGGCGACGGCGACCGCCGCATGGCCGTGCTGGAGATGGGATGGGACAGCGATCCGCGCCCGGGATCCCCGTACGCGTGGCACAGCGTCACCGAGCAGCAGAAGGCCGACTACCTCGTCCGCGCCTTCAAATACGCGCGCGCCAACTGGCCCTGGATGGCCTTCATGACCGTGATCTACATGCCCGACCCGACGTGGAAGGGAGATCAGGAGCAGCTTTTCTGGAGCATCTCGAACCAGGACGGAACGCCGCGCGACGCGTACCGCGAGCTGAAGTCGTATCTGACGGCGTCATGACCCGCCGCTCCCGGCGACTTTCACGGACACCTCCGTGGTGACGGGCGCGCCGAACGCGGACTGCGCGACGATGACCAGCGTGTGGTCGCCGGCGCGAATTCCCCGCGGCGTCCATTCGAAGGCAAAGCCGCTGGCCGTCCAGTCGGGGTGCTGGAAGATGCCCGCCACGTCCGGCCGCGTCGTGCCGTAGTCCGCCGCGCCCAGATACCGCCCGCTGCCCGGCCCACCGTCCAGGAAGACGTCTACGGCGGTGATCGACGTTCCGACACCGCGCGGATCGACCGCCCAACCGCCGATGGTCATCGGCTCGCCGTTGGAGATCGTTTCTCCGTCATTCACGGTGTCGATCGACACAACGGGATCGGTTGGAGGGGTCATGGTCGCGTAATGGACGGGCTCGGCGGTCGCCGTCGTCACGGAGCCGACGGCCGGGGTAGGGGTGATGGGAATAGGCGCGGTCGGGGTTGTGAGCTGCAACGACGGCGCCAGGCCGCCCGTCGTTGGCGTTATCGCCGCCCCGCTTCCGGTCGGAAGCGGGGTCGTGGCGAGGGACGTCGGGAGCGCAGGGACGCCGCCCGGGATCGTCATCGCGGTTGGCAGAGATGTGAGCAGCTGGTTGAAGTTGCTCAGGCCCGTCATCGTTGATAGCGCGCCGGCGGGGATCGTCGGCTGGGAGCTGCTCCGCTGGTTCGAAGCGCCGATGAGGGTCGGCGTGGACGCTGCGCCATTCTGCGCTGGCGGCTGCGTGCTGGCGCCGAGAAGGATGGCCGCCGCTGACCCCAGGGCCACGACGCCAACGAGCCAGGGAACGCGCGACGCAAAACGATGCATGGGAACCTCTCCATGGATTGGGGGATTCAGCGCCGTGATGGGCGCTGGAGGAACGGGATGGCGGATGTTCCAGCCGCTGCGGGTGCATGCCGCGGCGACCCATCGCCACTCGGAACGGGTGTCTTTATGCGGCGTGGGCGGAGATAACGTGGTTGCCTTGGGTGAACTCCGGGTTAACAGGAGCCGGACCGTGCATAATAGTGACCACCACCATGATGCGTGACGAAATCCGGACCATCGTCGCCGAGGCCGTGCGGCGCGCTCAGGCGGACGAGCAGCTTCCCGCCGTCGGGGTTCCCGAGATCGCCATCGAGCGGCCGGCCAACCCTGGCCACGGCGACTATGCGTCGTCCCTGGCGCTGCGCATGGCGCGCGCCGCGCGGCTTCCGCCCATGACGATCGCGAGCACGGTTGCCACCCACGTCACGCTGCCGCCATCGGTCGCCTCGGTGCGGGTCGAGCCACCGGGCTTCATGAACTTCTTCCTCTCGTCCGACTGGCTCACCTCCCAGGTCGATGCGATTCTGGCCGAGGGCCCGCGGTACGGGGCCATTGATCTGGGCAGGAAGCAGCGGGTGCTCGTCGAGTACGTGAGCGCCAACCCGACGGGGCCGTTGCACGTGGGGACCGGACGCGGCGCCGCGTTGGGGGACAGCCTCGCGCGTGTCCTCACATGGGCCGGCTACGACGTGAGCCGCGAGTACTACGTGAACGACGCCGGATCGCGCATGGAGGCGTTCAACGGCAGCGTCTTCGCCCGGTACGCGCAACACTTTGGCTTGAACGTTCCCATTCCAGAAGATGGGTACCCTGGCGATTACGTGCGGGATCTGGCCGCGGCCATCGCCAGCACAGACGGGCGACGGTTTCTGGAGATGGAGCGCCAGCAGGCCGAGGCGGAGATCGGGCGGAAGGGAATGGACCTCATCCTGGGCCAGATCCGCGAAGACCTGGAGCGGCTCAACGTTCGGTTCGATCGGTGGTTTTCCGAGCAGTCGCTGTACGACGACGGCGCGGTCGACCGGGCGATCGAGGCGCTACGCGAGCGCGGGTACGTCACCGAGCGCGAGGGAGCCATCTGGTTCACCTCGTCGGCGCTGGGCGACGACAAGGACAACGTGCTGGTCCGCAGCAATGGGCTGCCGACCTACTTCGCCTCCGACGTCGCCTATCACTACGACAAGCTCTTGGGCCGCAAGTTCGATCTGGCCATCGATATTTGGGGCGCCGACCATCAGGGGCACGTTCCGCGGATGAAGGCCGTGGTATCGGCGATTGGCGACGATCCCTCGCGTCTCGTCGTGCTCATCTACCAGCTCGTGAACCTCGTTCGGCAGGGTCGGCCGGTCGCCATGGGGAAGCGCACGGGGACGTTCGTCACGCTGCGGGAAGTGCTCGACGAGGTCGGGCCGGACGCCGTGCGCTTCTTTCTCGTGGGCCGCTCGGCGGACGCGATGATGGATTTCGACCTCGATCTTGCCAAGGCCCAGTCCGACGTCAACCCCGTCTACTATGTGCAGTACGCGCACGCGCGCATCGCGAGCATCATGCGTCGGGCCGCGGATGTCGATTTCGTCGATGGCGACGTGCGCCGCCTCGAGCACCCGGCGGAGCTGGCGCTGATCCGCAAGATGCTCGCCTTCCCGGAGATCGTGGCGGACGCAGCCAGCTCCATGGCACCGCACTCCTTGCCCCATTACGCGCAGGAGCTGGCGACCAGCTTCCACGCCTTTTACGACGAATGCCGAGTGATCGGGGAGGACGAGGCGCTGATGAAGGCGCGCCTGAAGCTGGTCGGCGCCTGTAAGGTGATGTTGGCCACGACGTTGGATCTCATTGGCGTCAGCGCGCCCGACGAGATGTAGGCGTCGTGTACAATTGCGCCCGGAGGGGTCGCATAGTCTGGTCTAGTGCGGCCGACTCGAAATCGGCTGAGCCGCAAGGCTCCGGGGGTTCAAATCCCTCCCCCTCCGCCGGCGCGGCTCGGGCCAGATGAGCCGCACATCGGGGATTAGCGCAGCCTGGTAGCGCGCTTCGTTCGGGACGAAGAGGTCGGCAGTTCAAATCTGCCATCCCCGACCACAGACAAACCGAGTCGCTAGACCGCGCCGGTTTGCTTGCCGCGGCCGCCTTTCGCATCCGGCGCACCTTCATCCACCTCTGGTCGCTCGTTCATCTTCGCCGCGTTCCAGAGCCGGTCCAGCTTCTCGAGGCCCAGCTCTTCCGGGCGCACTCCCGCCTGCCGGCACTGGGCCTCGATCCAAGCGAATCGACGGATGAACTTCTCGTTGGCTTCCTGCAAGGCAAGCTCTGCCGAAAAGCCGAGCCGCCGGCCGAGGTTCACCAGCGCAAAGAGCACGTCGCCCAGCTCCTCCCGCTGGTGGTCGAGCGTCGCGGCGGCCGCGAGCTCGTCGATCTCCTCGTGCGCTTTGGCCGTCACGCCGCTGATGTCCGGCCAATCGAAGCCGACCTCCGCGACGCGCTGCTGAATCGCATCGGCGCGCTCGAGGGCCGGCATCGCCGCCGGGATGCCGTCGAGGATCGAACCTTCCTCTTCGCGAGCGCTAGATCGCGCGCTCATGCGGCTTTCGCCGGCGTTGCGAGAACGTGGCGCGCGATCGCTCGCGTCGGTCATCGCCGCTCCCGTCGCGGTGTGGGTCACGGTAGCTCACTCCAGCTATGATAGTGGCATTCACCAGACGTTCTCGGGAGGCATTCGTGCGTGATTTCGCGCGGCGCGCCCTCGACGTCGCGACCTTGCGAGGCGCGACGTACGCCGACGTGCGCATCGATGAGCGGCGCGTCGAGTCCATCGGCGTCAAGAACGGCGTCGTCGAAGCGCTCCTGTCCGAGGAAGGCCAGGGTTTCGGTGTGCGCGTCCTCGCCGATGGCGCGTGGGGCTTCGCCGCCAGCGCCGTATTGAGCGCGACAGAGGTGGATCGCATCGCCGCGCTGGCCGTGGAGATCGCCCGGGCCAGCGCGCTCGCCAAGCGAAGCGACGTGGATCTCGGCCCGCCGGTCGTCTCCCGCGGCTCCTATCGAACTCCTGTGGAGCAAGACCCCTTCTCCATCCCCGTCGACGCCAAGGTTGCGCTTCTCCTTCAGGCGGATGCCGAGATGCGCCGGGTCGCGGGCGTGTCGGTCGCGGAGGGGTCGCTCGAATGCCAGCGCGTGCGCAAGATCTTCGCGAGCACCGAGGGCAGCGACGTGGAGCAGGAGCTGGTGGAGACGGGCGCCGGCATCGTTGCGATGGCGGTCGGTGATGGCGAGGTGCAGACTCGCTCGTTTCCCAATAGCTTCGGACGGCACCAGGGGTGCGGCGGTTGGGAGCTGGTGCAGCGCATGCGGCTCGTGGAGAACGCCCCTCGCATCGCCGAGGAGGCGGTAGCGCTCCTTTCAGCCCCCCAGTGTCCCTCCGACGTGACCACGGTGATCATCGATCCGACCCAGATGGCGCTCCAAGTCCACGAATCGTGCGGACACGCGGTGGAGCTGGACCGCGTGCTCGGGATGGAAGCGGCCTACGCCGGCACCAGCTTCCTCACTCCCGATCGAATTGGCTTCCAGTATGGCTCCGAGCACGTGACCATCGTCGCGGATGCGACGGTCCCCGGTGGAATGGGTACGTTCGGCTGGGACGACGAGGGTGTCCCGGCCACGGTCACCCCAATCGTCGACCACGGCCGTTTCGTCGATTACCTCACGTCGCGCGAAACGGCGGCGCGCTTCGGGAAGCCGAGCAACGGCACGGTCCGTGCGCAGGACTGGAGCCGTTTGCCCATCATTCGCATGACGAACATCAATCTCCTTCCCGGCCCATGGGCGCTCGACGATTTGATCGCGGACACCGACCGCGGCCTCTACCTGTCGACGAATCGGAGCTGGAGCATCGACGACAAGCGGCTGAACTTCCAATTCGGCACCGAAGCCGCGTGGGAGATCGTGGGGGGAAAGCTGGGACGACTGTACCGAAACGCCACCTACGGCGGTATCACCCCAGAGTTCTGGCGCTCGTGCGACGCGGTGTGCCGCGAATGGCAGATGTGGGGCGTGACGAACTGCGGCAAGGGTCAGCCCTCCCAGGCCATGCACGTCGGGCACGGGGCCGCCGCCTCGCGATTCCGGGGCGTTCGGGTGGGAATCGCGTGAGCACACGGATGGACTGGAATGCTTGGTGAGGACCGCCTCCAACGGATAGCAGCCTCGGCCATCGATTCGTCGGCGGCGAATGAGACCGAAGTCGTCATCACTTCCCAGGAGAGCGCCCTCACCCGCTTCGCCAATTCGACCGTTCACCAGAACGTTTGGGACTCAACGGTGGAGATTCGGGTGCGCGCCATCGTCGGCTTGCGAACCGGCGTCGCATCCACAAACCAGCTCGACGATCGCGCGATCGTCGCGACGGTGGCTCGCGCGGTGGACGCGGCGCGCTTTGCCCCGGAGGATCCGGAGTTCCGCGGACTCCCCAAACCGCGGCCGATCCCTCCCGCTCTTGCCTTTTCGTCGGCGACCGCGGACTACTCGCCCGAGCGCCGCGCCCGTGATGTGAAGGCGATCTGCGATTGCGCCCTGGCACACGGGCTGAACGCGTCCGGCGCGTGGAGCACTGAGACGATGGAGATCGCGGTGGCGAATTCCCACGGCGTGTGGGCCTATGCGCCACGCACCCACGCGTCCCTGAAATCGGTGATCATGGGAGAGGACAGCTCGGGATACGCGGAGCGAACGGGGGTCGATGCGAGCGCCATCGACGTCGATGCTGTCGCGCAGGAGGCTGTTGCGAAGGCGCTTCAGAGCCGCGCCCCAGTCCCGCTCGATCCGGGCGCGTACCGCGTCGTGCTGGAGCCTTACGCGGTCGGCACAATGATCGATTACCTCGCGTACATGGGCCTGGGCGCCCTGGCGGTCCAGGAGGGCCGCAGCTTCATGAACGGCCACTTCGGCGAGCGGATCGTGGGCGAGAACATTAGCCTGTGGGATGACGGCATCGACCCGACGGGCGTCCCGATCCCCTTCGATTTCGAGGGCGTCCCCAAGAGGCGCGTGGACTTTTTCGAGCGGGGGATCGCGCGGGGTGTCGTATACGACACGTACACCGCGGGCAAGGAGGGCAAAGAGTCCACGGGGCACGCCCTCCCTGCGCCCAACACGTACGGACCTGTCCCGCTCAATATGTTCCTCGCGACAGGGGACGCGGACCAGGCGTCGCTGCTCCGAGGGATCGACCGGGGCATCTGGGTCACGCGATTCCACTACGTCAATGTCGTGCACCCGACTCGGACCATCCTGACGGGGATGACGCGCGACGGCACCTTCCTCATCGAGAATGGGGAGATCTCGCAACCCATCCGCAATCTTCGCTTCACGCAGAGCGTCCTCGCGGCCTTGTCATGCGTGGAGACGATCGGCCGCGAAGCGGTGATGCTGCAGGATGAGGCGGGCGGCACGCGGGTGCCCGCGCTTCGGATCGCGGAGTTCCACTTCTCAAGTGCGACACAGTTTTGACGACGGCGCGCCAACGTCTCGCCGCGCAAGGTACGCTTGACGCCATGGATCGCTCTGCCCTGGAAGAGCGACTCGGCGTTCGGTTTCGGGACGGCTCGCTCCTCGATCTGGCACTGACCCACAAGTCCGCTGTAAACGAGGGGCTGAGCGCCGCCGACAACGAGCGCCTCGAGTTCCTGGGCGACGCCGTGCTTGGCGCGGCCGTGGCTGATCTCCTCTACCGTTCGTTCCCGGAGGAGCCGGAAGGCTCGCTGACCAACATGCGCGCCACGCTGGTCCGGCAGTCCAGTCTCGCGGCCTGGGGGCGGAGCCTGGGCCTGGCGGCCCACATCAGGATGGGACGTGGTGAGGAGGAGCGAGGGGGGCGGGAGCGCGACGCCCTGCTCGCCAGCGTGCTGGAGGCGGTGATCGGCGCCGTCTACGTCGATCTGGGCTACGCGGCTGCCGTGGCGGTGATCCGTCCGTTCGTGGAACGGGCGATTCCGGGACTCTCACCGTCTCGGCGCGCTCTCGATCCCAAGTCCGAGCTGCAATTTCGGATTCAAGCGCGCCGGGGCGCCCTCCCCGCCTACGTCGTTTTGCAGGTGGAAGGGCCGGAGCACCGACCGCGGTTCACCGTCCAGGTCTCCACCGACGATGGAATTTCCGCTATTGGCTCGGGCTCGTCCAAGCAAGCGGCCGAGCAGCAGGCCGCCGCGCGAGCGCTCGAGATGCTGGAAGAATCCGCGTCGTGACCTCCCTCTCCTTTGCGGGTTCCAGGTCCGTGCTCGGAAGTCGTTCGTGTTCCTGAAGCAGCTGGAGATGACCGGCTTCAAGAGCTTCGCGCAGACCGTGCGCATCGAGCTGGGCCCCGGTCTGACCGCGATCGTCGGGCCGAACGGAAGCGGGAAGAGCAACATCGTAGACGCAGTCCGCTGGGTTCTTGGCGAGCAGAGCGCGCGAGCCATCAGGGGAACCAAGAGCGAGGACGTCATCTTTGCCGGCAGCGCGATGCGCCGCCCGCTTGGGATGGCCGAGGTTACCCTGGTCCTCGACAATACCGACCGCCGCGTGGCGATCGACCTCGCCGAGATCTCGGCTGCTCGACGGCTTTATCGCTCCGGCGAAACCGAGTACCTGTTGAACCGCCGGCGGACGCGGCTTCGCGACGTGCTGGACGTCGCGGGTCAGGCCGGACTAGGACCGGACTCCTATTGCGTGGTGGGCCAGGGCGCCATCGACCAGCTCGCGCTTCAGCGGCCGCAGGAGCGCCGGGCCCTCATCGCCGACGCCGCGGACATCCGGCGCTTTGAAGCGCGGCTAGCGGAGATCGAGAGCGATCTCCTCCAAACGCAGCAGAACGCGCTTCGCATCTCCGCCGTCACGGCCGAAGTTCGGCCGCAGCTCGACCGTTTGCGGGTGCAAGCGGACCGGGCCCAGCGGCATCGCGACGTTCGGGACGAGGTGGAGCAGCTCGCCGTCGCATGGTACGGGCGCGCGCTGCCCGAGGGCAGAGAGCGGCTGGCGGAGGCAGAGCGCCGCGGTCGCGCGCTCAGCGCGCGGGCCGAGGAGCTGCGTGCGACCCTGGGCGAGATCGATCGACGACGCGCGGCCCTTCACGGCGAGGCGGCGGCCGCTCGTCAACGCATGGCAGCGGCCAGCGTCGCGCTTCAGGACCATCGCGCCCGACGAGAGAAGGAGCGCCTGGAGCGGGCGGCCGTGGCCGAGCGGCTCCAGAGCGTGGAGACTCGGTCCAGTGCGCTCCGCCTCGAGCTGGCCGACGCGGAAGCGGAGCACGCCGCCGCGAAGGCTGCCTTGGAGCGCAGCAGCGCCTCGCTGAAAGACTCGCAGACGGCGACGCCAGTGGCGGCCGACGACCACGATGTGCGCGAGGCCCGCGCCTACCTCGATGAGGCTCGCTCCCTTGCATCCAGGGTGCAGGCGGCCGCGCAGCGCAGCCAAGCTGCGCTGGTGGCGATCGAACGGGAAGACTTCCAGCTTCGTGCGCGACTCGAAGGCCTGGCGGCATCGGCGGGACAGCGCGCCGAAGCGGAGGAGCGACAGGCTGCGCTCATCGCGGCCATCGGCGAGGCGGACGCGCGCAGGCAGGCGTTGGAGCTTGACCTGGCGGCCGTCGAAGAGAGGATCGCCCGCGCTCGGATCGACGCTGCGCGCGATGCCGCGAAGCGCGAGAGCGCCGGCGCGGCCCTCCGAGAGGCGCGGCGGGCGCTCGACGGCCTGTTGGGGGAAGAGCGGGCCATTGCAGGCCTCAACACGGCGCCGCGCGGATCCAGCGCCCGTCTGCTCTCTGCCGTCGTCGACGTGCCGCTCCGGTATCGCCGCGCCATCGCGGCGGCCCTCGGGACCGCTGCTCAGTACCAGGTGGTCGCTGCGAAGGACACGGCCTGGTTCGTCGATGACGGGCAGCGCGGACCCGACGTCGAACCGGTCCTGGTGCCGGATTCTGCGACGAACGAGCCAGCCGATGGGGATGACTTCCGAGCCTGGGTGGCGCGCATCATTGGCGACGCGCAGCCGTACGAGCTCGCGATTGACCTCGTCACGGCGCGCGGCGCGAATGCGTTCGTCCGGCGGTATCTGGGCACGACGATCGTCGTTGCTTCCCTTGCGGAAGCTCGGTCTGTGGCCCAGCGCCTGCGCGAGGCGGTCTCAGCGGGAGCGCCTCGCGTGCCGTTCCACGTCGCGAGTGCGGACGGGCACTGTCTCGGCGCGGACGGCGAGCACCGCGTCGGCCTGCGCGCCGCCGACGATCGCGCCGTAGAGCTGGAGGAGCGCAAGTCCGCGCTGGCCATCCGGATCGCGGATGCCCGCCGACAGGTGGCTGCTCTGGAGGAGGAGTTTCGCGCGACCTCGGAGGCCGGCGCCGCCACCCGAGAGGCGATGGGCACGGAGGAAGCGGAGCGCGTTCGGATAGTGGCCCGGGTGAAGGAGATCGAAGGAGGGTTGACGAGCCTGCGTGGGCAGCTGGACGCCGAGAGCAAACGGCTGGCCCGCCTCGATCCGTCGGGCGCATCTGCGGAGATCGAGGGGCGCATCGCGGCGAACGCGAAGCGGGCGGCGGCCACTCGGGCCGAGCTGGAAGGGATCCTCGCCGATCTTCGGGATCGCGAGGCGGCGGTGGGTCGCGCTGAAGAAGGACTTCGCGCGGCGATGGATCGCCACGCGACCGCGTCCGTGGAGCGAGCCCTCGCGGAGGAACGCCTGGCCCGCATGGTCGACGCCGTGCAGCGGGATTCGCGCGAGGTCGATCGACTGGCAGCGCGCATCCAGACGCTGCAGTCGGAATTGACCCGACTTGATCGCGAGGGCGAAGTGCTCCGCCTGCGCCTTGACGGCCTCAACGATTCCATTGCCGCGTGGGATGCGAAGGTGGCCGCGGAGGAAGCCAACCTGGCGGCGGAGTCCCAGGCCGCAGCCGCGAACGTGGAGGCTGCCGAAGCAACCGCCCGCGAATTCGAATCGGTGCAGACAGAGCTTGCAGATGCCCGCGCCGAGCAGGCCAGCGCTGGCGCAGATGCGGAGCACGCGCGGGGAATCGTTGCTCGGCTCGAGGCAGAGGCGAGCGGCGTCGCGGAGGCGCTCGGAGTCGACGCGGTCGCCGTCCTGCAGGGGACGTCACGGCGGCCTGACCTCGGCGCGCTCGACTCGGACACGCTCGAACGGCGCCTGCTGCGCGCGCAACGCGAGCTCCGCAGCATCGGGTCGGTGGACTACGGCGTGCTGGCCGAGTATGCCGTCGTGCGGGATCGCTATCAGTTCCTGACCGAGCAGCTCGAGGATCTCAATCGGGCGGAAGCGGCTATTCGTGAGGGGATGGCGGAAGCCCGCCAGCAGATGCGGGACCGCTTCGCGCGCGCGTTCGACGAGACGAACCTGCGGTTCAAAGAGATGTTTCGTGAGCTGTTCCGCGGTGGCGACGCCGAGCTGCTCTTGATTGGCGACCCGGAGAGCACGCAGTGCGGCATCGACATCGCCGCGCAGCCGCCGGGAAAGCGCCAGCACCGAATGGCCACGCTGTCCGGGGGCGAGCGCTCCCTCGTTGGGGCCGCGCTCCTCCTGGCCCTTATCAGCGTCAACCCGAGCCCATTCTGTATGCTTGATGAAGTCGATGCCGCGCTGGATGAGACCAATGTGCAGCGGTTCGTCTCGTCGATCCGCGACATGTCACAGTCCACGCAATTCATCCTCGTCACACACAACCGCGCGACGATGGAGATGGCGGACGCCCTCTACGGGGTTACGATGACCCCGGGCGCGATCTCGCAAGTGGTTTCGATTCGGCTCGAAGCCGCGATCCCATAGGGCGCGCATGCACAATGGCGGCCGCGGGTCGGCTCTCCGGCGGGGCGACCGGCAGTGGCGCGCGAGGAGACCGTGTTTCGCAGAATTTTTCGCAGGGAAGAGAAGGATCCGAAGCTCGAGGCGGGCGTCCGAAAGACGCGGTCCAGCTTTTTCGGGCGCATCGCCGTCCTCCTTCGGCGCACCGAGGTCACGGAGGACGTTTGGGATGAGCTGGAGGAGCTGCTCATCGGAGCTGATGTCGGTGCGGCCACGACCGACGTTCTCCTCCAGGAGATGCGGGGCCGATTCCGACGGGGCGAGTTCCGCACGGGGGACCAGCTCAACGAAGCGCTCCAGGAGCGGCTCGTCGAGCTGCTCCGAACGGACACCGCCAGCCTGCCCCTCCTGAGCGAGGGGCTCACCGTCGTCCTGATGATCGGTGTGAATGGCGTCGGCAAGACGACGACGATCGCGAAGCTCGGGCACTACTGGCGCGGCGAGGGTCGCCGCGTCATGCTCGCGGCAGGCGACACCTTTCGCGCTGCCGGGATCGAGCAGCTCGAGGTGTGGGCCGACCGGATTCAGATTCCATGTGTCGGGGCGCAGCCCGGCGCTGACCCGGCCGCCGTGGTGTACGACGGCATCGCCGCGGCCACGGCCCGGGGTTTCGACACCTTGATTGTGGATACGGCGGGTCGACTCCATACGAAGACGAATCTCATGGAGGAGCTGAAGAAGGTGCGTCGCGTGGTGGATCGTCACAACGTGCCTGCGCGCTCGCTCCTGGTCCTCGACGCGACCACAGGCCAGAATGCCGTATTGCAGGCGCGAGCATTCGCCCAGGCGGCCGGGCTGGACGGAATCGTGGTCACGAAGCTGGACGGGACCGCCAAAGGGGGCGTGTTGTTCTCAATCGTTCGCGAGCTGGGCGCGCCCGTTCGCTTCATCGGAACGGGCGAGCGCGTCGACGATCTGAGCCCCTTTGACCCAGAGGCGTTCGTCGCATCGCTCTTCGCGGTCGACGCGGTGGATGTGGACCAGTGACGCCGCGTCGCCTCGGACCCGCGTGGGAGGCACACAATGTTTGACAGCCTGTCTGAGAAGCTCCAGGCCGTATTCGATCAGCTCGGACGGAAGGGCAAGCTCGGCGAGAAAGACGTCGACGAGGCGCTGAGGCAGGTCCGACTGGCGCTCCTCGAAGCCGACGTGAACTTTCGGGTCGTGCGGGACTTCGTGGCCCGCGTGAAGGAGCGCGCCATCGGCGCCGAGGTGCTCCAGAGCCTGTCCCCGGCTCAGCAGGTCGTCAAGATCGTGCACGAGCAGCTGATCGAGCTGCTGGGTGAGCCCGCGCGCCTCTCTCACGCTTCGGCGCCTCCGACCGTCATCATGCTCGTTGGCCTGCAGGGATCGGGAAAGACCACGACCGCTGCGAAGCTCGCGGTCCTGCTCCGCAAACAGGGGAACCAGCCGCTGCTCGTCGCAGCGGATCCCTATCGTCCCGCCGCCATCAGCCAGCTTCAGATTCTCGGCAAGCAGACCGAAATTCCCGTCTTCACACAGGCTGGCGCGTCCCCGCCCGACGTCTGCACGGCCGCGCTCCGCGAGGCGCGGAGTCTCGGCCAGAACCCGGTCATCCTCGATACGGCAGGGCGGCTGCACGTGGACGACGAGCTGATGGACGAGCTGGCGGAGATCAAGCGGCGCACTCCGCCCACCGAGGTACTCCTCGTCGCCGACGCGATGACCGGCCAGGACGCGGTCAAGGTTGCGGAGGAGTTTCAGCAACGGGTCGGACTTACCGGCCTGATCCTCACGAAGCTCGACGGGGACACGCGCGGCGGTGCCGCGCTCTCGGTCCGCCAGGTAACGGGCGTGCCGATCAAGTTCGTGGGCGTCGGCGAGCGGACGGATGCGCTCGAGCAATTCCACCCGGACCGCATGGCGTCGCGGATTCTCGGCATGGGCGACGTGCTTTCCCTCATCGAGCGGGCGCAGGAAACATTCGACCAGCAACGCGTCCAAGAGCTGCAAAAGAAGATGCGGGCGGCCACCTTCGACCTCGAAGATTTCCTGGAGCAAATGCGCCAGCTGAAGCGAATGGGACCGCTCAGCCAAATCATGGAGATGATTCCCGGCATGTCTCGCCTCATGAAGCAGGCCGGGGACGCCTCGTTGAACGAGTCCGACTTGAAGCAGATCGAGGCGATCATCCTCTCGATGACGCCGGACGAACGGCATCATCCAGAGATCATCGGCGGCAGCCGGCGCCGCCGCATCGCTCGCGGGAGCGGAATGACGCCCGCGGACGTGAACCAGCTCCTTGGACAGTTCCGCCAGGCGCAGCAGATGATGAAGGCGATGGCCGGGGGGAAGCTCCCGAAGAACATCGCCGGACTCTTTCGATAGCGAACGAATTCTGATATAGTTCACCGGTCTCCACACAGTCCGCTTCACGTCGCCGGGTTTGTCCCTCTTACCCTGGCGGTGCGCGCCCTGTGCAGCGATCTGACTGACGCGCTCCCTGATTGCGTATGCCCATGCCGCGGCCTGCGCGGAATGGAGTCGCCTCCTGGGTCGTGGTTCGGCAGGGTGGCCGAATCCCGAGGTCCCACGAGGCGCTGGACGGGAAATATGGTGTTGGTGCATCGCGAGGACTCAATGGATGAGTCCGGTCTTCACTGGGACGACATCGGCGCGCTCCACGACCGCGCGCTCCTCGACGAATCCGATGATTCCCTCCACGACGGCCCCGCGCGAGCGGTCGCCAGTGAGACAGCGGCCGAAGGTGACTTCGTCGCCGGCGAGGCGCCGGCCGCGATCTACCTGCGGGATATCAGTCGCGTCAAGCTGCTGACGGCCGACCAGGAGGTTGAGTACGCGAAGGCGATTGAACAGGGGAGGCTGGCGCAAGCGGCACTCCAGAATCCCGGCCGCGCGCTCGACTCCGACGCGACTCTCGCGCTGGTCGAGCAGATTCACGCCGGGGACAGCGCCCGCAGAAAGCTGACGGAAGCGAACCTTCGGCTCGTGGTCAGCGTCGCTCGCAAGTACATGGGCCGCGGCCTGCCCCTCCAGGACTTGATTCAGGAGGGGAACATCGGGCTTTCACGGGCGGTCGAAAAGTTCGACTACACGAAAGGCTATCGGTTCAGCACGTACGCCTACTGGTGGATTCGCCAGGCCGTCACCCGCGCAATCGCCGATCAGGCGCGGACGATTCGCGTTCCGGTCCACATGATTGAGCTGATCGGTGACGTCTACCGCCAGTCACGCGAGCTGCAGCAGGAGATCGGGCGAGAGCCGACGCCCGACGAGATCGCGAAGGCGATGGATACCACGCCGGAACGCGTGCGCCAGATCATTCGCGCGGCGCGCCAGCCGATCTCTCTCGAAACGCCCGTGGGCGAAGAGGACGAGAGCACCCTCTCGGACTTCATCGCGGATCGCGGCGCGTCGCCACCGTCCGAAGTCGCGGCGCAAGAGATGCTGCGGTACCACGTCGAGTGTGTGTTCCAGCAGCTCACGGACCGCGAGCGCATCGTGCTCAAGATGCGATTCGGCCTGATCGACGGTCGAGACCGCACCCTGGGAGAGATCGGGGAAGAGCTCGGCGTGAGCCGAGAGCGGGTCCGCCAGATCGAAGCGGAGGCGCTGCAAAAGCTCCGTCAGCCGGAGCTGCGAATGCAGCTGAAAGAGTACCTGGAGTAGCGTCAGCGGCGCTCCTTCAGGTCCAGGAATTGCAGGACGTGGACTCGGGCGATGATCCCCACCAGCTTCCCGTCCACCACCACGGGCAATTGGTTCAGGTGCTTCTCCGCCATGTGCCGAATCGCGGTCTCGACGCTGTCGTTCGGCGCTACCGTGACGAGCTGTGAGAGCGGCGTCATCACCTCGCCGGCAGCCCGCGTCGGCCAGTCGGTCCGGGAGACGCGGGCGATGTCCGAATAGGCGACGAGCCCTGCCAGTACGTCGCCATCGCGCACGACGGCGACGGCGCGCTCGCCGTTTGGGACGAAGTGGGTGGACATGATCTCGTCCAGTCGGGTCCACGGCGCCACGGTGGGTGGCTGGCTCAACATCAGGTCGGACACCTTTACGCCCGCGAAGCGTCCCTGAAGCACGAGCTGGCGATAGGCCGAGCGCGCACTGCTGTTCAGGAACCAGGCCACCACGATGGCGAGGAACGCTACCCCGCGAGTGTCATAGCCGAGGATGGCGGGAACCGGATTGCGCGCGGTGTCCAACGAAAGGATGAAAAGGATGATGCCGGTCGCGAGCAGGCCCCCCGCGATGATCTGTCCCACCATCCCCGCGCCGCGTGTCGCTCGCCGGTAGTCCCCCAGTTGCTGCCAGAGGAAGCCGCGCAACGCGCGCCCGCCATCCAGCGGAAGGGTGGGCACGAGGTTGAACACGCCGAGCCAGATGTTGAGAAGCAGCACGGACTCCAGAAACAGCAGCAAGGGCTGGCTTGGGTTCGGTATCGTCGTGCGGGCGCCGGCGGCGAGTCCCGCGAGGACGAGGCTGACGATCGGACCCGAGAGCGCGATCAGCAGCTCATCGAGGGGGCGTTCGCGCTCCGATCGAATGTCCGACGAGCCGCCGAACATTACGAAGGTGATGGACTCGACGGGCACGCCGCGCAATCGCGCCACGAGCGAGTGCCCCAGCTCATGGGCCAGCGTCGAAAGGAACAGAAAAAGCGTTGAGATGAACCCAACGGACCAATACGTCGGCACGCGCTCGCGGGGCAGCATCGCCGGAAAGTAGACGGCCGCCAGGACGAGCACGAGGAGCGCGAAGGCGATTGCTGCCGACACGTGGATGCGAATGGAGATCCCGCGGACGCTGGCTATATCGTAGGTCCTCGCCACGCAGGGCCTCGCTCGGGATGGTGGGTGACCGGGCGTCGGAGCGGAAGGTCAACTGGCATTGTACTCGCATCGCGCCATTGTGAGGATAGAACGGGAACGCACGGCCGATTCGGCTATAATCCGGGCACATTCGGCCAATTTCCCGATGCGAGGAAAGGGGACGCGTCGCCGCGCGACGGGTCCGGTGGTGTTGATGCTGCGAATACGGCTGCGTCGGACGGGCGCAAAGAAACAGCCGCGGTATCGCGTCGTCGTCGCGGATTCGCGGGCGCCACGTGACGGCGCATTTATCGAAAATATTGGGTACTACGATCCTCTGACGGAACCGAGTACCGTGCACATCGATCGCGAGAGCGCGCTCGACTGGCTCGCCAAGGGAGCGAGGCCGTCGGAGCGCGTCGAGCGCCTCTTCCGCCGAGAGGGCATCGTCGAAATCTCGACCGAGCCAACGCCGGAGCACGCGGATGCAGCCGAGCCCGCAGCCGAGTAACTCGAACCGAGAGTTCATCGAATTCGTGGCCCGTCTCCTCGCGCGCAATCCCGACGACGTGCAGGTCACCGAGACCGTGGAAGACAACGTTGTCGCCTACCATCTGAGCCTTGCGCCAGAGGACGTTGGACGGGTGATTGGCCGCGAGGGACGAATCGTCCGAGCGATCCGTTCTCTCCTCCGTTCAGCGGCTGTGCGCCAGGGCGTTCGCGTATCCCTCGAAGTGGGCTGAGACGTGAGGCTGCGATTCCCCGCGGTGCTGTGACGCGCAGCCTGGTTTCAGGAAGGGCCGCGCGCAGCGCGGTCCCAAACGGGGATTCCGGTCCCGACGAAGACACCGGGTACCTCACCATTGCACGCGTCACCGGACCGCACGGTATCCACGGTGAAGTGCGTTGCGCGATTCTCACCGACTTCCCCGATCGTTTTCGAACGACGCGGCAGGTGTTTCTCGGAGACCGGAAGACCCCGCGATCGGTCGAGCGCTGGCGACTCGTACGGGGGGCGGTAATCCTGAAGCTCTCGGATGTCGAGACGCGTGCGGACGCGGAACGTCTTCAGGGGTCGCACCTGTTCGTACCGCTCGACGACGCCGTTCGGCTCGACGCCGACTCCTACTTCTGGTATCAGATCATCGGCCTCGACGTCCGCACGGTCGACGGTGAGGCCCTCGGCAAGGTTGTGGACATCCTCGAGACCGGCAGCAACGACGTCTACGTGGTTCGCTCCGCCGATGGGCAGGTGCTGATTCCAGCGATCCATGAAGTCGTTCGGTCCATCGACGTGGACGCCGGAGTGATGACGGTGCGGCTCCTCGATGGGTTGCGGTGAGATCTTCAATCCGTCAGCTCGCGTGTGAGCTGTAGAGGAGCGTGCTTGGTGCGCACCCGACTCACGTCGACCGACGCGGTGCCTCTGAAGCGCATGGACTTCGGCGAAGCTGACCGCATCATCACCATGTTGACTCCGGGAATGGGAAAGCTTCGGGTGCTGGCGAAGGGCGTCCGGCGCACCACCAGCCGAATGTCCGGGCACCTCGAGCCATTTGTGCATACCCATGTGCTGCTGGCGCGGGGGCGAGACCTCGCGGTGGTCACGCAGGCGTCGATGACCGATCCGTTCTGGCGGTTGCGAAGCGACGTCATCGCTACGTCGCATGCATACCACCTGGTCGAGCTGATCGACGCGTTTCTCGAGGACCACGACGCGCATCCGGAGGTGTTTACGCTGCTTCTGGGCGCGCTGCAGGCCCTCGACGATGGCGCTATCGCCCCGCAACTCGTGGCTCGCCACTTCGAGCTGCACTTGCTCGACGCGGTGGGGTTTCGCCCGGAGCTCTCGATCTGCCTGGGGTGCAATGATTCGATTCAGCCAGTCCAGAACGGGTACTCAGCGGTTCGGGGCGGCGTCTTTTGCCCGAGCTGCGCCGGGAGCGAAGTGTCCACGATCCCCATATCTGTCGACGCGCTGAAGCTGCTGCGGTATCTCCAGCGGACGCCGCGCGCCGACCAGATCGCACTGCAATCCGTGGGCGAGGCCGGAAGCCCCGCAGAACGCCTCCTCCGCGCGCACATCGAGCACGTCTCGGAGCGGAGACTCCGCGCGGCCGAGTTCGTGCGGGTGGTGGCCGAAACGGCCGCGGGGTACCGAGCATGACAGATCTTACGGAGCTGACGCGCCCGGAGCCTGTGCGGGCTATGTACCTCCGATGGCGACCAAAATTCTTCCGAGAGGTCGTTGGGCAGGAGGCCGTGGTTCGGACGCTCAGGAACGCCGTGGCCCGGTCGGCCGTTGCGCACGGATACCTGCTCTGTGGACCGCGGGGAACGGGAAAGACCACGCTCGCGCGCATCTTGTTCAAAGCGCTCAATTGCGCACAGCCGCTCGACGGGGAGCCATGTGGTGAATGCCACTCGTGTGTCACGTGCGACGCGGGGCGCGCGATCGATCTGACCGAGATCGACGCGGCGTCCAACCGCGGGATCGACGACATTCGCGCCTTGCGCGAGCGGGTGCGATTCGCGCCGGCGGAGGCGAGCTGGAAGGTCTACATCGTCGATGAGGCGCACCAGCTCACGGCGCCCGCGTGGGATGCGTTTCTCAAGACACTCGAGGAGCCGCCACCGCACACCGTATTCGTGCTGGCGACGACTGCCGCCCACAAGGTCCCCGCCACGATCGTCTCGCGCTGTCAGCGGTTTGACCTCGGGAGGATCCCGCAGCCCATCATCGCCGACCAGCTGGCGCGGGTCGCGGTGATGGAGGGGATCGCGCTCGAGCGTGGGGTGGCGGAGCGCGTGGCTCGGCTGGCGGACGGCGGCCTGCGCGACGCGCTGGGCATGCTCGAACAGGTCGCGGTGTTTGGGGGAAGCCCGGTGACCCTCGAGGCGGCGCGCCGCGTGCTCGGCCTCGTGCGCGGCGACGCAATTCGCTCGTTCCTCGACGGGCTCGCGTATGGCGACACGCGCAGGGCGCTGGAGGTCCTCGAGGGGATTGCCGAGGAGGGGGCCGATCTCCACCAGTTCCTCAACGAGGTCCTTTTTGAGCTACGCTGCGCCCTGCTTATGCGCGCGGGCGCGGAATCGGCGCTCCTGATGGACCTCGGTTCGGAGGAGCGGGATTGGCTCCGCGAGATCACCGGCCGATGGGCCCCCGGTCACATCGCGGAGATCCTGACGCGCTTCGCCGACGCCGAGACCGCCGGCGCGAACGAGCGCCAGCTCCTTGTCCGGTTGGAGCTGGCGGCGGCGGCCCTTGCCATTCAAAAGGAACCGACGGTCGCGCCCGCTGGGGGTGGATCGCCGAGCCTGGCCGCACCCAGCCTCGCGACCAAGACGTCGATGGAGACCCCACCGGCGACCCCCATCGCCGCCGAGGTGGGGCCGGCGCCGTTGGCCGCCAAGCCGGAGCGGGCCACGGCCGGTGAGCCCCACCATGTGCACGAAGGCGGCGCCGACTATGCGGACCCCTTGCCGCATCAGAACCATTCCGGAGCGGTGGCGGAGCCAGCATCGCCACCCGCGCCGTCCCTGGCGGCGGTCCAGGCTCGGTGGTCCAGCCTCCTCGATCGCTTTCAGGGGAACCTGTTCGCCAAGACGCTCGTGGCGCGCCTCACGCCAAGTCAGCTCGACAACGGCGTCGTGGTGCTGGAAGGAAAACTCACCGCGATCGATCGGCAACGGCTGGAAGCGAGCGCACGAAAGCACGTCGAGGAGATGCTGCTCGAGGAGTTCAAGACACCCCTATCGGTGCGCATTGCTGAATCCGCGCCGAATCCCCGCGAGGGGGCTGAGACGGACAATGATTCGATCGCGGAGTACGCCTCAAAGTTGTTCGGGGGCCGCTTGCTCGAGATTTCACCCGACCCTCAGTCAATGGGCGCGCTTCAGGAATAGGCGCTCGCGGGCAGTATGATGGTGGGGAACGGCTAGACCAGAGGAGATAAGGAATGTTCAACCAGAATCTCATGCGGCAGATGCAGAGCCGACTGGTTAAGCTGCAGGAGGAGCTCGCCGCGGAGACGGTGGAGGCAAGCGCTGGCGGCGGGGTTGTGAAAGCGACTGCCTCGGGCCAACAAAAGCTCATTTCTGTCGAGATCGATCCGTCCGTTATCGACGCGGACGACGTTGAAATGCTCCAGGATCTGGTCGTGGTCGCGGTCAACGACGCGCTGGGAAAGGCCCAGGAGTTGGCCGCCAAGCGTTTGTCGGGTTTGACCGGGGGAATGAAAATACCCGGGCTCTTTTGATGCACGGTCCAGTCCGACCGGTCGCGCGCCTCATCGATGCCTTCGCCCGCCTTCCAGGAATCGGGCCGAAATCTGCCCAGCGATTGACGTACTTCCTGCTGCGGGCGCCCTCCGACGTGTCCGTTGAGCTCGCGGAAGCGCTGGCGGAGCTTCGGAGCTCCGTCACGTTCTGCTCCGTCTGTTTCAACATCGCGGATGCCGACCCGTGCGCCATCTGTTCCGACCCTGCACGAGACCGGTCGACTGTCTGCGTCGTGGAGGAGCCGCTCGACGTGCTGGCTCTGGAACGGACCCGCGGCTTTCGCGGCGTCTACCACGTCCTCCACGGGGCCCTGTCGCCAATGGAAGGCATCGGCCCGGAAGACCTGAAAGTCGCGCAGCTCATGAGCCGAATCCGCGAGGAAACAGTAGCCGAGGTGATTCTCGCGACGAATCCGAACGTGGAGGGAGACACGACTGCCCAATATCTGACGCATCTGATTCGTCCGTTCGGCGTGCGCGTGAGCCGGATTGCGCGCGGCCTGCCGATTGGCGGTGATCTCGAGTATGCCGACGAGGTAACGCTGGCGCAGGCGCTCGAAAACCGCCGGCCAGTGCCATAAGAGCGGTCGCTAAAGACCGCTGCTGCGGGGCCCTTCGCTCAAAATCGTGGAGTATACTCTCGGCGTAGCCGTCGCGGCTGAACAGGTAGGGGGTCCCCATGGACGAGCTTGATTCGTCCCAACGACCAGGGCCACCGTCTGCCGAACCAGAAGCCGACCAGGAGCTCATGGACCTTCTGGCGTCTACCCCACCACGGTTTCGCACGTTGCGGCGCGGCGAGGTTGTGGAGGGGGTCGTCGTCCAGATCACCCGCGACGAGATTCTCGTCGACATCGGCACGAAAGCTGAAGCGGTCATTCCCGCGTCAGAAGCCGGTGTCCCCCCCGGAGAGCTCGAAAGCGCCGCGACGGTCGGCGAACCCATCGTGGCCATGGTCGTCGAGCCGGAGGACCGCGAAGGCCACGCGCTCCTCTCCCTCGCGCGCGCCCAGTCGGAGCGGGGCTGGCGCAACCTCCAGCACGCCTCCGAACAGGGGGAGACGGTCGAGGGCGAAGTCGTGGACTACAACCGCGGCGGTTTGATCGTCCGGGTCGATGGACTCCGTGGATTCGTTCCGCTCTCGCAAGTCGTGGACCTCCGCCAGGCAGCGCCTGACGAAGCCGTGGAGGCGCGGCTTGAGCGAATGAAGAACCGCGTGCTGGCCCTGAAGGTCATCGAGATTAACCGCCGACGGAATCGACTCATCCTGTCCGAGCGCGCGGCCGAGCAGGAACGGCGGTCGAGGCAGCGGGACCACCTTATCGAAGAGCTGCACGAGGGGCAGGTGCGGACAGGGCGGGTGAGCAGCATCTGCGACTTCGGGGCGTTCGTCGACCTGGGCGGCGCGGACGGGCTGGTGCACCTCACCGAGCTGTCGTGGACGCCGGTGAGCCATCCGAGCCAGGTGGTGCAAACAGGAGACACCGTCGACGTGCTGGTCCTGGGTGTCGACCGCGAGAACAAGAAGATTGCCTTGAGCCTGAAACGGCTGCGCAGTGAGCCATGGCAGGACATCGCCGAGAAGTACCACGTCGGCCAGACGGTCACAGCGCGCGTCACGAAGCTGGCAACGTTCGGAGCTTTCGCCGAGATCGAGCCCGGGCTCGAGGGTCTCATCCACATCTCAGAGTTGTCCAACGAACGGATCCAGCACCCGAAGGATGTCGTACACGAGGGAGAGATCGTTCCGGTCAAGATTATCCGCATTGAGCCCGACCGGCGCCGCCTGGGTCTCAGCCTACGACAGGCTCGGGCGGAGGCGGAAGAGGCTGAGGTGGCCGGGCTGCCGATGGTGTATGGTGCTTCTGAGACCGAGGAAGCGCGCGAGGCAGGTGGATGGATGGGCGGCGCCAGAGTGATTCGAAGCGACCACAACGGCGCCTCGGATGACGCTGGTGGCAATGAGCATCGCCAGGGGAAGGGTGAAGGGTAGGCGAACTTTCTGACAACAGCCCGGCGCCGGCCACGCGGTGTGGGGCCGTATAATCTTGAAGCGCTGGGCAGACATCCTCGTTCGCTGCACCTCGCGCATCGGAGACGAACGAATGGCAGAACGATTTGACAAATTCACTGAACGCGCGCGCAAGGTTCTTCAGTTAGCCCAAGAAGAGGCGCAGCGATTCAACCACAATTACATTGGAACTGAGCATCTGCTTCTCGGTCTCGTCCGCGAGGGTGAGGGAGTCGCCGCCAAGGTGCTTGCGAACCTTGGGGTTGACCTCAACAAGGTGCGCAGCGCGGTTGAGTTCATCATCGGCCGCGGCGAGCGGACCGTCACGGGCGACATCGGCCTCACACCCAGGGCCAAGAAGGTGATCGAGCTATCCGTCGAGGAAGCGCGCCGGCTCAACCACAATTACATCGGCACCGAGCACCTGCTTCTTGGCCTCGTCCGCGAAGGCGAGGGCATCGCCGCGGGCGTGCTGGAGAGCCTGGGTGTCAGCCTTGACAAGGTCCGCCAGCAAGTCAACTACGTCCTCAACCAGTCCAGCACATACTCGCAGCAGGAATCGCGGCACTCGTCCAAGACGCCGGTGATCGACCAGCTTGGCATGGACCTGACCGCGGCCGCCCGCGCCAACAAGCTGGACCCCTGCATCGGCCGTGAAAAAGAGCTGGAGCGGGTGATCCAGATCCTCTCTCGGAGAACCAAAAACAATCCGGCGCTCGTGGGTGAACCAGGCGTCGGCAAGACCGCGATCGTCGAGGGCCTCGCGCAGCGAATCGCCTCGGGCGACGCCCCCGAGACGCTCATGGGGAAGCGGTTGCTGACCCTCGACATCGGCTCGTTGGTCGCTGGCACGAAATACCGCGGCGAGTTCGAGGAGCGGTTGAAGAAGATCATCGAAGAGGTGCGCAGCTCTGGCAACTGCGTGCTCTTCATCGACGAGCTGCACACGCTGGTCGGCGCGGGCGCCGCAGAGGGCGCCGTTGACGCGGCGAACATTCTGAAGCCCTCGCTGGCACGCGGCGAGCTGCAGTGCATCGGCGCGACGACCCTCGACGAATATCGCAAGTACATCGAAAAAGACGCCGCGCTCGAGCGCCGGTTCCAGCCCGTGCTCGTGGAGGAGCCCACGATCGAAGAGACGATCCAGATCCTCCAGGGGATCAAGGATCGCTACGAAGCGCACCACAAGCTGGAGATCAGCGACGAGTCGATCAAGGCGGCCGCCGATCTCGCGGCGCGATATGTGCCCGATCGATTCCTGCCGGACAAGGCGATCGACCTGGTCGATGAGGCGGCGTCGCGCGTGCGAATGCAACGCGCCACGACGCCACCATCCCTGAAAGACGCCCTTCGCGGGCTGGAGTCCGTCCAGAGCGAGAAAGACGCGGCGATTGGGGCTCAGCAGTATGAGCTGGCCGCTGAGCTGCGCGATCGCGAGTCGAAGCTTCGCGACAAGATCGAGAAGCTCGAGGCTGGCTGGCAAACCCAGCAGGGCGTGGACCGCCCGGTGGTCGGCCCCGAAGACATCGCGCAGGTCGTCTCCATGTGGACGGGCATCCCGGTGATGCGCATCGCCGAGGAGGAGTCCGCGCGACTGCTGAAAATGGAAGAGGCGCTTCGCGAGCGCGTCATTGGGCAGGACGAGGCGATCACGGTCGTGTCGCGGGCTGTGCGCCGCGCCCGAGCAGGCCTCAAGGATCCGCGTCGGCCCATCGGCTCCTTCATCTTCCTCGGGCCCACCGGCGTTGGCAAGACGGAGCTGGCCAGGGCGCTCGCGGAGTTTATGTTCGGGAGCGAGGAGTCGCTCATTCGCATCGACATGTCGGAGTTTATGGAGCGCCACTCCGTAGCGCGGCTCGTCGGTGCGCCCCCGGGCTACGTCGGCTACGAAGAGGGTGGGCAGCTCACCGAGGCAGTGCGACGGAAGAGCTACTCGGTCATCCTGCTCGACGAGATCGAGAAGGCGCACCCCGAAGTCTTCAACATCCTCCTGCAGATCCTCGACGACGGACGTCTGACGGACGCCAAGGGGCGAAAGGTCGACTTCCGCAACACGATCATCATCATGACCTCCAACGTCGGGACCGAGGCGATCCGCAAGGACTCGCGTCTCGGCTTTGCAACGACGGCCGATGAGGAAGAGGCCAAAGCGCGCGAGTACGATCGCATGAAGGACCGGGTGCTCGGCGAGCTGAAGAACATCTTCCGCCCCGAGTTCCTGAACCGGATCGACGCGACGATCGCCTTCCACTCGCTGGACAAAGAGCAGATTCGGGCAATCGTCGACCTCATGCTGAAGCGAGTTCGCATGGAGCTGGTCGAGCAGGAGATCAGCCTCGAGGTGAGCCTGGAGGCGAAGGACTTCCTGGTCGAGAAGGGGTTCGACACGACGTTTGGCGCACGTCCGCTGCGGCGGGCGATCCAAAATCACATCGAGGACCCCATCGCGGAGGGGGTGCTCGAGGGACGGTTCCGACGCGGAGAGACCATCCACGTCGACGTTCAGAATGGCGAGCTGGTGATGACCACCAGCCCGGCCGAGGCGCTCGTCGAGACCGCATAAGGGCGCGAAACAGCGGGGACAGCGGGCCGACTGATTCCAGTCGGCCCGCTGTCCCTTTGCGGACGCCATGACGAAATCGAGAACCACATACCTGTGCTCCGCCTGCGGGGCACGCCAGCCGCGCTGGCTCGGACAGTGCCCGAGCTGCGGAACCTGGAATTCCCTCGAAGAGGCCCTTGAGCGGCCGAATGCTTCGCGCGGGAGCGCCCGTCCGTCGGCGCTGCGCGTTTCGCGACTCGACGACGTTCGGGCCGAGCAGGTCGCTCGGCTACAAACTCCGATATCGGAGTGGGATCGGGTCCTCGGCGGCGGCATCGTTCCCGGTTCGGTCGTGCTCGTCGGAGGAGACCCTGGGGTCGGCAAATCGACCCTGCTCATGCAGATCGCTGATGCCGTCGCGGCCCGGGCGCCAGTCCTGTACGTCTCCGGTGAAGAGTCGCTCCCGCAGATCGCGATCCGTGCGCGCAGGCTTGGCCTGAGCAACACCGAATTTCGGCTTGCCGCCGAAAACGATGTGACGAGCATTGTGGACCACGTTCGCGCAGAGGCTCCCAGACTCGTCGTCGTGGATTCCATCCAAAGCGTGTACGATCCGGCGGGCGAGTCCCCGCCCGGCAGCGTTACACAGCTGCGCGAGTGCACCCTCCGGTTGCACGAAGTGGCCAAAGCCACCGACACGGCGATCCTGTTGATCGGCCACGTGACCAAGGAAGGGACCCTGGCTGGCCCGAAACTGCTGGAGCACATGGTCGACGTGGTGCTCTATCTCGAGGGCGAGCGGCTCCAGGCGTATCGGCTCCTCCGTGGCGTGAAGAACCGCTTTGGAGCGACCAACGAGGTTGGCGTGTTCGAGATGCGCGACGCCGGGCTCGCGGAGGTGCGCAACCCATCCGCCGCGTTCCTCACCGACCGCGTGCGGGGCGGGAGCGGCTCCGCCATCGTCGTCGTGCTCGAGGGGACCAGACCCATGCTGGCTGAGGTCCAGGCACTCGTCCATCGGTCGGCGCTCGCGGTGCCTCGGCGGATGGCCAACGGGATCGATTTCAATCGGGTCATCCTGTTGTGCGCTGTGCTCGCGAAGCGGGGCGGCGTGGCCGTCCACGAGTGCGATGTTCACGTGAACGTCGTCGGGGGCCTGCGCATCGAAGAGACCGCCGCCGATCTAGGAACGGCGCTTGCGATCCTGTCATCCTTGCGGGACGTGCCCATCGATCCGGAGACCGTTGCCATCGGCGAAGTCGGCCTCGCCGGCGAGCTCCGAACGGTCTCGCAGCTCGGGCTTCGACTGCGCGAGGCAGCGAAGCTCGGATTCCGGTCGGCCATCGTACCCAAGCGAAAGGAAGGCGCGCGCGAAACGCCCGCTGGGATGCGAACGATCGAGGCGTCGACGCTGCGGGAGGCATCGGCCCTCATAGGCGTACAATAGCCCCAGGCCGGAGCTCCGTTACCAATGGTCATGATTGGCCCCCACGCGGTGGTGATTTCCGTAACCCCACGTGCCATTTCGTTCAGTCAGGTTGGCCTCTACGACGCAGCCGTCACCAATTCGGTATGGTGAGGAGATCGAGCGCAGGATGAACGTCGAGATCGTCCTGAGGATCATTGGCGGCATTCTGGCCGGCATCGCCGCTTTTCAGCTACTCGCGAACCTCGTCGATCTCTCCCGGTGGACGACCATCGGCGTCTGGCTGGTCTTCGGCGGGTGTTACCTGAGCTTCAGCGTGGGCTATCTCCTCACGCCATACGTGACGACTCGACCCTTCTTTTGGCTGCGCTACCGCATTTACCACGCGTCGGCGGGCGACGTCCTGCTGGGCGGTGTGGGGCTAACGTTCGGCCTGTTGAGCGGCGCGCTCATGTCGTTCCCCCTCTCGTTTCTGCCGGGCCTGTACGGGCGTGTGCTCCCCGTCATTGCCACCGCCGTGCTGGCGTACTTTGGGGTCATGGCCATGCTCGCCCACGAGCAGGGAATCCTCGCAACGCTTGGGATCGGCGCGCGCGCGGGACGCGGCGCGGCGCGGATGGAGGGCAGGTGCCTGTTGCTCGATACGTCGGCCATCATCGACGGGCGTATTGCCGATATTGCGCGAACCGGCTTCCTGGGTGGAACGCTGATCGTCCCGCGCTTCGTGCTCGAGGAGATCCAACACATCGCGGATTCCCCCGACGCGATGCGGCGGAATCGCGGACGCCGGGGGCTCGACGTCCTCGGGACGCTGCAGAAGGAGGCGACAACGCCGGTCGAGATCACTGATGAAGACGTCGAGAATGCCATCGGGGTGGATGCGAAGCTCGTGCGCCTCGCGCAAGAGCATGGCTACTCCATCATCACCAACGATTACAATTTGAACCACGTTGCTCAGCTCCAGGGCATCGAGGTCCTGAACGTCAACGTCCTGGCCAACGCGGTACGCTCGGTGATCCTCCAGGGCGAGGAGATTTCCATCCGCTTGATCCAGGAGGGCAAAGAACCGAGCCAGGGCGTCGGCTATCTCGAAGACGGCACGATGGTCGTCGTCGAGAACGGCCGCCAGTTCATGGGCCAGACCGTCGACGTCGTTGCGACCAAAGTGCTGCAAACCGCGGCCGGGCGGATGGTCTTCGCCCGAGTGAAACCTCCATCGGACGTCGCCAGGGCCTAAGCGTGGCTGCCAATCGCGAAGGCCCGGTCGCCGGAATCGTGCTGGCTGGTGGCTCGTCCGTGCGAATGGGCGCGGACAAGCTGTGGGAAGCGCTCGGAGATCGACCGGTCATTGAATGGTCGATCAGGGCTTTCGCCGGCTGCTCGTCCGTGGATGTGATCGTCGTTGTTTCCGCGAGCGGGTCCGAGCGACGAATGAACGACCTGGTAGCCGTCGCGGCGCCCGGCGCCCGCGTTGTGAAAGGGGGCGCCGAGCGGCAGGACTCGGTGCGCGCGGGCCTTGACGCCTGCCCCGAGGCGACGTGGGTCGTGGTCCACGATGGCGCGCGGCCGCTCGTCACGTGTGAGATGATCGAACGCGGTCTGGCGGCTGCCGTGCCGACCGGCGCTGCTATCGCCGCGGTGCCCGTCGTCGACACGATCAAGCTGGTCGAAGGCGATGTGATCAGGGGGACACCGCCGAGGGAGGCGCTGTGGGCGGCCCAGACACCGCAAGTCTTTCGTCGGCTCCTGCTTTTGGAGGCGCACGATCGGGCCACGGGAGTCGTCAGCGATGACGCTGCCCTGGTCGAGGCGCTCGGCGTGGCGGTGCGAGTCTTCCCGGGGGCCTATGGTAATATCAAGATCACGACCCCCGTCGACCTGCGCATTGCGGAGTCGCTCCTGGCGGCGTCCTCGTCAGGCCGTCCGACGCCGGGAGATGAAGCCAAAAGATGACGGTGGCAAACTCCTCGACAAGCTCGCCCACGAAGCCCGGGTTCCGCGTCGGTGTGGGCCACGACCTCCACCCGCTCGCCTCAGGTCGCCCGCTCGTATTGGGCGGGGTGACGATACCCTATCCTCGCGGCCTCGACGGTCACTCCGACGGTGACGTGCTCGCCCATGCCGTGGCGGATGCCCTCATCGGCGCTGCGGGACGTGGGGATATCGGGACCTGGTTTCCGGACACCGACGAGCGGTTTCGCGGAGCCGATAGCCTGCTGCTCCTAGCGCAGGTCGCCTCGGCGCTCGCGGACGACGGCTGGCGAGTCGGGAACGTCGACGCGTCCATCGTGGCACAGCGTCCACGCCTCGGGCCTCACCTCCATCAGATGCGCGAGAACCTGGCACGGGCGCTCTCCGTTGAGCCCGAATCCGTGAATGTAAAGGCCACGTCTCCCGAGTACGTTGGTTCGCTCGGGCGCGAGGATGCCATCGCCGCCTTCGCGACCGCCCTGATCGAGCGCGGCAGGTAGCCATGTTCGACACCCTGCGAGCAGACTTCCAGGCCGTGTTCGAGCGGGACCCAGCGGCGCGAAGCGCCATGGAGGTCGTGCTCGCGTATCCCGGATTTCACGCCATCATCAGCCATCGCATTGCGCACTGGCTCTGGAATCTGCGGGTTCCGGTTGCGCCTCGCGTCCTCTCCCACGTCGCCCGCTTCTTCACGGGCATCGAGATCCACCCCGGCGCCACGATCGGCAAGGGATTCTTTATCGACCACGGCATGGGAGTCGTCATCGGCGAGACGACCCAGATTGGCGACGGTGTGACGCTGTATCAAGGGGTCACACTCGGCGGTACGGGGAAGGAGCGTGGCAAGCGGCACCCGACGATCGGAAACAACGTCCTCATCAGCGTGGGCGCCAAGGTCCTCGGCGCCATCGAGGTCGGCGACAACGTGAAGATTGGCGCCGGGTCGGTCGTGCTTCGATCGGTCCCGCCTAATTCGACCGTCGTTGGGGTTCCCGGGTGGGTCGTCGCTACCCACCCACCGGATACGGACATCCACGAGCGCGTGGAAGTGCTGCCAGACCCCGAAGGCGAAACGATCCACGCTCTCCAGGAGCGGGTCGTGTTGCTGGAAGCCCGCCTTTCGGCCCTCAGTGCCCAGCTCGCCGACGATTCGGTGGAGGAGCCGCCCGGGGTGGCTCGCCCCGTCGGCGCTTAGCGCCGTCCCGTCCCTGAGTCCGTCGCCGTAGTCGCACAGGAGTGGGGGATTTGGCCCTCCGGATATCGAATACGCTCACCGGCGCGAAGGACGTCTTCGAGCCCATCGGCGATCCGGTTCGAATGTACGTGTGCGGCATGACTCCCAAGTTTCACCCGCACGTCGGACACGCTCGCCTCTTCGTCTCCGCGGACATCATCCGCCGCACGCTGGAATGGCGCGGATATCGCGTGCGCCACGTCCAGAATTTCACGGACATCGACGACAAGATCATCGCGCGCGCCCAGTCAGAGGGACTCACGGCGTCACAGGTGGCGCGGAACTATACCGACGCCTACTTCGACGTCATGGCTCGGCTACACGTGAAGCCTGCCGATGTATACCCGTCGGTGACTGGTTTCATGCCTCAGATCATCGAGTACGTGGAGGGCCTCATCGACCGGGGTTTCGCCTACGAGGTAGATGGCGACGTGTACTTCGAAGTGGACCGCTTCCGGGACTACGGCAAGCTGTCCGGACGGACCGAAGAAAGCGGCATGGTCGGCGTGCGGAAGGAGCTGGAGCCCGGAAAGCGCGATCCGCGGGACTTCGCTCTCTGGAAGCGTGCGAAACCGGGGGAGCCGTCGTGGCCAAGTCCCTGGGGAGAGGGTCGACCGGGGTGGCACATCGAGTGCTCGACGATGGTGCGCGAGACGCTGGGCGATCAGATCGATATCCACTGCGGAGGCCAGGACCTCATCTTTCCGCATCACGAGAACGAGATAGCCCAGAGCGAGTCCTACACCGGATGCGTGCCCTTCGCCCGCTACTGGCCCCACGTGGGCCTCGTCATGACGGGTAGCGAGAAGATGTCACACTCCCTCATGAATTTCACCACGGTCGCGGATGTGCTCCAGCAATACGAGCCCGCGGCGCTTCGGCTGGCTCTCCTCCAAGTGCACTACCGTGCTCCCATGGTCTTTTCCGAGGAGGGCATCGCGGGCGCATCCCGAAGCCTTCGGACGCTGCGCGCGGCGTACGGCGCGCAGCCGGAGCCTCCGGTCCCACCGACGTCGGCATCGCATGAGATGCTGACGCGATTCGGCGCCTACATGGACGACGACTTCAATACGCCCGGCGCGCTTGGCGTGTTGTTTGACACAGCCCACGAGATCAACCGACTCGGCGGAAAGGGAAGCGAGGCGGCGGCGCTCCGGGCCGCGTTCCGCACGATGGTGGACGTGCTGGGGATCCCATTGACGCGGGACGAGGCGCTTGCGCCGTCGAATGTCGATCCTTTTATCGACCTCCTCGTCGAGATCCGCGGGCAGCTTCGCGCCGACCGTCAGTGGGGGATGGCCGATCGCATTCGCAATCGGCTGAAAGAGCTGGGTGTCGCGCTCGAGGACACGCCGGACGGAACGGAGTGGCGCTTCGAGTCACCGCCCGGCGATCGATAGGGCATTGCGGCATGGCTGAGCTTCTCGCTGGACGGAACGCGGTCGCGGAAGCTCTTCGGGCGCACCGGCGCGTCCAGCGGATTTTCGTCGAGGCGGGCGTCAGGGATTCCGAACCCGCGATCCGAGAAGCCCTGCGCGCCGCCGAGACCGTCGGCATCCCCATCGTCCGTGTGCCGCGAACCCGCTTGGACTCGATTCATCCGCGCCATCAAGGAATCGCGGCCGAGCTGGACGAGTTCGCATACGCAGAGGTGGCCGACGTTTTGCAGCGCGCGAAGGCGGCAGGCTCCAATGCGCTCGTCCTGGCGCTCGACCAGGTCCAAGATCCACAAAACGTTGGCTCGCTGCTCCGAACCGCCCTCGCGGTGGGCGTCACGGCGGTCGTGATTCCCTCGCACCGCGCAGCGGGGATCAGTCCGGCCGTCGTCCGCGCCTCGGCGGGGGCAGTGGAGCACCTGGCGGTTTGCCAGGCTCCCAATCTCGCGCGCGCCCTGCGCCAGCTCAAGGAAGTCGGCCTGTGGATTGTGGGCCTCGATGCGCATGGGCCCAGCGTGTACGATGAGGTCGACCTCAGCGGCCCGGTCGCGGTCGTCGTGGGGGCGGAAGGGAGCGGCCTTCGCCGACTCGTTCGCGAGGAATGCGACTTCGTGGTCCGCTTACCGATGGCAGAGCCCGTCGAGTCGCTCAACGTGGCGGTCGCCGGGTCCATCCTGCTCTACCACCTCTTTCGGCGTCGAGCGACATCGGCGGGCAGTCGCGCTTAGCAATTCGCTTCGCGAGACCCGTACTTTCTTCCTACGGCGCTCGGATGGTGGTCCCGCCTATCATCCCAACCGCATCTCGGAGTGGGGGTGGGGCGAATGCCAGCGCATCGTCGGTTGTCGGCTTGTCTCTGCGCGGTGGGGCATCGATGGCTCCCACGTGTCCCCAGGCGGTCCTCGGCCCAGGGACTGACAGAGTACGCCATGCTGCTCGGCGCCGTCTCCCTGGTGGCCCTTGCATCGTTCTTTGTCCTCGGAACGCGGACCGGGCGAGCGATAGACCACGTTGCGACGACCATGACGGGACCGGCGGCAGTCTCTATCCTCGGCGCTTCGGGTGGGCGTTAGCCCGCTACGAGAGCACCTCGTCCAGAGCGAGCTCCAGGCGGTCGATCCCACGACTCACGTCGCCTCCAAGGTGGACGCGGATGGCCCGGCGGCCGCGTTCGCTCAGCACCTGGAAGTCGCCGAGGGCCTGTGCGGTCTGGACGACGCCGAAGGTGTATCGATGGCCCGGTACGGAGATGTCCTCCGCGCGATCGGCCGTGATCTGAAGGAACACGCCGCTGTTCGGCCCGCCCTTGTAGGCCTGGCCCGTGGAGTGGAGGTAGCGCGGGCCAAACCCAAGCACGGTTGCCACGCGCTTGCGGTCGCGCACGAGCCGGCGCAGGCGCTGAAGGCGGCTCTCCAGCGCCTCGCTGTGATCGAGAAAGGCGAGGATGCCGAAGTAGTCGCCCGAGCGCAACGTGTCGACGTGGGCGCGAAGGATATCGATCAGCCGCGCGCCGGGCCCCACCATCGCGCTCAGCGTTTGGGCGTGATTGGGGCCAGCACAGAGCCGCAAACCGTCCTCTTCGGCGATGGGTGAGTCGGCGGGAAGGGAGCCGGATTCCTCCCACGCCGAAGATAGGCGCCGTGTGGCCTCCTTGCTGGCCTCGACGTCTGGCTGATCGAACGGATTGATACCGAGGATGGATCCAGCGACGGCCGTCGCCATCTCCCAACGGAAGAACTCCTGGCCGAGCTGGTAGGTGTCCGCCACCGCCAGGCGCACGACGGGGTGCCCAGCCTCCTCGATCGCTGCGATCGCGCGATCCTGCGTCGCGTCCGGCGCGGAGTCGAGCCGCGTGTAGACGAATACGCGGTCGGCGCCATACACGTCCGGCGCTCCGAGAGGCTCGCGATCAATCGGGATCAGCCCGGTGCCCCTTTTCCCCGTAGATTCGGCCAGCAATTGCTCTATCCAGGCGCCAAGGGACGCGATGGCCGGCGACGAGACGAGCGTGACCTTGTCGCGGCCCTGGAGCGCCGCGGTGCCGAGGATGACCCCCAGCACCGCGCCGGGGTTCTCCTTCGGGGGCACGCTCGCCGCGCAGGAGTTGACCATAACGTCCGCGTTCTCAATAAAGCGCGGCACGTCGATACCCGAGAGCGCGGCAGGCACCATGCCGAAGTCGGAGAGCGCTGAATATCTCCCCCCGACGGTCGCCTGGCCAAAGTACGTGGCTCGGAATCCCTGCCGCTCGGCAAAGGTCTGAAGCGCGGAACCGGGGTCGGTGATGGCGAGGAAGCGCTGCCCGGCGCGATCCGGCCCCAGAACGGTCCGGACCCGATCGAGGAAGTAGTCGGCAAGAATGTTCGGCTCGAGCGTCGTACCGGACTTGCTCGAGACAATGAAGAGAGTAGTCGCCAGATCGATGGCCCGCTCCACGCGGCGGATCTGGTCAGGGTCCGTGGAATCTAGGATGATGAGCTGGGGGTAGTCGTCGGTCTTGCCGAACGTGGCTGCCAGGACGTCTGGACACAAGCTGGAACCGCCCATCCCCAGCACAACAGCGTCCGAAATGCCCTCGCGTCGCACGTCCTCGGCAAGCCGCTGAAAGACTGAATCGCGCTCCTTCTGCTCCTCTACGAGTCCCAACCAGCCAAGCCACCGTGATTCGTCGGCGCCTGTCCAGAGTGACGCGTCTCGCTGCCAAAGCCTGCGCACGTTCCCTTGCGCTCGCCAGCTCTCGACGGTCCGCATCACCTCGGAATCCAATGGGTTCGGCAGCTTCGCAGTCAGACGGTCGATGCAACGCCCGAGAATCTCGCGGCGGCGCTCCTCGACGGCGCCGAGGAGCTGGTCGAAGGATTCGGCAAAGAGCCGCACGCCGTCCTCCATCAATGTATCGGTGATGGCGCGCAGGTCAATCCCGACCGATCGGAGCGTATCCATGACATCCTGGGCTTCGACCACGTCGAGTTCCAGCGTTGGTCGGGGATCTCCGTGGTCGCGAAATGCGTCGAGGGTGGTGGGTGGGACTGTGGTGACCGTGTCCGGTCCGATCAGTTCCGCGACGTACATGATGTCGCGATACGCCGGGTTCTTGGTGCTGGTGCTCGCCCAAAGCAGGCGTTGCGGCTTCGCGCCGCCCTGCTCGAGTCGGTCCCAGCGCTGCCCGCGGAATCGTTCCTTGTATCGCTGATAGGCGAGCTTCGCATTGGCGACGGCGACCTTGCCGAGAAGTCCCTGCAGCCGCGCGCGGTCGGGCCCGCTCGGATTATTCGCGAGCCGCTCTGCAATGAGCGCATCAGCCGCGGTGTCCACGCGGCTCACGAAAAAGCTTGCAACGCTCGCGATGTGGTCCAGGGGGCGTCCCGCGGCCAAGCGAGCCTCCAGGCCTGCCAGATACGCGTCCACCACCTGGTCGTACATCTCGAGGCCGAACAGGAGTGTGACGTTGACGTTGATCCCCTCCTCCGTGAGCTGTTTGATCGCCGGCACACCTGCCGGCGTCGCGGGCACTTTGACCATGAGGTTTTCCCGCTCGACCGTGGTCCATAGCCGACGCGCCTCGTCGATGGTTCCCGCCGTATCGTGGGCAAGGTAGGGGGATACCTCCAGGCTGACGTAACCGTCGTGGCGACCGGTTGCGTCGTAGACAGGCCGAAGGATATCCGCGGCGCCGCGAATGTCTTCAATCGCCAGCTCTTCGTAGATCTCCATGGCGTCGCGGTCCTGCTGACCCGCAAGCCGCTTCAGCGCGTCGGTGTAGTCGGTGCTGCCCCCGATCGCCTTTTCGAAGATGGATGGGTTCGAGGTCACGCCGCGAAGACCGTCTTCGGTGATCAGCCGCTGAAGCCCGCCCTCCGTGATGAGACTCCGGCGAAGATAGTCCAGCCAGACGGACTGGCCGAAGTCCTGAAGTCGAAGGACCGGATTGCGCGAGTCGATTGCCATCGCTCCTCCTCAGCCGACCGAGCGGCGTTCCGCCTGGGCTATCTGCTTCGCGACTGCGACGATTCGGTCCGGCGTGAACCCGAATTTCTGCTGCAGCTCCTTGAGAGGCGCCGACGCGCCGAACGTGTGCATGCCGATGTGGACACCTTCGGATCCGACGTAGCGATCCCAGCCGATGGTGGAAGCCTGCTCCACCGATATCCTCGCCGTGACGGTGGGCGGCAGGACGTGGTCCCGATACTCCTGGCTCTGCTGCTCGAACAGCTCCCACGAAGGCATGCTGACCACTCGGGCGCGAATCCCATCGCGCTTGAGTTGCTCGAACGCCGAGAGACACAGGCTGACCTCGCTTCCCGTGCCGATCAGGAGCACGTCGGGTCTCGCGCCGTCCGCGTCGGCGAGGACGTAGGCCCCCCGAGCGACGCCTTCGGCAGAAGCGTAAACGCTCCGATCGATCGTGGGCACTGACTGGCGAGTCAGCACGAGGGCGGCCGGCTGGTGTCGAAGCCGAAGGATGACCCGCCACGCTTCGATGACCTCATTGGCGTCCGCCGGCCGAAGTGTGATGAGGCCGGGAATTGCGCGGAGCGCCGCCAGCTGCTCGATGGGCTGGTGGGTTGGCCCGTCCTCGCCGAGACCGATGGAGTCGTGCGAAAAGACGTGCGCGACCGGAATCTCCATGAGCGCGCTGAGGCGAATCGCCGGCTTTGCGTAGTCGCTGAAGATGAGAAACGTCGAGCAATACGGCCGTAGCTTGGCCAGCGCAAGGCCATTGGCGATGGCGGTCATCGCGTGCTCACGAATGCCAAAGTGAAGGTTGCGCCCGCCAGGGCAATCGGCTTCCAGATCGTGCGCCTCAGGAAAGTCGAGTCGCGTCTTGGTGGATGGGGCGAGGTCCGCGGCTCCGCCGATCAGCCACGGGACGCGCTTGGCCAGGGTGTTCAGCACGATGCCGGAGGAATCCCGCGTTGCCATCCCCTTCGCGTCCGCCGGGAATGGCTTCAGGTCGCTCTCCCATTCGTCCGGAAGCTCGCGCCGCTGCATCCGCTCCACCTGATCGGCGAGGAGCGGAAACTGTGATCGATACTCCCGGAACCGCGCTTCCCATTCGGTCCGAAGCGCATGGCCGCGCGCGCCGATCCCGTTTCGAAAATGCTCGGGCACCCCTTCGGGCACGAGGAAATGCGCCTCCTCTGGCCAGCCATATCGACGCTTGGCGGCGCGTATCTCGTCCTCGCCGAGCGGTTCGCCGTGGGCCGCGCTCGTGTCCTGCTTGTTTGGGGCCCCGTAAGCGATGTGGCTGTCGACGATGATCAAGGTCGGGCGGTCCTGGCTGCGTTCGGCCGTCTCGAACGCCCGCTTGAGCAGGTCAATGTCGTTGGCGTCGCCCACGCGCGTAACGTTCCATCCGTAGCTCATGAAGCGCGTGGCGATGTCCTCGCTGAAGGCGAGCTCCGTGTGCCCCTCGATCGTCACGTGGTTGTTGTCGTAAATCCAACAGAGGTTCGCGAGGCGGAGGTGTCCCGCCAGGGACGCGGCCTCGCCGGAAATGCCCTCCATCATGTCGCCGTCGCCGCACATCGCGAACACGCGGTAGTCGAACACGTCAAAACCAGGACGATTGAACGTCGCCGCGAGCCATCGCCCGGCTATCGCCATGCCGACGCTCGTGGCGACGCCCTGGCCCAGGGGACCGGTCGTGGTCTCGACGCCCGAGGTTAGGTGGTATTCAGGATGGCCCGGGCACTTGCTACCGAGCTGGCGGAAGCTCCGGATGTCGGACAGCTTGACGGCCGCTTCTCCCAATCGCTCGTAGTCAGGGTCAACCGCACGAACGCCGGCCAGGTGCAACAAGGAATAGAGGAGCATCGACGCGTGGCCGTTGGAGAGGACGAACCGGTCGCGATTGGGCCAGATCGGGTCGTCGGGATCAAAGCGGAGGAAGTACTGCCAGAGGGTGAAAGCGACCGGAGCCAGGGCCATCGGCGTCCCAGGGTGTCCGGAGTTCGCTGCCTGCACCGCATCCATCGATAGGGTGCGGATGGTATTGATCGCCAGTTGGTCGGGATCCGTCGCCGGCATGATCTCTGCTCCGTGCCTTTCGTTGTCCGAGCCTGCCGGGATCAGTTCGTCAGAAGCTCTCCCCCGGGTTGTGCCATCCCCCGCTCGGTTCCGCCAGGTCATCGGCCTCGGCCGGCCCCCACGACCCCGGCTCGTACAAATGGATGGGACCAGGGTCGCGGAGAACAGGCTCTACGATGCGCCACGTCTGCTCCACACTGTCTTCCCGCGCAAAGAGGGCTGGATGGCCGTCGATCGCATCACCGAGCAAGCGTTCATACGCGTCCATTCGGTTGACACCGAACACTTCGTCGTACGTGAATCCGAGATCTACGGGGCGTGTCGCAATCTCGCTACCAGGCACCTTCGCCTGCAGGGAGACGCTGATGCCCTCGTCCCGACCGCCGAGCCGAAACCGCAGGTGGTTCGGATGGGGAATGGGCATGTGCGGGTCAGCGAAGAGCAGCCTCGGCGGCTGGCGGAACTCCACGATGGCCTCGAGACTGGTCGTGGCGAGGCGCTTTCCGGCCCGAATGTAGAAGGGCACCCCGGCCCAGCGCCAGGATTCGATGGCGAGCCGGAGCGCCACATACGTTTCCACCGTGGATTTCGGGTCTACGTTCGGCTCTTTACGGTACCCCACGTATTGGCCGCGCACGACCTCCGATGGGTCGATCGCGCGCGTCGCGCGAAAGACCCGTACCTTCTCGTCGCGCTGGTCCTCCGCGTCGACGCCGATGGGCGGTTCCATGGCAAGGAGGGCGACGACCTGGAGCAGGTGATTCTGAACGACATCCCGAAGCGCGCCCACCTCTTCGTAGAACCCGCCTCTGCCGTCGACGCCGAAATCCTCCGCCATCGTGATCTGCACGTTGGCGATGTATCGTCGATTCCAGATCGGCTCCAGCAGCCCGTTCGCGAACCGAAAGACGAGGAGGTTCTGTACCGTTTCTTTTCCCAGGAAGTGGTCGATCCGATAGATCGACTCCTCTGGGTAGGCGGACCGCAGGCATTCGTTCAGCTCCCGGGCGGACGCGAGGTCGCGCCCAAAGGGCTTCTCGATGATGACCCGCGATCCGCTGTTGAGCCCGGTTGCCGCGATGCAACCGATCACGCTCTCGAAGACGCTGGGGGGTATCGCCAGATAGAACATGGGATGCGAGTGGCCGCGCAGCGCCTCGGCGAGCCGATCGAAGGTCGATCTGTCCTGGTAGTCGCCCTGCAGAAAGGCGAGCCGTTGCGCGAGCCGATCGAATGCCACATCGTCGACCGCGCCGAATCTGGCGATGACCGCCGCCCGAGCGCGGTCCCGAAACTTGGCATCGTTCCACTGGGACCGCCCCACGCCGATGATGGGCATGTCGAGACGGTCGCTCTGCGCCAGGTTGTACAGGGCGGGCAACAGCTTCTTGAACGCGAGATCGCCGGTCGCGCCGAAGAGGACGATGGCATCTGCTCGCGGCGAAAGTGTTGTGGTCGGGCGGAGCCCAAGCTGGGCGACGGTTGGCGTCGCCGTCACGGTGCACCCGCTGGGGACGTCCCCGGATCCTCGGCGACGACCGCGTGGCCACCAAACTCGTTACGCATCATTGCGAGCATCTTGTCCGCGAACGTGTCCTCCTGGCGGCTCCGAAATCGGGCGAACAGCGAGGCCGCGATAACGGTGGCGGGCACGTCCTCCTCGATGGCCGCGTCCACGGTCCAGCGCCCCTCACCCGTGTCCTCGACGTAGCCCCGTATGCGTGACAAACGGGGATCCTTGCTCAGACCATCCACGATGAGGTCCAGGAGCCACGACCGGACGACGCTTCCATTTCGCCAGGCGTCGGCGATCCCGTGGAGATCAAGATCCGGAAATGTCTTCGAGCGCTGCATGATCTCGAACCCTTCGGCGTACGCCTGCATGAGTCCGTACTCGATTCCATTATGGACCATCTTGACGAAATGGCCAGACCCCTCGGGGCCGGTGTGGACGAGTCCGCCATCATCGGGCTTCAGTGCTTCGAAGATTGGCCGGCAGTGCTCGAAGGCGTCGTCCGCGCCGCCGACCATGAGACAGTAGCCGTTCTCGATGCCCCAAATCCCGCCCGAGGTGCCGGCGTCCATGTACCGCAAACCCCGTTCCTTCACGGTAGCGGCGTCGGCGAGGGCGGTCTTCCAGTTGCTGTTGGCCCCATCGATGATGATGTCGCCTGCCTCGGCCGCGCCCGCGAGGCGCCGAATCGCGTCGGTGGTGACCTCGCCGGCCGGGAGCATGACCCACATCACGCGTGGACGGTCCGCGAACCGAGCCACGAACTCCTCCAGGCTCGAGGACGGGACGGCCCCTTCGGCCTGCTTCTCCCGCACGGGACCGGGGGAGCGGTTGTAGACGATGACGCGGTGGCCTTTTCGAAGGAGTCGGGAGACCATGTTTCCGCCCATACGCCCAAGCCCGACCATTCCCAACTCCATGGCGCACCGCTCCTCTCACACGACTATGGAATTGACCCCAGCATCCGAAGTCCGTCTTCTCCGGCCACGACGCACGTGTCGGCGAGGTCGATGAAGATCCCGTGGTCTACCACTCCGACCGTCTTTTTGAGCTGCCGTGCCAGCCGACTGGGGTCTGCAGGCGGCTCGGCAAAAGTCAAATCGACCACCATGTTTCCATTGTCGGTGAGAAAGGGGCTCGCCGTCCCGCCGCGCACGGAGCAGGAGGCGCCCAGAGCCGACAGGCGGCCGACTGTCGCGCGCCAGAGGAACGGGATCACTTCGACGGGAATGACCCCGCGTCCGAGGCGCGGCACGAGCTTCGACGCGTCGGCGATGATGATGACTCGACGTGCCATGGCGGCGACGAGCTTCTCCCGGACAAGCGCGCCCCCATAGCCTTTGATCAACCGCAGCTCGGGATCGATTTCGTCGGCGCCGTCGACATCCAGATCTACGCCGCGTGGCGGATCCTCCACGATCGGAATCTTCAGGGACCTCGCCAGAGCGGCCGTGGCGCGCGATGTCGGGACCGCGGTCACCGACATTCCCTCCGCCACGCGGCGGCCCAGGCCTTCGACGAAATACCGCATCGTCGTTCCCGATCCCAGACCGAGGACCATGCCGGGCTGAACGAAGTCGAGGGCCCGCGTTGCCACTGCGGCCTTCAGCTCCTCGCGGTCAGACAAGGGAGTCTCGAATCGCCTGAATGCCCCGCGCGACGCCCCCGACGTGCCCGAATACGGCCGTGCCCGCGACGAGCACGGTGGCGCCTGCCTCGGTGGCGAGCGGCGCGGTGTGGGCGTCAATCCCGCCATCGACTTCGATCTCGATGTGGGGCGCGAGATTTCGCACGCGGCGGATGCGGTCCGGGCTCGTGGGTATGAACGCCTGGCCGCCAAATCCCGGCTCAACGGTCATGACGTTCACCTGGGTCACGAAGGGAATGATGTCGCGCAGCGCCTCGATCGGCGTCGCGGGATTGATGGCGACGGCCGGCCGCGCCCCCGCATCGCCGATCGTGCGAACCGCCCGATAGAGGGAGTGAGTCGACTCCACGTGGACCTGAACAATGTCCGCGCCCGCCTTGATGACGTCGTGGATCAGGCCCTCGGGCCCCTCCACCATGAGCTGGACCTCGATGGGTAGATCGGTGATGCGTCGGAGGGCCTCGATAACGAGCGGGCCCATGGTGAGGTTGGGAACGAAGTGTCCGTCCATGACGTCGACCTGGAACCGGTCCGCCCCCGCTTCCGCCGCGGCGCGCACCTGCTCGCCCAAACAGGTGAAGTCGGCGGCGAGAATGGACGGCACGACCAACGCCCGCGCGACCACGCTAGCGCCCGGCCCCCGCGCCGGCCGCGGCGGTGTCCAGGAGCCAGTATAGGGTCCCGTCGGTGGGTCTCACGAGCGCGGCCGGGATTGTCGGATCGCCGCCGAGCGCGCCCTGCAGGATCCGCGCCTTGGCCGCGCCCGACGCGAGGAAGACGGCGTTTCTCGCGGCATTCAAGACCGGGAGCGTCAAGGTCACACGGTCAACGCTCGGCGGGAGAGACCCGTGCGGCGTCGCCACGGCGATGCGCGTTCGCTCCTGAAGAGCGGGGCTCCCGGGAAACAGTGACGCCGTGTGCCCGTCCTCGCCCACGCCGAGGATCAAGAGGTCGAAGCGCGGCCACTGGGCGACCGCGATGTTGAAGCACGCGCGTATCTCTCGCTCATACGCCTCCGCGGCCTCGGCCGCGCCGAGCTCCGTCCGGACGCGGTGGATGTTGCTCGATGGTATTGGCACGTGAGCGAGCAGCGTCGTCTGGACCAGCCGATAATTGCTGTCCGGATCGTCGGCGGGGACGATGCGCTCGTCCGTCCAGAACACGTCCGTTCGTGTCCAGTCCATTCGCGCCTGGTCTTCCGGACTCGCCAGGATCTCGTAGAGCCGACGAGGAGTGGAGCCGCCGCTCACGGCGACCGTGAATCGGCCCCGCTGGTCCATCGCCTCGGCCGCGCAGGCAATCCATCGCTCGGCTGCGCGCTGACTCATCGCCTCGTAGCTCTCCGCCACGTCGACCCACGGGGGGCGATCTCGCACGCTCTCCATCCCCCGAATTGCGCTGTTCACGTGATTGTAGGCGACAAACGGATCCGCGAGCCTCGCGACTCCGGAGCGAGGAGCGTCCCGCAGGTGCGTCCTGATGGAGGCCGAGCGGTGATGGTTGACGGTGCATCAAATGCAAACTTATGATGCGCCTGGTCGGAGATCGGCGATGGGCTGGGAGCCGCGAAACCGAGGCAACGCGGGTGCCAGGCGAGTGAGGATCGCTGCGTGATGAGCCAAGCTGGGTTCGACGTCCAGGAAGCGACGATCGACGGCATCCACGCGGCGATGCAGTCCGGCGCCCTGACGTGCCGCGCGCTCGTCGAGGAGTACCTTCGCCGCATCGAGGCCTACGACAGGCGCGGCCCGAACCTCAACGCCATCCAATCGCTCAATTCGCGCGCCCTCGACGAGGCGGACGCGCTGGACGCGGAGCTTCGCCGGTCCGGCCCGCGAGGTCCGCTGCATGGGATCCCGGTGGCGATCAAGGACCAGGTGGAAGTCCTGGGGATGCCGACGACCTACGGGTCCGCCCTGTTTCGCGGCTTCGTTCCGAAGCGCGACGCGACGGTCGTCCAGCGGATCAAGGCGGCGGGCGGGATCGTGCTCGCCAAAACCAACATGGGCGAGTTCGCCGCTGGCTACGCGGGCTCCGCGTACGGCGTCTGTCGGAATCCGTACGATCCAGCCCGGGATCCGAGCGGCTCCTCCTCCGGGTCGGGGGTCGCAGTGTCCGCCAACATGGCAGCCGTGGCGGTGGGTGAGGACACCTTCGGCTCGGTTCGCGGACCCGCCGCGCGCAACTGCATCGTTGGGCTGAGGCCGACGCTGCCACTCGTGAGCCGATTCGGGATGATGCCCGCGACGCCGACCCGCGACACCCTCGGCCCGCTGGCCCGCACGGTGCGGGACGCCGCCCTCCTCCTGGACGTCATGGCGGGGTACGATCCAAATGACCCGATTACGGCGTCGAGCGTCGGCCACGTGCCTGCCACCTACACGAGCTTTCTTACGCGCGGTGCTCTCCCCGACGTACGCGTTGGCGTCATCCGGGACGCCCTTGCCACCGATACCGACCCGCAGGCGGAAGACTACCAGCGCATTCGCGACGTGATCGATCGCGCGCTGCGGGATCTGGCCGGCCTGGGCGTCGATGTGGTGGACCCGCTGGCGATTCCCGGGATCCTCGATCTCATGGCCGACATGGAGGGCACCTTCGAGAGCGAAGAGGCGACGAACGCGTATCTCGCGGCCCACCCAGACGCGCCGGCGCGGACCCTTCGGGATATCGTGCTTTCACCCCAGGTGCTGCCCTATCGTCGCGCCCGATTGGTGG
>Ga0070741_10001429_pt1 | contig 72870 bp, 62 predicted proteins | sample Coa_R1_4_FD_66440 | JGI IMG/M metagenome (GOLD analysis project Ga0070741, IMG submission 66440) | Surface soil microbial communities from Centralia Pennsylvania, which are recovering from an underground coalmine fire - Coalmine... | ecosystem: Environmental > Terrestrial > Soil > Unclassified ...
GTCTATGCTCGATTGCGGTGTGCAGCAGGATTTCCGGAACGCTCGCCCGTTCCAGCGCGGCATTCAGAGATCCGCGGACTCGCATGCCGTACCGCTTCACTTGCTCGAGCGCGGGCCAATCCGAAGCCTGATCCGAAGGCAAGCCTCCATCTACCGGGTCGATACCGAAAGCGAACAGGCGATCCAGCGACGCGTCGAACGCTGGCACGTTCGCCGCGCTTGCCCGCAGCAGATTCCAATCGAACGCTTCCAGATGTCCGATATAAAACACGATCCGGTGCCGCTCGGGAATCGGACGATCGTACAGGGAATCCGGCCGGACTAATTTGAAGAGCCGGTCGGTTTGCATGCGCGCCCGCTGCAAGCGTCGAAGGAGGGCGTCCGCGGGCTTCTCGGGAGCAAGCATTGTCAGCTTAGGGGCTGGAGTTCGCCCAGCACGGTCGGGATGAACTCGGCAACGGTCGGATGAATGTGCATCGCGCGTTGAATGGTTGTATAGGGCCTGTCCGCGTACATCACATCCAAAATCGACTGGATCGCTTCATCTCCTCCCGTTCCGAGAATGGCGGCTCCCAGAATCCGTTCCGAGGCCGCATCTATGAGAATCTTCATGAATCCGAGCGTTTCGCCCTTTTCAATCGCGCGTCCGATCCTACTCATGGGCCGCTTCCCCATCAACAACTGCCGCCTGCTCGCTCTCGCTTCCGACTCGGTCATCCCCGCGCGGCCCAGCGGAGGATCGATGTACAGCGCATACGTCGGGATCCGGTCGCTCACCTTGCGCGAGTCATTGTCCAGCAGGTTCGCGGCCACGATTTCGAAATCGTTGTACGAAGTGTGCGTGAATCCGCCCTTGCCGTTGCAGTCCCCGAGCGCCCAAACGCCGGGTACATTGGTGCGAAGCTGGTCATCCACCTGGATGTATCCCTGGGAATCAGCCGCGATTCCCGCTTTCGCGAGCCCCAGGTCGTCGGTATTGGGACGCCTCCCGACTGCGATCAGCACATGAGATCCAGAAACTTCGTGTGTCGCGCCCTCAGTACGAAACACCGTTTCCTCTCCCCGTTTCCTGGCGCCTGTGCACTTCGTATTCAGATACACCTGGATTGCTTCCCGTTCCAGAATGTCCCGAATCGCGGTCGAAACATCTTCATCCTCGCGCGCAATCAACCGCGGCCCCGCTTCAACGATCGTGACCTCGCTGCCAAAGCGGCGGAACATCTGGCCGAACTCGAGGCCGACATAGCTGCCGCCCAAGATGATCAGATGCCGCGGCAGCGTATCGAGATGCATCAAAGAACTGTTCGTCAGGAACGGAACTGCGTCCAGCCCCGGAATCGGCGGGATCGCCGGCCGGGCGCCAACATTGATAAAAATTTGATCTGCGGTCAGCCGTTCCGTGCCCACAACCACTTCCCGCGGCGATGCAAACTGGGCATGGCCCTGGTACACGGTGCAATTCGGCAGCGTCCTTAAGCCGGATTCGACACTTCGATTGGACTGGCCCGCGATCTCGTCTTTGCGTTGCTTCACGCGTTTCATGTCGATGCTACCGCGCGATTCCAGAACGACGCCGTATTCTGCCGCGCGCTGCGCCATCCGGGCCGCGTAGGCGCTGGCGACCATCGCCTTCGTGGGAATGCAGCCCGTGTTCACACAGGTTCCGCCGAACAGGCCGCGTTCGATGATCGCGACCGTTTTGCCCGCTGCGGATAGACGCCGGGCCAGCGGCGGACCTGCCTGTCCGGTGCCGATAATGATGGCCTCGTAAGAGGTGCTCATGGGCGGATTCCCCGGACCTGGGGTACGTACACGATATCACTGTTCGCAGGCCCTTGAGTCGCCGGGCTCGTTTCGAGGGCAGGTTTTCAATGTGCGCAACGATTTGTGACGTCGCCTGGCCGTTGCGGCGCTTGTGGCGGAGAGGTGCTTGCTACAATAGCCGGGTCCACCGATGCCCAGGAATGTCATGCTGCTGATCCTTTGCGCCGCGGCTGCGAGCGCGCAACTCAGGATCGCCGTAAATTCAACCACCATCGAATCCGCGCCGATGTTCCTCGCGGAACTGACGCCCGAGGTGAAGATCGTGCCCGTACCTAATGGCCGCGTGGCCCTGGCGCAGTTGCTCGACGGCAGCGTGGATGCGGCCACGGGATCCGAGACCCAGGCGCTCCTGAACTCGACAGCCCAGCCGGAGATCCGTATCATCCTGACTCTGTCCGAAGCGAGTTACCGCATGATCGGCCGGAAATCCGCCGGCATCCGCCGCGTTGAGGATCTTCGCGGCAAGAAGGTCGCCGCCACGGGGAACACCTCCTCGCAATATTTTCTGCGAGAGATGCTGCGCACGGCAGGCCTCCGCGAATCCGACGTCCAGTTCGTCAACCTGGAAGGTGCGGCCATGCCCGACGCCCTCAAACACGCTGACGTCGACGCGGTCGCGATCTGGGAACCGCACGCGCAAAACTCCCTCGAAGCGCTCGGGGGCGATGCGGTGGAATTGCGGAATCCGTCAGTCTACCGCGAGCGATTCAACCTGAACGCCACGTCTAAAGTCTTGCGCGATCCCGCCAAGAGAAAAGTTCTGCTGGCATTGGTGCGGGAAGTGCTGCGCTCCTCGGATCGCATCCGCGGCCAGCGGAGGCAATCGATCACGTTCTTGGCCCCCTCCCTCAACACGCCCGAGCAAACCATCCAGCGCGTGTGGAATGAATTCCGATTCCCCGCGAACCTTCCGCAGGATCTTCCACGCGTGCTGGCGGAAGTGGAAACCTACGTCGCGGCGATCCAAAACCGCCCGCCGCGAACGGCCCAGACCTTACGAGGCCTGATCGATCCCACGCTCCTCAACGAGGCCCGGAAGCGCTAGTCAAGGAAACTGCCCGCGTACGTATTTGAGTACGATCTTTGGCGGAGAATCAGCGGCCCGCGTCTTCGCAGATATACTCGAACATTTCCCCATCCGGGATCCACTTCGAAGCCGTCGTTTCGGTGATGGTCCACTTTCCCGACCAGGGCTTCGTGTACGCCCCCGGATCTTCCACCGTCACTTCATACGACAGCGTTTTCAGGTTTGGCCGCGAAAAACGTTCCACCAAGTGGAGCTGTGAGGTATTGGGGAACGCTCCCACAGCCCACATTTTTTCGTTGAATCCCACCGAGTCCACTACCAGAGTGTCGCCTTCCCAACGCCCCACCGAATGCCCCAGAAACGTGGGACGGACATCGGGACCCTGCGGATGCGAGCGGCCATCCATGTAGATCACCCGCCAGGAGTGCGGACCCGCAATGTTCAATAGGAAGATGCTCTTGAGCTCGGGGACATCGACAATCTCAAACCCTGGCGCGTTGAGGAATGACGGCCCCGGCGACGCCTTGCAATCCACCAGCGGAGAGTCGATCGAGTATCGCGACGTCCGGTATTCATAAACCGCCTTGGCCCACGGCTGGAACGGCACGTCCGCCGCGCGCGGAAAACCTCCCAGCCCTGGGCGCACTTCCCAATACCCCTTCTTCCCAGGAACCGAACCCAGATTCGGGTGGCCGTCGGGCCAGCGTGGCGTGGGCTCCGGAGGCGGGCGATTCGCCGGTTTCGCGGGGGCCGCTTTGCCCTGCTTGCCCTGTTTACCTTGCGCCCAACAGGAAGGCCCCAACAGGAACACCACCACGAATGCTGCGGCGATTCTCACGAGTGCGTTCACCGGGTCGGCAGCTTCTGCCCGCTCTCCAGCACCAGTTGGGTGGTCTGCATCGCCCCCACCCAGGCGTTCTTCGCGTCCTTTGCGACCGCCGCGCCCTCGATCGTGATTTTGTCGCCGATCTTCACCGTGTCCCGCTTCCATCCGCCGCGCGTCAGCGCATACGGCGGACCCAGTTCGAAGCGGAGCTCCTTGGTCGCGCCGCTCTCGTCCTTCACGTTGAAAAAGATGTAGGCGTGCGGATTCACCCAGTCCACTTTCGTGACAAAACCGGTCAAAGTCGCGGTCTTGTTGCCGTCGTATTCCGCCTCGAACGAATGATGCGCCGCCGCCGGTTTTACCGCCAGCAGCAACAGGCCCAACCCCATCAGCGAAACGAGCGAGTTGATTCTCATTTGTAATACTCCTTGCCGGACGCATTTCTGAGCAGCGTCGACTCCACATTCTCCTCGCAGAAAAATTCCTGGATCTCTTCGTTCGGAACCCACCGGATGGTCCAGCCGCCGTTCCATGGCCGCGTGTAGGTTCGTGGATCGTCCACCGTCACGTCGTACTGCAACGTGCTCAGCTCCGACCGGGTGAAGCGTTCCGTCAGGTGCAGCGCTTCGGTATGCGGAAGGCCGCCGTTGGTGAACCAGAAGTGCTCGTTGAAGCCGATCACATCTACTACAAGAGTATCTTTTTCCCAGCGTCCCACCGAATTGCCGTAATATCCGCGGACGACCTCGTCCGCCTGGCCTTGGGGACGTCCATCTGTGTAGATGATTCGCCAATTCCGGTCGCCTCCGCCCAGAAGCAGCAGAATGCGGCCCAGCTCGCGCTGCTCAAGGAACTGGAATCCGTGGGCCATCTGGAATTGCCGGGGTCCGCCCGGAGGAAGGCAGCGCGCGAATGGATCATCTTTCAACAGAGTCCGCTGGCGGTATTCGTACACCGCCTTGGCCCATGGCTGAAAGGGCGCCACGCGGTCCACGTCCGACAGATTCTTGAGCAATCCTTCCTCATTCATCTGAATCTTTCCGGCGCTGGACTCGAACAGCACGGTGGCGCTCGGCGCGCCCCAGTAACCTTTCTTGCCCGGAGGCGGACCCAGCCTCGGCTGGCCATCGGGCCATCGGGGAGTCGGTTCGTGTGCAGCCGGCGCGGCCTTCTTCGCTGCCGCTGTAAAGAGCCGCTTACCGGTCTTTGTAAGGATCACGGATTTCGCAAATGCCTGCCGCTCGGGCTCCCGCGCGGGAATTCCGTCCACCGTGACCGCATCGCCGATGTGCAGCGAATTTTGCGTCCAACCATTCTTCTCCAGGTCCAGCGGATTTCCGAATTCCAGCGCCCAGTTGGCGACGGTTCCGGCGGCATCGCGCACGTTCACAAAGAAGAACGCCCGGGGATTCGCCCACTCGATCCGCGTGACAACGCCCGAAAGCTTCACCTGCCGGGAGCTGTCGTAGGTGGTCGCGCTCTGCGCAAACAGAAGCGCGGCCGCGAACAGGCTTCCGATTCCAGAGACCAGTTTCATGTTTCAGTTTCGTACGACCTTGAAATCGCCCTTGGTGGTTCCCTGGTTCCAGGACCCCTTCAACGTCCGATGATAGGAGCCGAGGTCTTCCAGCTTTCCCTCGGCCGAGATATGCACCGGCGCGCCGCTTTTGTCTTTCGCTTCTGCCTCGATCCGGACAGTCCAAGTCGTCGGGTCCACGAAAACGCTGGCGATCGGGACCGAATCCGGGCCCGGATTGATCAGGCCGGTGACGTTCTTTCCATCCCAGTTCATTACCAGCGTGATCTGGGTGCGCTGGGTCGACGTCGCGCCCCAATCGCCGGTCCACGTACCCGTCAGAGGATGGCCCTGCTGCGCGACTCCAGTGGCCGTCAGCCACACCGCCGCGAAAGCGAGCAGGGACGCACTTCTCATGAGTTAAGCTTATAACGCCGCAGCCGCCTCATGCGCAACCATCCGTAGTGCGAAATCTGTAATCTAGCCGCCCGATGACGTACGTCGCTTCGATCCCACATTAGAATCGCAAAAATCGCGCGCCAGAATTCGAGAGGCGGAAGCCCGCTTTCGAAACTGGGAAGGGAAGCCTGTGCATCCTGCGAGCCGAGGCATTGCTTTAGTAAACTGATCGCTCAAGACGAAGGGGAGCGCTCATGACACCCACATTGAAAACCGGCCGCATTTGTGCGCTCGCGGCGTGTCTCGCGTCTCTGTGCGCGATCGCAAGCAGGACCGCGGCCCAAAACCCGAGTTCAAGCGCGATCACGATCACCTTGACGGGACAGTCAATGATCCGATCGGACCTTCGTGAGACCGCGCCCGAGGCCGTGCCCATCCTCCAGGGACTGCTGAAGGGCGATGTGGTGTTCACGAATTTCGAAGCCGCCGTGGCCGAAAAAGGCGAAACGGTCAGGGAGGGCAGGGGTTTTCTGGCTCCGCCGGAAGCGCTCGATGCGCTGACAACATTCGGTGTTAACCTCTTGGCTCTGTCCGGCAATCATGCATTCGACCTGAAGGTCGCCGGTATCCGGAACACAATCCGCGAATCTGACAGCCGGAAGATCGTTCACGCCGGAACCGGAGATACTTTGGCGCAGGCCGCGGCGCCCGGATATCTGCGGACGCCCAAGGGCACGATCGCGCTGATCGCAAGCGCGTCAGGGCTGATCGGCCCGGAAGCAAGCGCTACGGCGGATCGACCCGGCGTGAATGAGCTTCGCGTAAAAGCGGGCAACCAGGACAATGAAGCGACGGTCGACCTGCCTGGTGCACCCGAAAACACGCCGCATCCTCAGGACGCCCAACGCATTTTGCAAAGCATCCGGGACGCGCGAAAGCAGGCGGACCTCTTGATCGTCTACCAACATAATCACGTGTTCGGGAACCACTCGTTCGCGACCATTTTCACGGAAGGGATGCAGGAACGCCTCGCCCCCAATGCCTGGCTCAAGAAGTGGACGCATGCGGAAGTGGACGCCGGGGCGGACATCGTGGTGATGCACGGCGCGCCGCTGCTGCACGGCGTGGAAATTTATCGCGGAAAACCGATCTTCTACGATTTGGGCAACTTCATCTACAATGTGCCGCCAACGCTGACCTACATCCACGAACCGATGAGTTGGGAGAGCGCCGTGGCCTACGTCCAATTCCAGGGGCGAAACTTGCAATCAATCGCAATTCAGCCGGTCGTGCTGAACGTCATCGGCGAAGGCCAGCCCGACATGCACAACCAGTACGCCAGCAATCCGTTCCTGCACACGCGCGGCCTGCCCTCTCCGGCCACCGGTGCGCGAGCCGGTTATATTCTCGATCGCATCGCAGAGCTTTCAAAGCCTTTCGGCACCCGATTCGAACGCAAAGGTGATACGGTGGAGATCAAGTTAAGGGCTGGAAAATAGTAGCGGTTGATTCCCATGCCGATCGGGGAGGAGGTTTTTATGCGTCGTGGAAACCAAAATTCGCGCAGGCTGAAGTTGTTTGCAGGAGCATCGTCGATCGCCTGCCTCGTGGCCCTGGGCCAGCTCACTCCACTGGTGGTCGAAGCGCAGCAAGCAGCGCCCGTGACCGTCTACGAAGGAGCTCGGCTCATCGTCGGAGATGGGAGCGCGCCTATTTCTGATTCTGCCTTTGTTGTTGAGAACGGCCGGTTCGCCTCGGTCGGCCGAAGGGGACAACTCAGGGTTCCGGCGGGCGCGGCTCGCGTGGATCTGACCGGCAAAACCGTAATGCCGGCGATCATCGACGCTCACAAGCATCTCGCGGTCACACGCGCTGCTCTGGTGGATCAGTTGCAGCATTTCGCGTACTACGGGATCGGTGCGACCATGAGCCTCGGACAGGACACGGGCGATGTCGCCTTCCAGGTGCGCGCCGAATCCATCCCGAATGCGGCGCGATTCTTCACCGCTGGCCGGGGCATCACCGCCCCGGAGCCCGGACGCACCACAGCTCCGTTCTGGGTTACCTCGGAAGCAGAGGTGCGCAAGGACGTCCAGGAGATGGCCGCCAGGAAAGTGAACATCGTTAAGATCTGGGTGGATGACCGCGATCATACCGTCACCAAACTGAGTCCGGAACTCTATCGCGCCGCCATTGACGAGGCCCACAGACACGGTCTTCGGGTCATCGCCCATATCTACACGCTTGAGGATGCCAAGGGAGTCTTGCGGGCGGGTGTCGACGCGTTCGCCCACAGCGTCCGCGACATGGACGTGGACGACGAATACATCAGGCTGATCAAGGCCAAGCCGAATTTTATCGTTGACCCGAACCTGCCCGACCGGGGCGTCCGGCTGGATCGGACCTGGCTCGCAGACAGTGTGAGCGCCGCGGAACTTCAGAAGCTTCAAGCCGCCACGAGCGAGGATCCCAAAGCACAGCAGTTTTTCGCAATCCAGTGCCGAAACCTGGCGAGGCTGACGAAGGAAGGGATCAAGATCGCGTTGGGCTCGGATGGAGCCGTTCCCTGGGCCGCGCACGAGGAGATGGCGGACATGGCGGCGTGCGGGATGACGCCCGCTCAGGTTCTCGTAGCCGCCACTCGCAACGCGGCGGAACTGATCGGCATCTCTGACGCCGGCACAATAGCCGCGCGGAAGAGCGCCGACTTCCTTGTGCTGGATGCCAACCCGCTCGATGACATCGCCAATGCGCGGCGCATCGCCGCCGTTTATCTCCGCGGGGCCCAGGTGGACCGCGCGGCGTTGCGGGCTCCCTGGACACGCGGGGACTTGCAGTAATTCGGGATCCGAATTTATCGGTCCACGGCAGTACTGGTTTCGTTCCCGCGGCCTCCCGCTAAACTAGATCCATGAGCGCACAGGGCGCGGCTGGCGGCGCGGCGCCTGCGCGACGAAACTGATGGAGCAAATTACTCTCGACTGGGGCCTTCAGCGCCGGTCGTACACCGTAAGCGAACTCACCGCCGAGATGCGCGCGGCGCTGGCAGCCGAGTTTTCCGATATCTGGGTGGCGGGTGAAATTTCTGGAGCCAAACTGCCTCCCAGCGGCCATTACTACTTCACCTTGAAGGATGAAGCCTCCCAGATCCGCTGCGTGTGCTACAAGATGACCGCCCGCTATCTGAAATTCAAGCCGCAGGACGGCGTGGCGGTGCTGGCGCGCGGGCGCATCGATGTATATGAAGGCCGCGGAGAAGTGCAGCTCGTTGTCGAGGCGCTCGAGCCGCAGGGCCACGGAGCCTTGCAACTCGCGTTCGAACAGTTGAAGCGGAAGCTGGCCGCCGAAGGGCTCTTCGACGCCTCACGCAAGCGGCCGCTGCCGGCGCTGCCCGAGCGGATCGGCATTGTCACGTCTCCCTCCGGCGCGGTCATCCGCGATATGATCCACGTGTTGGAGCGCCGTTGTCCCGGCCGCCATATCCGCCTCTATCCTGCGCAAGTGCAGGGCGAAGGGGCCGCGGAACAGATCGCCGCGGGGATCGAATACTTCGCGCGGTCGGAGTGGGCTGAGGTTCTCATTGTGGCGCGCGGCGGAGGTTCGCTCGAGGATCTGTGGGCGTTCAACGAGGAGCGCGTGGCGCGTGCGATTGCCGCATCGCCCATTCCGGTGGTTTCCGCCGTGGGGCACGAGACGGATTTCACGATCGCGGATTTTGTGGCGGACCTGCGCGCGCCGACGCCTTCGGCCGCCGCCGAGCTTGTGGTGTGCACGCGCCAGAGTCTGGTGGACGCGGTGCGTGGAGTCGAAGCGCGATTACGCCAGGCCGCGCGACTCACGCTGGCGCTGCGCGCGCGGCAATTGCATGCCGTAGCGTTCGATCCCGCGCGCCTGCACCGTACGCTGGGACGCCGCATGCAGCGGATCGACGAACTCGAGTACGCGCTGCGGGATTCGATCCGGCGGGCGGTAGATAGCGGGAAGCGAGCATTGGCTGCGCTTTCCACGCGGTTGATTCAGCGGGACGTGCGCCTACAGTTTGCCGAAGCCCGCCGGCGTCTGGAATCGCAGGAATCTCGCTTAACCCAGGTGACTCGGAGACGTCTGGCGGATGCGCGCGGTTCGCTTCTACCGCTGAGCGCCCACCTGACTCAGTTGAGCCCGCTCAAGATTCTCGAACGCGGGTACGCCATTGTCGAACGCGACGGCACAATCGTAAAGTCTCCCGCCGACGCCCCCGTAGGGTCGGATGTGCGGCTGCGGCTGGCCGCGGGGGAACTGTCCGCCAGAGTCATCCCCGCCGCGAATCGACGCGAATAAGCGCGCCTCTTCGTGCATCGGCGAGGGTGTCCCTTCCTTGACGATTCAAGTATTTCATTGAATAATGATCTCTGTTGGACCTGGAACACAAGCGGGCCTTCAAGAACCGGCTATTCGGGCAGTTCGCCCGGATCGGCAAGGGCCTTGCAAGCGCAAGACGCCTCGAACTGCTGGAACTGCTGGCGCAACGGGAGCAAACCGTCGAGGAACTGGTGGAGGAAACGGGAATGTCGTTTGCCAACACCTCGCAACATTTGAAAGCGCTCCGCGAAGCTCAGTTGGTGGAGGTTCGTCGCGATGGTCTGTATGCTTGCTATCGCCTGGCCGACCCGCGCGTCTTCGCCCTCTGGCAGGCGCTCCGCGACCTCGGCACGGGCCGTCTCGCGGATGTCCGGCGAATCGTCGAGACGTATCTGGCGGATCGCGGCCGTTTACGCCCCATCACCTGTGAGGAGCTCGAGCGGCGGCTGAAAGATCGAAGCGTCGTGCTTCTGGATGTCCGCCCCGAAGAAGAGTACATGGCCGGCCACATTCCCGGCGCGCGTTCTATTCCAATAAAGGAACTGCGGGCGCGTCTGAAAGAGTTGCCGAGGAGCAGGGAAATCGTCGCATACTGCCGCGGCCCGTACTGCGTGTTTGCCGATGAAGCCGTTGCGTTCTTAAGATCCAACAACCGGCGCGCCGCTCGGCTGGAGACCGGATTTCCGGATTGGAAATCCATGGGACTGCCGGTTGAGCTTGGACCCCCCGCAGTGCGAGGACAGCGATGACGAAAGTTGACACCGAAACATTGCGGCGATGGCTGGAAGAAGGCCGCCCGGTGAGTGTCCTCGATATCCGCGCGGCGGAGGATCGCGAGCAATGGTCGATTCCAGAGAGCGTTCATGTGGACGCTTATGAGCGGCTCAAGGCGGGCGACGCGGGCGCCCTGGCGGGTATCGAGTTACCGCCTGGCCGGCCCGTGATCACGATCTGCAATGCGGGAAAGGTAAGCCAGATAGCTGCGGAACAGCTCAGGCAGCGCGGGATTGACGCTTATCCGCTGGCCGGCGGTATGAAATCCTGGAGCCTCTCGTGGAATGCAGCGGAACGTTCGCTCGCCGGCGCGAGCGTTGTTCAGGTGAGGCGCACCGGTAAGGGATGCCTGTCCTATCTGATCGGCTCAAGTCCGACCGGTTCAGACAAAGAAGCCGCTGTGATCGATGCTTCCCTGGACCCGCAAATTTACTTGCGTCTGGCGGCCGAACGGGACTGGAGCATCCGCTATGTGCTCGATACGCACATCCACGCCGACCATCTGTCGCGTTCGCGCGCGCTGGCCGGACTGGCCGGCGCCACCCTCCTTCTGCCGGCGCAAGATCGAGTCCGGTTTCCGTTCACGCCGATCGAGGACGGACAGGTCATCGCGATGGGCGCCCTCCGAATCCGGGCGATTGCGACTCCGGGCCACACGATGGAGAGCATGTCTTATGAGTTGCCTGGCGAGGCGCTGTTCACCGGAGACACATTGTTTCTGTCAGGGGTCGGGCGGCCAGACCTTAACGCTTCGACGAGCGAAGCCGCGGAACGGGCGCATATTTTGTATCGATCCCTGAAGCGGCTCTGCCATTTGTCGGCAGACGCCCTGGTGTTCCCGGGCCATACGTCGCAACCCGTGCCGTTCGACCGCAAGGCTTTGTGCGCTCCGCTTGGCGAAGTCCGGGAGAGCATCGCCTCATGGCTCGACAACGAAGGGAAGTTTGTGCGCACGATCCTCCAGCGCATCCCGCCCACGCCGCCGAATTTCTCTGAAATCGTCGAGCTGAACGAACAAGGCACGCTTCCCGAGCGCGACCTCACGGAGTTGGAAGCGGGAGCGAATCGCTGTGCAGTCTCTTAACTCGGGCACAGTGCCCGTCCGTTCTGGACCGGTTCGTCTGGGGCTTCGCGCGAATTGGGAGCAGTTCATCCTCCTTGTGGCCGTAAATGCGTTCGTAGGGGCGACCGTCGGCATTGAACGTGTCATCCTTCCCCTCTTGGCCGAGCGCGAATTTGGAATCGCGTCCCGCGCAGCGATTCTTTCGTTCCTTGCCAGTTTCGGTGTTGTGAAAGCGATCGCGAATCTGTTCGCCGGAAGAATCGGCGAGCGGTGGGGCCGGAAAAAGGTCCTGGTTACGGGCTGGATTTTCGCCCTGCCCGTTCCGGTCTTGATCTTTCTGGCGCCTTCCTGGGGTTGGGTCATTTCGGCGAATGTGCTGCTCGGCATCAATCAAGGCCTCTGCTGGTCCACCACCGTAATCATGAAGATCGATCTGGTCGGATCCGAACGCCGCGGCTTCGCCATGGGATTGAACGAGGCCTCGGGCTACCTCGCGGTATCGGCCGCCGCCTTCGCATCCGGCTTCGTGGCGAGCTGGCTGGGTCTGCGCGAAGGTCTGTTTTGGATGGGCGAGATTCTCGCAGCCGCGGGGCTGCTGCTTTCACTGCTTTTTGTGCGTGAATCGCTGCATCACGTTCGTTTCGAGGCAAGCCAGATCGGCGGCGCGCAGGAGCAGCCCAGCTTCGCCTCGGTTTTCCTGCTCACCAGTTGGAAGGACCGTGCGCTCTTCTCGGTCAGCCAGGCCGGAATGATCAACAACCTGAATGACGGGATGGCGTGGGGATTATTCCCGCTCTACTTTGCGTCGCTTGGACTATCGTTGGAGCGGATCGGCTTTCTTGCGGCGCTCTATCCGGCGGTTTGGGGAGCCGCGCAGCTTGTTACCGGGGCTCTGTCTGACAGGCTAGGCCGAAAATGGCTGATCGCTTGCGGGATGCTGGTGCAAGCGCTCGGCATTTTCCTGATCATCGCATCGGGGGGATTCGCGCTGTGGTCGGCCTCAGCAATGCTTCTGGGATTGGGCACCGCCATGGTGTATCCGACGCTGCTCGCTGCTGTCGGAGATGTCGCGCATCCGGGTTGGCGAGCATCGGCGGTCGGGGTTTACCGCTTATGGCGGGACGGAGGCTACGCGGCCGGAGCGCTGCTCGCCGGCGGCCTTGCGGACCTGTTCGGGGTGCGCTGGGCGATTGGCGCGGTGGGAGCCTTGACGCTGCTCTCGGGATTTGTGGTGGCGACGGTAATGTATGAGACGCGCGGCGCCGCCGCCGTCGATACCATTTCACGCCGGCGCGGAACTGGTTGATTTGCCACACTTGGGCGTAGCGAAGTCTTTCGTTGCAAGCACAGCGTGTGAGCATTGGGGGCGATCGAGTGGATTTGAGGCGTTCTGACGCGGATCCCACTGTGATGCGGCCCCTGCGTGATAATTCGGAAAGATGCCCATCGGCTCGGATGGCACAGTTTCCTCCGCTTTGTCAGGACTGACGACGCAGGAAGCCGAGCGGTTGCTCCAGCAGTACGGACCCAACGCCGTTCCGGAAGAACGCGAGCATCCGCTACGCACGCTCGGGAGCCAGCTTTGGGCCCCAGTTCCATGGATGTTGGAGGCAGCGATCCTGCTTGAACTGCTGCTACATAAGAGCGTGGAAGCGGCTGTCATCGCGGCTCTTCTCGTCTTCAACGCGGCGTTGAGTTTTGTGCAGGAAGGACATGCGCAACGGGCGCTTGCGCTGTTGCGGCGCCGCCTCGCGATTCAGGTTCGTGTGCGGCGCGACAACGTCTGGCAGCGGCTTTCGTCTGAGAGCGTGGTACCGGGCGATTGGATTCACTTGCGCATGGGCGACATGATCCCCGCCGATGTTCGCTTGTCGGACGGCTCGATTCTGGTGGATCACTCCGCTGTAACCGGTGAATCCATGCCGGTGGATGCCGGTCCCGGCGCGACAGCCTATGCGGGCGGGATGGTCCGCCGCGGTGAAGCGACTGCCATCGTAACCGCTACAGCCGGCCGCACGTACTTCGGAAAGACCGCCGAGCTGGTGAAGCAGGCCCGAACCGCCGGACACCTCCAGCAGACGATCTTCACCATCGTGAAGTACCTGGTTGCTTTCGACGTCGTGCTGGTAGGCGCCGTTCTCGGCTACGCCTGGTGGATCTCATTGGGGTGGAGCGAAGTGCTGCCCTTCTGTCTCATGTTGCTGGTCGCTTCTGTCCCGGTCGCGCTTCCCGCCACGTTTACGCTGGCGTCGGCGCTAGGAACACAGGAGCTCGCCCGGCGCGGCGTTCTGGTCAGCCGCCTTTCCGCCATTGAGGAAGCCGCCGCGATGGACACTCTCGCTACCGACAAAACCGGCACGCTCACGAAGAACGAGCTGTCTTTGGAGAAAGTGGCGTCCATTCCGCCTCACACAGAAGCCGACGTGATTCGATGTGCCGCTCTCGCTTCCGCCGAAGCAACGCAGGATCCGATTGACCTCGCGATTCTGGCGGCCGTCCGGATGCGTAGCATGGATCTCGCCCCTTTCCTAGTTCGCAAGTTTGTGCCGTTTGAGCCTTCGACGAAGCGCGCCGAGTCGCTCGTCGAGCACGGCGGGGAAACGCTCCGCGTCGTTAAGGGCGCTCCTGGCGCCGTGGCCGCTCTCACGGGGGAACCGCTGTTGGCGGAGGCCGAGAGGCTCGCGGGCGAGGGCTATCGAGTGCTCGCGGTTGCCGCTGGCGCCGGGCAGTCTCTTGCCCCCGTAGGATTTCTCGCCTTTCTCGACCCTCCCAGAGAGGACTCCGGGAGGTTAGTGCACGACCTTCAGAATCTCGGTGTGCGAGTCCTGATGGTGACGGGTGATGGACTCGCTACGGCGCGCACCGTGGCACGGCAAGTCGGCATTACCGGCGAGGCTTGCGGGGCTGAGCAGTTACGCGCGGGTATCGACCGGCTAGCGACTACCTGCTCGGTGTACGCGGGCATATTTCCCGAAGACAAGTATTTTCTGGTTCAAGCTCTCCAGCGCGCCGGCCGCATCGTGGGAATGACTGGCGACGGCGTAAACGATGCGCCGGCTCTTAAGCAAGCCGAAGTGGGAATTGCGGTCTCCAACGCGACAGATGTCGCGAAGGCCGCCGCGAGCGTGGTTCTTACCAACGCCGGGCTTGGCGATGTGGTCTCGGCAATTGAAACCAGCCGGCGCATCTATCAGCGGATGCTCACGTACACGCTGAACAAGATCATCAAGACGTTGGAGATCTTGCTCTTCCTGACTCTGGGCGTCTTGTTCACCGGAACACTCGTCGTTACGCCGGTTCTTGTCGTGCTCCTGCTGTTTGCCAACGACTTTGTCACCATGTCGATTGCCACCGACCACGTCTCTTTTTCGCGGCGGCCGGACCGGTGGCATATTCGATCATTGATGCTTACAGCGGCGCCTCTCGCGGGATTCTTGCTGTTGTTCTCGTTATCGGTTCTCTTTGTGGGGACAAACGTGCTGCGTTTACAAGACGGCCAGATTCAGACGCTAGTGTTTCTCACCTTGGTTTTTAGTGGACAAGGCACCGTCTATCTGGTTCGGGAACGAGATCATTTCTGGCGCTCCTCGCCTAGCGGTTGGATGCTCGCGAGTTCGCTTGCCGACGTCGCGGTCGTCAGTGTCCTTGCTGTGTGGGGCATCCTCATGCCGGCCTTGCCGCTTCGCATCGTGGCTGGCTTGTCGCTGGCCGTGGCCGTGTATCTGTTCACCGTCGATTTCCTCAAGGTTCGTATTTTCCGCGCGTTCCGCGTAACGTGAGACCACACGGGCTTCCGCTTCGCTTCGAAGCCTATGCATCGAATCGAACTGACGGCCGTCACGCATTGCTGAAGAAGGGTCGCCACTCATGGCGAGTGATGCGCGGCGGCCATGTTCGCCGATGACGGCGACCGCAGGCCGGGCCTGGCTGGTATCATTGCCCGCATGGAAATCCGGCATCTGCGCTACTTCTGTGTTCTCGCGGAGCAGCTTCATTTCACCCGGGCCGCACAGTTGCTGAACGTCGCGCAGCCGGCGCTGAGCCATCAGATCAAACAGCTTGAAGAGGAACTGGGCGCCCAACTCGTGGAGCGCACCAGCCGGCGCGTTCGCCTGACGCCTGCGGGCGAGGTTTTCCTGGAGCGGGCCGGGCGCATCCTCGAGCAGGTGGATCAAGCGGTCCGCGAAACGGCGCGCATGGGGCAAGGCGACGCCGGGAGTCTCGTCATCGGAGCCGTCAGCACGGCCGTGTGCAGCGTTCTGCCCGACCTGCTGCGAAGCGTTCGCCGCGAAGCGCCGCGAATTTCCATCGACATCCGCGAAATGGAGCCCGCGGAACAGGTGGAGGCCCTGCGCCGCGAGACCATCGATATCGGGTTGCTGTTTCTCTCCATTCAAGACCCCGCATTCGACTCCATGGTGGTGTCCCGGGAGCGTCTGATTCTGGCGCTGCCGACCGGACATGCGGCGTCCACCGCGGAAGAAGTCCGGCTCCGCGATCTTGAATCCGAGACATTCCTGATACCGCGCCAGCAGCCCGTGACGGGTTTTCATGAAATCGTGCTGGACACGCTGCGCAACGGCGGGATTTCCGCGCCGCGCTTACAGCCGACCAGACTGCTGCAAACCGCGGTGTTCCTGGTAGCGGGACAGTTGGGTATCGCGCTGGTCCCGGAGTCGTTCCGGCGCCATTTGCGTGTGCGCGGGTGCGTGTATCGGGACATTGCGGGGCAGCCCTATCATGCAGATCTGATCGGACTGTGGCGGCGCAAAAACGTTCCGCCGGCGCTGCGGCAGTTCCTGCGCCAGCTCCGCCGCAAACAGAGAACGTCCCGTTAGCCAGCTCGAACCAGATCTGGCACGTTTGGAATCATAACGGCCGATGATTGGTCTTTTGCAGCCCGATTTTCATAGAATCTCGGAGAGCGCTTAGAATGATGACGACTCGATTCATGCTGCGTTGTGCCAGTATCCGCAGGGGGCCAAGTACAAGGGGCCCGGTAGCACGGACGACGCAGCGAACTTTGTGTGCAGCACTGGGTTTTGGCCCAGCACCCCAGCATTGATGAGCCCGATCCTGCGATCCTGTAAGCGGAGGAGCGAATAACAGTCCGTACTCAAGTCGGAATCGTGGGCGCTGGGCCTGCGGGCTTGATGCTGGGCCATTTGCTCCACCGGGCGGGAATCGACTCCTATATTGTCGAAGACCGCTCCCAGGAGTACGTCATTGAGCGCGTCCGCGCAGGCGTCCTCGAACAGGCCAGCGTCGACCTCTTGATCGAGAGCGGCGTGGGCGAGCGCCTCCTGCGCGAAGGCCTGTTCCACGACGGCATCTACATCAACGTTTTCGGGCAGCGCCGCCACATCGATATGGCGGCCCTGACCGGCAGGCGCATCACCGTCTACGGGCAGAATGAACTCGTAAAGGATCTCATCGCGGCGCGCGTGAGCACAGGCAGGCCCCTACTGTTCGAAACGGCCAATGTCAGCGTTCACGGCCTGGATTCGAACCAACCCAAAATCCGGTTCACAAAGGACGGCGAAGATTGCGAGATCCAGTGCGACTTCCTGGCCGGCTGCGACGGGTTTCACGGCATTTGCCGGCCATCCATTCCCCCGAACCGGATCCAAATTTACGAGCGCGTCTATCCGTTCGGGTGGCTGGGAATTCTGGCCAACGCTGCCCCGTCCTCGCCGGAACTGGTCTATAGCCTGCATGAGCGCGGTTTTGCCTTGTTCAGCATGCGCTCGCCGAGCGTGACCCGGCTGTACCTGCAATGCGCGCCCGATGAGGACCTGGCGCAGTGGCCGGATGACCGCATCTGGGAAGAGTTGCTCACGCGCCTGGGCAGCAACGACGGCTGGAAACCGAATGTCGGGCCCATCATGCAGAAGGGCGTGACGGGAATGCGCAGCTTCGTCGCCGAGCCGATGCGCTACGGCAGGATGTTCCTGGCCGGCGATTCGGCGCATATCGTGCCGCCGACCGGCGCGAAGGGCCTGAACCTGGCAATCGCCGATGTCTGGCGGTTGGCGCGCGCGCTCGCCGAGTATTACAAGTGCGGACGGCAGAATCTGTTGGAGCGGTATTCGGACGAGTGTCTGCGACGCGTTTGGCGCGCGCAGCGGTTCTCCTGGTGGATGACCTCCATGCTCCATAAGCCGGAAACCACCAACGCCTTCGATGAGCGGCGGCAACTCGCGGAGTTGGAATACGTGACCACTTCGCACGCGGCGATGACCAGCCTGGCCGAAAACTACGTGGGATTCCCGATCGAATAAACGGCCTTCAGCCTACGGGCGCGGCCCCTGCCGCACCAGATCCTCCAAATCTTCGATCTTTTCGGCGAGCTGATGCAGCTTTCCGGCAACGCCCTGGATCTCCGCTTCCGCCCGCTTGTTGACCTCGAAATCCAGCTCGCCTCGCAGTCGGTCTTTGGCGTCCTGGCGGTTCTGGCTCATCATGATTACAGGAGCCTGCACGGCCGCCAGCATCGACAAGAACAAGTTCAGCAGGATGAACGGGTAGGGGTCCCAGGCCGATCCCTTCAGCCACACGTTGACGGACGTGTAGACGGCCAGCGCCAGCCCGAAGGTGATGATGAAAGTCCACGATCCGCCGAACCGAGCTACGGCATCGGCGATGCGATCGCCGAAGGTGGCCTCTTCGTCGATGACTTCGTTGATGTTCCGCATCGAGCGGCCGCGAAGCAGTTGGTGCGCCGCGTGGTACTGCCGCCCGAGCACCGAGAGCATATCCATGGCGGCGTGCGGCTTGCGCTGGATCAGCTCGAAGATATCGTCGCGATCCACTTCGACGCAGACGGTTTCCTCGAGCGCCGCCGCCGCAGTCTCGTGCGGAGTCTGCTGAAGCATGGAGGCGAATCCGAAGAAATCGCCCGCTGTGGGCTCGTCGATGACGACCTCCTGCTGGTCCTGGTCGACCGTGGTCACCCGGGCTTTCCCGGACACGACCACATAGGCCCGGCCTCCGGGCTCACCCATCTTGTAGATCCGCTGGCGCGCAGCGAACGTCTTAAGCTCGACCTTGGCCGCCAGCAGCGCGGTTTCATCCTCGTCGAGAAGAGCAAACAGCGGAACCTGTTTCAGAACTTCAGGATGGCAACTCATGGATCACCTCGCAAGAATGAGAAAAATTAATGCTGCATTAAGCCTGGGTTAATACTGCCATTCGTCCAATGGAGTGAAAGGCGAGTCACTCGCTAGGAAGAAATAGAAGGAAGGTACCTATCATGAAGACACTCAGCATCCTGATCGCAAGCGGAGCTTTGCTGCTCGGCACAGCCATGGCCCAGGACGCCCCGAAACCGGCGGCTCCGGCAAACGCCTCTGCTTCTCAGACCAAGGTTAAGAAGCATCGCAAGGCGCACAAGAAGCATGCTGCGAAGACGGCGACCGCGGCCACTCCGGCCAGCAACGCTGCTCCCGCAAAGAAGTAAGCCCTTTGGGAGACCGAGGCGAGCTTCGGCCGCGGCTGAAGCTCGCGCTCATTTTTTCGGCGGCGTCCGAAACTCCTTGTCCGTCACTTCATCTCCCCAGGTGATGCCGCCGCGGGTGACGTTGTACTGGACTCCGCCGCGGTCCGGAGCCGCGCCGTGCCAGTGCATGACTCCCGGAGGCGCATAAGTCGTTTCGCCCGCCTTCAGTTCGATCACCGGGCCGCCCTTGACTTGCGTGCGGGCGACGCCTTCTTCCACCAGGATGATCTGGCCTCCCTCGTGGCTATGCCACTTGGTCCTCGCTCCTGGATCGAAACGGAAATGCGCGATGGTCGCCTTTGTGCCCTCATCCAGCTTGGTCACGTTCCCGCCAGTGAAGTTTGGATTCTGCTTCTCCTGCGCGTGTAGGATCCACAATCCGGCAAACGCACCGAAAATCACACAGCCGGCGTACAGCTTCCGCATGTTTCCAGCCTCCCTCGTGGGAGTCTAGCACGGGCGGGTCTCACTGGGAGCTGAGCAGGAACGTGTTGCCGTCCAGGTCCTTGGAGACCACGAAGGTTCCCCAGTCTTCCCGCTTCGGTTCGGCCTTCGACGAATACGTGATCGACGTCCTGCTCCCCGATCTCACCCGCCACGACCGGGCGCCGGCGGCGCGCTCTTACCGCTGCGCGATAAACTAAATCCGAGGGTACTGCCGATGCCGCTATACGATTTTCATTGCCTCGATTGCGGGGAGGACTTCGAGGCGCTGGTCCTGAAGACGGCCGCCACCTGCCCCAAGTGCCGGAGCGAACGGCTCGAACAGCAACTTTCCAGTTTCGCCGTGAGCTCGGAAGGAACGCGACAGGCCAACCTGGACTCCGCGAAACGCAAGCACAACAAGCTGAGGCGCGATTATTCCATGGACATGGCGAACATGGAAAAGAATCATCACCACTAGGACGACAGGCGATCCTGTTGCCTGTCGTTCTGTTCGGCGCGGGCTATTTCTCGGCGTTCTGATAGTCAGGCATTTTGATCCGCCCTTCGATGAAACCTTTATTGTTCTCTTCGCACGAGTACTCCTGGATCTCCCAGTCCGGACGAAGCGTGAACGTGCGGTTGCTGACGATCGGTTTGGTGTAGGTCTTCGGGTCCTCGTAGGTTACCTGATACGCGATGTGGCCAAGATCTGTCCGCGTAAACTTCTCGATCATGTGGAGCTGGTCGCTGTGCGGATGCCCGTTCGTATCCAGGCGAGTGAACCCATTGAAATTCGTGGTATCCACCACCATGGTGTCGCCTTCCCAGTGGCCGATCGAATCTCCAAACCAGGTCGGGACTTTCTTGGGATTGTGGGCGCGGCCGTCGATGGGGAAAACCTTGAACCAGGAGTTCTGCTCGTACAGGAACGCCATGTGGTTGGGCGTCAGCATAATCTGGATCGGATCCGGCGAACCCATCGCGCGAGAATGTCCGAAAGGCAAACAGGCGCCCGTGTAGTCGCCTTCCTCGGCGTTATAGGTGTCGAACTGCTTCTTGCCCCACTCAGTGTAGGGGAGTGGGCCGCCGGTGGCCCGCTCAAGATCCGGCACGTAGGGGCGCTGCCAGACCCCGTTCAGATCGGGGACTCCCCAGGAGGTCTTCGGCGCCGGACCTTCCGGCGGCTGATATCCGCCGCGGCCTTTCCCTTTGCCTTTGGCGGCGGCTTTAGCGGTCCCCGGGCCATTGGGTGCACCGGGAGCATCCTGAGGTTGGGCGATCATCCAGGTGGCCAAGGCCAAAGCGGCCGCTCCGGCCAATACCAGCCGATGTTTCATAAACAACCTCCTGTTGGGTATTGGGGGTTTACCGCGCGCCTTCAGTCTGGCTGAGCACCGTGCGGCCATCCTTGCTCTTCACCGTTCGTGTGCTGCAAATATTGGTGCCTTTCTTGGCGAGAATCCCATCCAGAACCAGCTCATCGCCCAGCTTCACCGAATCCTGAGTGAATCCAGCACGCGTCATGGCGTTCGGCGAGCCCAGCTCGCACTCCCATTTTTCGATCTGGCCATTCGCCGTCTTCACATCCAGGTAGATCCAGGCGTGTGGGTTCCGCCAATCGAGCTTGGTTAACGTGCCGCTGAGCGTGACCGGCTTCTTCTGGTCGTATTCGGCGGCCAGAGAATGATGCGCCCAGAGCGAGGTTCCACCCAAGCCGAGGCAAACCATCAGAGCGGGAAAGGCTTTCTTCATGTGTTCGTCTCCCAGACGGATCTCCTTATACTTCAACACGCTTGATCGGGTTTTCGCAAGCGAGACCGCTTCGGGAAACGCGCCTGACCGTGCGCTGCACCAGAGTCCCGAAGTGCAGTTCACGATTACTGTGGCGGATTGTGGTGAGAGCGGCACGCTTTTAGGAGGATTCCCTAGCGGCTTCAGGGTTCCAGCGCCCGAACCGGAAGAGGGCGACGTATCCGCCGGCGGAGAACCGTAAGCCTGGGGCGACATCGCGCCGTGATGCTCCGGGACAACAAGAATCTCTTCGCGCGGGCGCTGGAGCCGGCCCCGGCGCCTGCGCGGTAAAACTTGGGCGGAGCCCGGCGTTCGTCAAAAATCAATTGACATCAGCACTTCCGAAGGTTTCTTTTCGAACGCCCGACAGATCGCCAGAAAACTCTCGATGCTCGGCAAGTTCGTGCCGCGCTCGATGGCGCTGATTTGGGAGACGCTCAGCTTGGTCTCGGCGGCCAGCTCCTTGAGCGACCAGTTCCGCTTCACCCGCATCAGCTTGATCGCGTGCCCCAGCCGCTCGCGGAGCCGGTCCTGCGCAGTCTGCCCCAGCCCGAACGCCTCCACCGCGTTTTTCAGGACCTGGCGCAGCTGCGCTAGCGAAAACGGCTTGGCGATGTAGTCGAAGACCTTCAGCTTGAAGGTAGCGCGCATGTCCTCAAGCGACGGGTATCCGGTGATCACGATCACGCACAGCCCCGGCCAGCGCGCCAGCAACTGCTCCAGCACTTTATCGCCCGTCACGTCGCCCATTTTCATGTCCAGCAGAACGATGTCCGGAAGGCGCTCCTCGCAGCCCGCGAACAGCTCGGCCGCGTTTCCGAAGGTGCGCACGGTGTAGGCGCCTTCGTCTTTCAGAAAGTCCTCGAGATAGGTGCGAAAATCGAGATCGTCGTCGAGTACAGCGATATCCGCCAGGGTTTCGGCCGTTGTTTCCACTAAACAAGCATCATACCTGCCGGACAAACCGCTAGGCGCTCATGCTGCGCCACAGGCGTTTTGTCACGGGCAGAGCCATGGATCGCGCGGTGATCCAGTACCGCTCGACCACCGGGAGATTGGGGCGGCGCTCGAACACGTCGAAATCGGAAGCTTCGATTCGTGCAAGCGTACTCAGGCTCAGATCGTAGGCGACCCGCACGGCGAACCGGCCCCGCCGGTCCAGCAAATCCAACCCGGGCGCCGCGCGGCGATAATAGCTGCGCGCGCGCTCGGCCTGGAATCCCATCAGCGTGCGGAACGCAGAACTGCGGGTGTGGCTCCGCAACTCGGATTCGCTGTATCCGAAGGACTCTATCTCCTCGAGCGGCAGATAAATGCGGCCGCGCTCCAGGGCGCTTCTCACCGTGCCCAGAATCGAAGTGAGTTCCATGCCGACGCCCAACTCGGCCATGTAATCCAAGGCCGGACCCCGGTAGCCAATCAGGTGCGCCATCAGCACGCTCATGACGCCGCCGGTCCGGTAACAATACTCGCGCAGTTGCGAGAAGCTTTCATAGCGCGTGTGATGCAGTTCCATCCTGGCGCCTTCGATCAGATCGGCGATCAACTGATGCGGAACCTTATGCCGTTCCGTTGTATCGAGCATAACTTCCAGCGCCGGATTCCGAACGCGTTCTCCGCGAAGTCCCTTGTGGACGTCGGCCGCCCAGCGATCGAGATCGAGCCTGCCTTGCTCCAGCCTTGCCGCCTGCCGCACCAGGCCGCGCGTGTAGCCGGCGAACCAGTAGGCTGCGTGCGCGGAGCGCGCTAGCTCCGGCGGAAAAAACCGCGTGGCAAAGAAGAACGTGCGCGATCCCGCGCGGGTGACCGCGGCAGCCTGCGCATACAGCCCGTCCAGGGTAGTCGGCATGCAGTTAGGCGATCATATCACGGCGGAGCGGGGCGGGAGATCTCGACGCACTCCTGGCGGCCATTGGCCAGGGCCGGCACGCCATCGATCCAATCTGGAACGGCAGGAGCGCCGGTGGCGCAAGCGGCTTCCACGCGCTGCGACGCCGCTTCCCAGAATCTGAGATTGTGCTGAAGCGCGGCGAATTGAAACGCCAGCGTGATTGCCGCGATCGTATAGCGGGCGCGGGGTGGAATCCCGTCAATGGCCACGGCGATCAGGATCGCAAACCAGACTGAGGGCAGATACAGGACCCGTGATCCCGACAACGTGGGCGAACCAGCCAGCAGTGATAAAACCGGAAGCAGCGAGATCAGGAGCGCCGCCAGCGCGAGCCGGCAGGCCGCCGAGCCGCGCGTTCGCAGCCCAAGCCAGAGCAACGCAGCCAGATACACGATTGCGAGCAGCGCGAGGGGCAGCGGTGGGTTGCGGCTCCAGTTCAGCGGGAAAAACAGCGAAGCCCACACGCGCACGCCGACCGCCTTCAGCGTCGAACCGAAACCCAGAGACAGCGCCAGCGGCCGTCCGGTGGCGCGATCGACGTATCCGCCGATGCCTCCAAACAGCACCCAGCGATACGCGAATAGAATCGCAGCGAGCGCAAAGTAGGGAATCGTCCGGCGCAGAGGCTGGCGCTTCCAAACCGCGTACGCGGCAACCAGCAGCGGGAACACGTACGCCGATTCTTTGCTGAGCGCGGCCAGCGCGAAACACGACAGCGCCGGGAAGGTCTTCGCCGAAAACAGGAAGAGGAGCCCAGCCAAAAGAAAGAAAGTGGCTAGCAGATCGAACCGCCCGGCGATCCAAGCCACGGCTTCCGGATGAACGCCATGCGCGGCGAACAGCGCTCCCGCGAATCCGGCCGCGAAGATGGATGCGCCCAGCCTCCGAGCCACAAAAACCACAAGCGCCGCATTGATCGCGTGGAGCGACAAAGCCACGGCATGCCACATCCGCGGATTGTATCCGCCGAGCGCTGCGTCCAGCGATAACGAGAGATACCCGAGCGGGCGGAAAAACCCATCGCCGCCGCCGTGACGGATTGTGTAACGGAGCGCCTCTGAGTTAAAGCTATTGCCGATTTTTGCAAGGATGAAGTCGTCCGAAAGAAAGTAGAGGCCAAGCGCTCCGCGGACGGCAAGGATGCTGAACGCCGCGACGCTCATGGCCAGAAGTGCGGCCCGCCGCCGGGTCCAGCCGGCATCCGCCGGGAGTGGGCCAGTGCGTGTCAAAAGGAGCAGGGCGAGGCTCAGCCCGAGCAGCCCCTCCGGATTTAATGGCGCGGTTACCGAGACAGGCCCGAACCGGAAAGGACCGGCAAGCATCCGCGCCGCGACCACGCCGGCCATGATGCCCGCGAACACCAGAAGCGCAGTGCGCAGGGAACCGTATTTCACCGCTTCATGTGAAAAACTGGCGTCATAATGTGAACAGTGGCTGCTTTCCAAATACCGCAGTTGCGCGGAAAGTTCCTGTTGGCCGTAAGCTGTCTGCTGTTTGTCGCGAGCGTCTGCAACGATCCGCCGTGGAAATGGTCCAGCGCCTCCCAGCATATTCCGTCCTTGGGGGAACCCGCGCACGTCGGGGAGAGCTTGCTGCGCAGTGGCACGTTTGCAAATCCCTTTGCGCCGATGAATACCGGCCCCACCGCCCATGTCGCCCCTGCGTTCCCGTTTCTCCAGGTTCTCCTCATAAAGAGTTTCGGGAGCGGAGCCGCCGGCTGGCTCGCCTTGCGCTGCCTCCCGACTGTTGCGTTCGGCCTCCAGATAGCATTGTTACCATACCTCGGCCGCGTCTTCGGCTATTCGTCCTGGACCGGCGCTCTGGCGGCGGTCTTCGGCCTGATCGTCAAGCCCGGAAAGGAGGAGTTGTGGGAAGCACACCTGGCGGGCTTGTTCTGCCTGCTTTTGGCTGTCTCGCTCTGCCGCTGGATCCAAGGTTCGCGCAGCGCCGGAACGACGTGGGCCATCGGTTTGCTGGCCGGAGCCTCGTTTCTGTTGCAACCAGTGTTCGCGATTGTGTATCTCGGATGGCTGCTCTGGATCACGTTCTTCTCCGGCGGCTTGCGATCGCACCTGCTGACGCTCTGGCTTTGTCCGCTGGCGGTGTGCGCGCCTTGGATGGTCCGCAATTTCGTTGTGTTAAGCGGAGCGTTCGGAATCCGGGACAACCTGGGCCTGGAGCTTTATGTTTCGTTCAACGACTGCGCTCCTTACGGAGTGCGCGAGAGTGAACGGCGGCGTTGTTCGACGACGCTGCACCCCAATGACAGCCTCTCGGAAGCTGCCGAGGTTCGGCGTCTGGGGGAGCATGAATACAATCGCGATCGTCTGGATCGGGCCCAAAAATGGATCGCGGCGCATCCATTTCGGAGCGCGTCGCTGGTGATGCAGAGGTTCTGGTTCTTCTGGTTCCCCTCGGATCACGGATGGCGAGGATACCTGGAGCAGCGGAAACGCATCTGGGCTCTGCACGCCATGACGCTTGCTTCCGCCGCCGGACTCGTTTTGGCGCGTCGGCGGGTTCCGGGTGCGTTTGGGGTGTTCACGCTCTGGCTGGCCCTGTTTCCGCCCGTTTACTACCTGGTGCAGTTCGAAGAGCGGTACCGGTATCCGATCCTCTGGATCACGTGGATTCTTGCGGCCTGGGCGGTTCAGGCTGCGGCGGCACGGCTCAGAAGGAAGTTCGCTTGAGAGGTTCTATAATGCTATTATTATAGAAGTATAGAATGATCGCCGCAAAGAAAGGCGGCCGGGAGGTTGCCCGGTACGCCGACATGTTCACGGCGCTCGGGGCCGAGCCCCGGCTCCGGATCCTGCGCGCGCTGCTTTCCGCCCATCCGGAAGGAATGGTTGTGAATGAGATCCAGGCGGAGCTGGACATTTCGCCCTCGACTCTCTCGCATCATTTGGACAAGCTCAGAAACGAGGACTTGGTTTGCGTGAAGCGGGAGGGAACGTTCCTGCGCTACACGGCGAGCACGGATGCGCTTCAGGAACTGCTTTCCTTTCTCTACGCGGAATGCTGCACGCGGAACAAGGCGATTCCGCCCGAAAAGATTCTTCAGATTTGCAGGTAGCTTTCATGGAAACCATCAAAGATGTGGTGCGAGAAAAATACGCGGCCGCGGCACTGCGGGTGCACTCCGGCGGGAGTTCCTGCTGCGGCGCCGGATCCGCAAGCGCGTGCCGCGATCCCATCACCAGTAACCTTTACGACCCGCAGCAGACGTCGGCGCTGCCGGAATCGGCTGTGCTGGCCTCGCTCGGCTGCGGCAATCCCACGGCTCTCACTGAGTTGAAGCCCGGCGAAGTCATCCTCGATCTTGGTTCCGGCGGCGGCATTGACGTATTGCTTTCCGCCCGCCGCGTGGGTCCAGCCGGGAAAGCCTACGGCCTGGATATGACCGAGGAGATGCTGGCTCTCGCCAACGAAAACAAACGCCAAGCCGGCGTCCATAATGTGGAGTTTCTGAAAGGCGAAATCGAAAACATCCCTCTGCCGGACGAGTCCGTCGATGTGCTCATTTCGAACTGCGTGATCAATCTCTCCGCGGACAAAGACCGCGTCTTGCGCGAAGCTTTCCGCGTGTTGCGGCCCGCCGGGCGCTTCGCCGTATCCGATGTGGTCACGCGAGGCGAAATTCCTCCCGAAGTCCGCAAGGAGGTCCTGCTGTGGGCGGGCTGCGTCGCGGGCGCGCTCGACGAACGCGAGTATCGAACTAAGCTCGAAGCCGCCGGATTTACCCAGGTGGAGATTGAGCCAACACGCGTTTACCGCGTCGATGATGCGCGCGAGTTTCTCGCCTCGTCAGGAGTGGACGTGGACCGTATCGCTCCTCAAGTCGATGGGAAAATCATGAGCGCCTTTGTTCGCGCCGTGAAGCCTTCCGGAAAGGCCGCCTGAGTGCGTCCGGCCGTCGCGGAAGCTATGGGCACGACGCTGCTGGTTGCCGCCGTCGTGGGCTCGGGCATCATGGCCGAACGATCCGCCGCCCGGTCGTTGGCTGGCGCACCACCCGCCGAGAGCGTGGAATAATAGGTTCCAGACTGTCCACACGAATCGAGAAACGACGAGAGGATCGCTATGTCCCTACGCATCAATGATATCGCCCCTGATTTCACGGCCGAGACCACGCAAGGGCCGATCAAATTCCACGAATGGATCGGAGACGGCTGGGCCATTCTGTTCTCGCACCCCAAGGATTTCACGCCGGTCTGCACCACAGAGCTTGGTTACATGGCCGGGCTTGAACCGGAATTCAAGAAGCGCAACTGCAAAATCATCGGCCTTAGCGTCGATCCGGTCGAAAGCCACGGCAAATGGGCCAAGGACATCGAAGAGACCCAAGGTCATCGCGTCAATTACCCGATGATCGGAGACCCGCAATTGAAAGTCGCAAAGCTCTATGACATGCTGCCGGCTGACGCCGGAGATACCTCGGAAGGGCGTACGCCGGCAAACAACGCCACGGTTCGCACGGTTTACATCATCGGACCAGACAAGCGCATCAAGCTGATGCTTGCCTATCCGATGTCTACGGGCCGCAACTTCGATGAAATCCTGCGCGCCCTGGACTCGCTGCAACTCACGGCTAAGCACGCCGTTTCGACGCCCGTAAACTGGAAGCCCGGGGATGACGTCGTGATTCCCGGAACCATGTCCGACGACGAGGTGAAAAAGAAATTCCCTGGCGGTATGCGTGTTCTGAAACCGTACCTCCGGCTGGGCGCGCAGCCCAAGTAACCCGGCTGGCAGTTTCGAGGCCGGAATAGTCCCGTTGCGGTGCTATGATTGAGCATCTCGTACGGGGAACACCGATGAAGGACCGGCCGTTTGTCGTCGTTTTAGCTCTTCTCGCTACGGGCGCGCATGCGCAGTGGCTGAACTATCGCGATCCGGGGACGCCGCGGACCCCCGGCGGCCAGCCGAATCTCGGCGCTCCTGCGCCGCGGGCCCCGGACGGAACCCCCGATCTCTCCGGCGTCTGGATGCATGAGCTGACTTCCCCGGCAGAAATGCGGCGTCTCTACGGCGAGAGGATCGACGAAGCGATCAAAGTTGACGTGCCCGGCATGGAGATCGGCACGCAGCATAAGTACGCCTTCAACATCCTCGTGGACTTCAAACCGGAAGATTCGCCGATCCGGCCCGAAACCGAGGAGTGGATGCGCCGCCGTCCGCCTCAGAATCCGGCACAGGTGTGCGCCGGCGTCCCGGGGATTCCGCTGGCCGGATTTCTGTCCGAGCCGATCAAGATCATTCAGGCGCCGCGCATCACGATGGTCTTGTACGAGGTCGAGAACCTGCATCGCCAGATCTATACCGACGGCCGCACGCTGCCGAAGGAGTTCGATCTGCCCGCGTACCTGGGCTACTCAGCCGGACATTGGGAGGGCGATGTATTGGTCGTGGAAACCGCGGGCTTCAACGACAAAACGCCGCTCGATGCGATGGGCCACCCGCATAGCGATGCTTTGCGGCTCACGGAACGCTTCCACCGCCGCGACTTCGGACACCTGGATATCGAGATGACCTTCGACGATCCCAAGATGTACCGGAGACCGTTCACGATCAAGGTGCCGCACAATCTCCTGCCCGATTCCGATATTTTCGAAAGCTACTGCGCGGAGAACGAGAAAGATCGTGTCCATTTGCAGAAGCAGTAGCCGCAGCCTGTGAAACACTAGAGGGATGGCAATCCCCGCTCCAATCGACCCGAAAAAGGCCGAAGCGTTTTCCGGAAATCTGCTCGCCGCGCTCAACCATGGCGGCCTGTGCCTGATGATTTCCCTGGGGCACCGCTCGGGCTTGTTCGACGCCATGCGGGGGATGGGCCCGGCCACTCCCGAGGATATCGCGGCGAAATCGGGCTTGAACGAGCGCTACGTGCGCGAGTGGCTAGGGGCGATGGTCACAGGTGGCGTGGTGGAATACGATCCGGAATCGCAACGTTACCTGCTTCCACCCGAGCACGCCGCGTTTCTGACCCGTGCCGCTGGAGCGGACAACATGGCGGTCTTCAGCCAGTACATCGCCGAGCTCGGCAGCGTCGAGAACCTGATTCTCGAGTGTTTTCGCAAGGGCGGCGGAGTGCCCTACGAGAAATTTCCGCGCTTTCACGACGTGATGGCCGAAGACAGCGGCCAGAGCGTCATGAGCTCGCTGGAATCGCACATTGTGCCCCTGGTTCCCGGCCTGCACGAGGCGCTGGCGCGCGGCATAGAAGTTCTCGATGTCGGCTGTGGCCGCGGACTGATTATTACGCGGCTCGCCGAGATCTATCCGAAGTCGCGGTTCCGGGGTCTCGACTTTTCCTCGGATGCCATCGCGTACGCGCGCGCCAGTGCCACGGCGAAGGGGCTCCAGAATGTCGCGTTCCTAACCGAGGACGCGGCGGCGATGGGCGAATCGGTCCAGCCAGAGTCGCTCGACCTGATCACCACATTCGACGCGATCCACGATCAAGCCAAGCCGCTTGAAGCGCTGCGGGGCATCCACCGTGCACTCAAGCCGGACGGCATCTACCTGATGCAGGACATCAAGGGTTCGAGCGACGTGCACAAGAACGTAGGCCATCCGTTGGGCACGCTGCTGTACACCATTTCGTGTATGCACTGCATGACGGTGTCGCTGGCCTACGGCGGCGAAGGGCTGGGCGCGATGTGGGGCGAGGAGAAGACCCGCGCATACCTGGAGCGCGCCGGCTTCGGCTCCGTCGAAAAGAAAGAACTGGCGCACGATATCCAGAACAACTGGTACATCGTGCGGAAGTAGCGCTCCGGAACTTACGCCAGCCACTCCACCGTCGCATCCACCAGCAGCGGACCCAGCAGCGCCGCGGCCTCGCGCTCTACGTGTTGCAAGATTTTTTCCGCATGAGGACGGTCCGGCGACACGGTGACCGCCGCCACCAGTCCCTGCGACCAGGAATCCTGATAGTCGATTTCGGCTACCGCGACATTACATCGGGAGCGCAGGCGGTCTTTCAGACCCTTGACGAAATGCCGTTTGTCCTTCAAGGAATGCGAGCCGTCTAATCGCAGCTCAAAGGTGATGACGCCGACCGCAGGCACAGCGGCAATCAGGCAACGGCTGCCGCGTCGTCACGCTCAGTCGCAAACGCTTCGAGCACGTCGCCCGGTTTGATGTCGTTGTAGTTGGCGATCGAGATGCCGCACTCGAAACCGGCCTTCACTTCGCTGGCGTCGTTCTTGAACCGCTTGAGCGAGAGGATCTTACCGGTGTGGATCACCACGTTATCGCGCAGCAGGCGCACTTCGCTGTTGCGCGTGACCACGCCGTCGTTGACGATGCAGCCTGCCACCGTTCCGACTTTGCTGATGCGGAACACCTCGCGCACCGTCGCGCGGCCTTTATAGACTTCTTTGAAGACCGGCTCAAGCAGACCCGCCATGGCCCGCTTCATCTCGTCCACCAGCTCGTAGATGATCGTGTGCAGCCGGATGTCGACTTTTTCCTGTTCCGCCAGCACCTGCGCGTTGCGTTCCGGGCGCACGTTGAATCCGACGATGATCGCATTCGACGTGGTGGCCAGAAGGACGTCGCTTTCTGTGATGGCGCCGACGGCCGAGCGCAGCACGCGAATCTTGATTTTGTCGGTCGAAAGTTTCTGAAGAGTATCGGCCAGGACTTCGGCGGTGCCGCCCACATCCGCCTTGAGAATGATGTTGAGATCCTTGGTTTCGCCTTCCTTCAACTGATCGTGCAACTGGTCCAGCGTCAGGCGGGCGCTGCGCGACATCGACACTTCGCGCGCCTTCCCTTCGCGATACATCACGATCTGCTTGGCCTTGGCTGTGTCCGTGACCACCTGGAAGGTGTCGCCCACCTCGGGAACGGCGTCCAAACCCAGCACTTCCACCGGAGTGGCGGGTTCGGCTTCCCGAATCGGCTCCCCACGGTCGTCGAACAGCGCGCGCACTTTTCCGAAAACCGAGCCGCAGATGAAGTAATCGCCCACATGGAGCGTGCCGTTCTGCACCAGCACGGTGGCCACCGGACCGCGCGCGCGATCCAGCTTGGCTTCGAGGATATTTCCCATCGCAGGCCGGCCCGGATTCGCTTTGAGGTCGAGCATGTCGGCCACCAGCAGGATCATCTCCAGCAGCAGATCCAGATTCTGTTTGGCCTTGGCCGAAACCGGGACCATGACCACGTCGCCGCCCCAGTCTTCGGCCAGCAGGCCGCGGTCGGCGAGCTGCTGTTTGATCCGTTCCGGCTGTGCATCCGGCTTGTCGATTTTGTTGATCGCGACTACGATTGGAACGCCGGCCGCCTTGGCATGGTCAATCGCCTCGATCGTTTGCGGCATTACGCCATCGTCGGCGGCCACCACCAGCACGACGAGATCCGTGACTTTCGCGCCGCGGGCGCGCATGCGGGTGAACGCTTCGTGGCCCGGCGTGTCGATGAACACGATCTTGCGGCCGTTCTTGTCCACGCGATACGCGCCGATGTGCTGCGTGATGCCGCCGGCTTCCTTCTCGGCGACATTGGCCATCCGGATGGCGTCCAGCAGTGAAGTTTTGCCGTGATCCACGTGGCCCATCACGGTCACCACGGGCGCGCGACGGACCTTGTCTTCCTCGATCTCGGCCTGCTGGATCTCGTGTGTGGCTTCCTCTTCGTAGCTGACCTTGTTGGTGGAGGCTCCGAAATCGCGCGCCAACTCCTCGGCCAGCTTCACGTCCAGCGTTTGATTGATGGTGGCGAAAATTTTCTTTTCGAGCAGGCGTTTCACCACCATGTTGCCCTTGATGCCGAGTTTCTCGGCGAGTTCCTTGACGGTGATGCCTTCGGCTACGGTGATTTCGCGGTCGATCGGCGGCGGTTCAAACGCCTGCTGCTTGCGCGCTACAGGCCGTAAACGGCCCTCTTCCTGTTCCTCGACGCGCCGCCGATCGCGGGCGCCGGGCTTGGTGGCATGGCGGCGGCCGGGTTCGGTGGGCAGCGCCGCAGGTTCGGCTCGCAGAGGCGATGTGGGATGCATCGGCCGGCCGCGGCCGCGCAATCCTCCGGGCCCTCCCGGACCCGCAGGATAGGGGCCCTGCCCGGGAGCCCGCACCAAAGGCTGGCCCGGCCGGACTGGGCCGCGATAAATCGGCTGCCCAGGAACCGGGCTCGGGGGACGCGTAGGCATGCCCGGACGAGGCTGGCCAGGCGCGGCTGCGCCGGGCGTCCGTCTCAATTTTTCAACCAGATCCGCCCGCGGAGGGACTATGGGCCGCGCCACCGGCTGTCCAGCCAAATTCGGTTTCGCAGGAGGCCGCAAGGGGCTGCCGCCGCCGACAGGAGAACCAGGAACGATGGTCGCAGCCGGAGGCGCAGCGGGCCGCGGCGCGGGACGCGCAGGGGCGGGCATACTGGGTACGGCCCCTGGACTCAAGATTTGACCGGGTGCCGGAGTCGCCGGACGCGGCGCGGCAAAAACCTGTTCCTGCGCAACCCGCGCTTCCGCCGGAGGCGAAGGCAGCGGCTGTCTGGGACCGGAAAGAATCTGCCCAGGCTTGGGAGCCGGTGGAGCCGGGCGGGCGGGAATCGGAATCCCCCGCGGCGCCATCGGAGGAGAAAGCGGTTGACCCGAGGCAAGCGGCGGGCGCAACGGCGCGGATCGCGGAGCTGGGGCAGGGGGAGTTTCGGGAGCAGTTTCCCGCGCAGATTGTGGAGGTTCCGGAGCAGCTTCGACCTTCGATCCAGAAACGCGGGGTTGTTCCACCGGCGGAGCCGGCTCGGCAGCGGGTATCGGGCCTCGATCCGGTTCCGGGGCAGCGGCATGCGGCGCGCCGTTCGACTCGCCCCCCAAGCGCCGCTTCACTTCGAGCGCCACGGGCTCGTCGATCGAGCTGGAGTGGGTCTTTTTTTCGGTTACACCCAGCTCCGGGAGCATGTCGAGGATCACACTCGGTTTCACCTCGAGCTCGCGTGCCAGCTCGTTAATACGGATTTTCGTCATACTATGTGCCCCGCTGTCCAGCTTCGACACGGGGATTGTTCGAATTAAGCCTGCTCCTTATCCAGAGCCTCCGCGCCTGCCGGGGGCCCCGCAACTTCTATCGTAACAGATTGCTCCTGCGGCTCCTCCGCCTGCTCCTGTGGCTCCACGGCGGCCGCTTCCTCGCCGGATTCAAACTGGCCATAGTAACTCACCACGGCTTGCTGAATCGTTTCCACCATTTCCGCGCCGATGCCCGGAATGTCCTCCAACTGTTCGGGAGTCATAGCGCCCAGCGTTTCAACCGTCCCCACGCCCGCGTCCATCAGTTTGCCGACCAGAGCGTCGGTAATTCCGTGATCGAGAAGCACGGAAACGGGAGCTCCCGGTACCACCAGGGCAGCCATTTGCGACTCGACTTCCTGCCGCTTCTCTTCTTCGCTTTTGATATCGATCCGCCAGCCCAGAAGCTTCGCAGCCAGGCGCACGTTCTGGCCCTTTTTCCCGATGGCCAGCGACAACTGGCTGTCATCCACGATCACTTCCATGTGTTTGCCGGCCGCGTCCAGGATCGTGACACGCGAAATTTTAGCCGGGCTCAGCGCATGCGTGGCGAATACCACCGGGTCTTCGTTGTACTCGATGATGTCGATCTTTTCGCCGCGCAGCTCGCGGATAATCGACTGCACGCGCATGCCCTTCATCCCGACGCAGGCCCCGACGCTATCCACGTCGCGGTCGCGGCTGGAGACAGCGATTTTCGTGCGCTCGCCGGCTTCCCGGGCGCAGCCCTTGATGACGACCGTGTTGTCGTAGATCTCGGGTACTTCCTGCTCGAACAGGCGCATGACCAGTTCCGGGGCCGCACGCGATACGATGACGCCCGCGTTTTTGCCGGCCTTTTCCACGCTCCGGATCACGCACCGGACCCGGTCCCCCACGCTGAAGCTCTCCAGCCGGGACTGCTCTTTCTTCGGAAGGCGCGCTTCGGTTTTGCCCAGGTCAGCTACCAGATCCGGGCCTTCGATCCGCTTGATGACACAGGTGACTAACTCGCCCACGCGTCCCGAGAATTCGGAATAAATGTTCTCGCGCTCAGCTTCCCGCACCTTCTGCAAAATCACTTGTTTGAAGGTCTGCGCCGAGATGCGGCCCAGGGCGTCCAGAGGCTTGGCGAATCGGATTTCGGTTCCAATTTCCGCCTCCGGATTGTGCGCGCGGGCTTCTTCGAGCGAAATTTCCCGGATCGGATCGGTGACCGGCTCGGCGGCGCGCTTCACTCCGAAAATCTGGATGTTCCCGGTGCCTTCCTCCATCTCCGCCACCAGTTCTTCATTGGCGTGGAAATGCTTACGGGCGGCCACCAGCATGGCGTCTTTCACCGCGTCCCGAATGATCTGCGGATCGATTCCTTTTTCCTTGCTGAGGATCTCGATGGACTGATAAATGTTGCTCAGACTGGTCATGTCAGTGATGGCTCCGATTTCGAGGATTTACCACTCGAACTTGAGGTTCGCCCTCTCCACCAGTTCCAGGGGGAACTGGACGCTCTTTCCAGGAGAAGGTTCGAGGGTGATGATTCCTTCGGCGAAATTCTTAAGTGCGCCCACCCAAAGTTTTTGGTTTTCCACGGGCTGGCGGAGAACGACCTTTACTTTCTGACCGATAAACCGCTGGAATTCCTGCGGGCGCGAAAGCTTGCGCTCCACGCCCGGGGAACTGACTTCGAGCGTATAGCGCCCCCCTGGAATGACGTCTTCCACATCCAGGATGGTACCCACATTCTCGGAAATTTGTTCGCAATCGGCGTGAGTCACGCCGGCCGGTTTATCGATGAAAATGCGCAGGACGCGGTTGTTTCCGCCGCCCAGCAGTTGGACGTCGACGACTTCCACTCCCGTATCGGCGCCCACCCGCTCAGTAATTTCCCGCACTTTTTCTATGATGGCTGTCCTGTCCGCCATGTTTCACTTCACTTGTCTGACGCACCTGCCAAGACCGGGGCCGCGAGCAATAAAAAAGTGGGCTTTCGCCCACTCAGACTGCTCGTCCCTGTACTTAGTATACACTCTCGTTGCATGACCGCCGGAAACCGGAACGACAGAGCGGCAAAGACCGCCCGACCTCACCTCTTGGAGTAGGGCAGGCCGGTCAGCGTCATCGCGACTGGTAGAATCAGTTGGAGCCTCCCTATGAAGACCTACTTCCTCCTCTTCGCCCTGGCGGTTTACGGATTCTCCCAGACTCTGGCGCCCGCGCCGAATCCAGCGGTTGCAGGCAGTCTCCAACCCAATTGGTCGCTTGCCGCCGACGGGAGCGCGCTGCTGAGCTGGGTCGAGCCTGCCAAAGGTGGAGGATACACGCTGCGTTATGCCGTGCGGCGGGGATCCGCGTGGTCGGAAGCCCGGACCATCGTCACCGGCCGCCCGTTCTGGCGTCATCCCGCGGAGGTCCCAGGGCTGGTAAGCCTGAGCGACGGCACGTTACTGGCTCACTGGGTCGAAAAGGGCAAGGATTCCAGCGACGAGGAGAATATCTTTGTTTCCAGCTCGCATGACGGCCTGACGTGGACGACGCCCGGCATGGCCCATAAGGATCGCAGCCCGGTCCAGCACGGGCTTGTTTCGATTGTTGCCAGCGGTCCCCAGGAGGCCTCACTGTTTTGGCTCCAGGCGCTCAAAGGCGAAGACGGCCCGGTGTCGCTGATGCGGACCGTCGTCGGCGCCGACGGCAAAGAGATCAAGGAAGAAGAACTCGATAAGGACACCTGCTCCTGCTGCCCGACTTCGACCGTCAAGACCGCCAGGGGGCTGCTGGTGGCCTATCGGGACCACACGCCGAAAGACATCCGCGACGTCGCGGTGCTGCGGTTTGAAAATGGCCGCTGGTCGGAATCGAAAGTCCTCTATCCCGACAACTGGGAAATTAACGCTTGCCCGGTGAATGCGGCCTCGGCTGCTGCCAGAGACAATCGCGTCGCGATCTCCTGGTACACGGAAGGCGACGATTCCCCGCGCGTGCAAGTCGTCTTTTCCTCCGATGCCGGGGCGACATTCGGCAAGCCCACCAAGGTCAGCGCCGGCGACGCGCTCGGCTACGCTTCCACAGCGCTGACCGATGATGGCGGCGCGATTGTCTCCTGGATCGAGGAAGGGACGAATTCGGCGAGCGCGCTGGCGCGCAGGATCTCGCCTGCGGGCGTTGTCGGACCCGTGATCAAGATCGCCGAAGGCCCCCGAACGAGTCTCGGCTATCCCAAGCTGGTGCGCGCCAAAGGCGAAACCTGGATCGCCTGGGGAGACTCCAAGACCGGCGTGAAAACCGCAATCTTGAAGTAACCGGCCGCGGGAGTCGATAGAATATCCAAAATAGGGGCGCGTAGCTCAGTTGGTTAGAGCACCTCGTTTACACCGAGGGGGTCCGGGGTTCGAATCCCTGCGCGCCCACCACAGCGCAGAAATTAAACCACCCGGCGGTTCGGCGGGACTCCGCGCTTGGCCTCCAACCGGTATTCACCTCGCAGCCATTCCGAAAGCGGACGTGTGCCGATGCGGATCTGCGCGCGGCGCAGCATCGAGCTGAGGAAGCGGACTTCGGCCAGCAGGTTTCTTTCCGGATGCCCTCGGGCCTCGCGTTTTACCAGCACGTGCCCCCCGGCGGCCCAAAGCAAGCCCCATCTGGCTGGCAAATCCTTCATCTGAATCACCTCCGGCGGGGACAGATAATACCGGCGGTGGCCCATCCCGGCGCCGGGATCTCTCCGCGCCGGCTTCCTGGCATCCGCAAGAAAATCGGAGCGGCTCGCCTTGCACTCGATGACGATCGAGCCCGCGTTGGCTTCCCAGCCGATGACGTCCGGGGTCTCCGCGCCGGAAGCGGCGAACTCCGACAGCACCACGGAGCATTTTCGGCTGAGCCAGCCGACGCCGATTCCAACCAGAGTAGAGTGCTGCACGCGAACTCAGGAAACATTGTAACTCGGAAATGTTTCCTTAGTTTCGCGCCCCGCCTTCACGAATGACTCAGAACTCGCAGCACGCGTTTTTCCCGCGTGTTGTTCCAACAACATTCGAGCATCGGGCGAGACTGCCGTTTTTCGTGGATCCCCGCAGACTGGCTTCGAAATTCTTTGCAGCCGGGATTGCGCCCTCCCAGATAGCGTGTAATGAATTGGGGCGTAACAGTTTCTTTACTTTTAGGGATCTTCGCCTCGTGGAGATTCCGGCGCGAGTCCTGTTAAGCGGACGCATGCATAGGTTCGGAGGAAAATTGCGTATGAAATCGGGGCAGCCTGCATCAGACTACCAGCGCGCAGCAGCCGTTGATCGCACGGCTTCCGCAGGTCACGAGGGGTGTTGATCCTGGTGCCCGATTCCCTCGAGCCACGGAACTTCCATCACGGTGCGGAAAGCGGAACGGGGACTGTGTTTCAGGTCTGGGCGCCCGCGGCGCGGCACATGCTGGTGAGGCTCGCCGGCGGACGGGTTATGGAGATGACGCGGGGTGGCGAGGGCTACTGGCGCGCCTCGACAGACAACCCGCTTGCGGGCCAGGATTACATGTTTGTGATGGACGGCACAACGCAGCGGCCCGACCCGGCATCGCGATTTCAACCCGAGGGCGTCCACAGCTACTCGCGTGTGGTGGACCTGGCGTTTCCCTGGCGCGACGCTGCTTGGAAAAATCCCGCATTGGAGGAATACATCCTCTACGAACTGCACGTGGGAACGTTCACCCCGGAGGGCACGCTCGCCTCAGCCGCCGGACGGATCCAGTATCTGCGGGACCTGGGGGTCACCGCTGTCGAGTTGATGCCGGTCGCGCAATTCCCGGGGCGGCGAAATTGGGGTTATGACGGAGTCTATCCGTTCGCGGTGCAGAATTCGTACGGCGGGCCGCGCGCCCTCCAGGAGTTCGTCGACGCTTGCCACGCATCCGGAGTGGCCGTGGTCCTGGACGTGGTCTACAACCACCTTGGACCGGAAGGAAATTATCTTCGCGACTTCGGCCCGTATTTCACAGACCGCTGCCGAACTCCATGGGGGCCGGCCGTCAACTTCGATGGACCGTACTGCGGCGGAGTGCGCCGGTTTTTCATCGAAAACGCGCTGTTCTGGATCTCGCAGTTTCACATCGACGCTCTTCGCCTGGACGCGGTGCACGGTATTTTCGACCAGTCGGCGTATCCGTTCCTGGAAGAGCTCGCAGACCAGGTGCACGCCTGGGGGGCCGCGCGCGGTCGGAAGGTGTACTTGATCGCGGAAAGCAACCTGAACGATCCTCGCCTGGTGCGCTCCAAGGCGCACGGAGGCTTCGGGCTGGACGCACAGTGGAACGACGATTTTCATCACGCGCTGCGCACCGTTCTCACCGGCGACCGCGCCGGATATTATTGCGACTTCGGCACGGTGGAACAGATCGCCCGGGCCTACCGGGACGGATTCGTCTACACGGGGCAGTTCTCCGAATTCCGGCAGCGGCCCCACGGCCGCGCTTACGAGGAAATTCCTGGGACGCAATTCATCGTTTTCGATGCGAATCACGATCAGGTGGGCAACCGGATGCTTGGGGCGCGTCTGTCTTCACGGACAACGCTGGAGGACCAAAAGCTGGCAGCCGGCGCAGTGCTGCTCTCGCCCTTCGTGCCGCTGCTGTTCATGGGCGAGGAATACGGCGAAACGGCCCCGTTTCTGTATTTCATCGAGCATTCGGATGCGAAGTTGATCGAAGCCGTCCGGCGCGGGCGAGCGGAGGAATTCGCCGCCTTCGCGTGGCAGGGAACTCCGCCGGATCCCCAGGCCCCCGAGACCTTCGCCGCGTCCAAGCTTCGATGGGAGCTGCGGGAGAAAGAGCCGCATCGAACCCTCTCCAGCTACTACCGGGCGCTGATTCGATTGCGGAAGCAGTTTCGAGACGCGCTGCTGGGCAACCGCGGCGTTACGGCCGGCTCGGATGTCATCGAAGTTCGATACGCATCCGGAAACTCCGCCTTGTGGCTTGCGCTCAACTTTTCGAACACGCGCGCGGATCTCGTCGCGGAACACCCATGCGCACGCCGCCTGCTGCTCGATTCCGCGGCAGCCGCGTGGGCCGGCCCCGGAAGCTCAGCCCCGGCCGACCTCGCGAACCCGCGTGCCGTTATCAGCCTGCCACCGAGATCGCTTGTGCTTTACGGGCCTCCTGTTTCCGCATGAATCGCTATCTTTGCATTCACGGTCATTTCTACCAGCCGCCGCGCGAGAATCCCTGGCTGGAGTCGGTCGAGATTCAGGATTCAGCATTTCCGTATCATGACTGGAACGAACGCATCACGGCGGAGTGTTATGCCCCCAACGGGCGCTCGCGGATTCTCGACGCGCAAGGCAAGATCACCGAGCTGGTCAACAATTATTCGTGGATCAGCTTCAATTTCGGTCCTACTTTGCTGGCGTGGCTTGCGGAGCGGAGTCCCGAGGTGTATCGCACCGTTCTCGAGGGCGACCGGGAAAGCCGGCAACGTTTTTCGGGACACGGCTCGGCGCTCGCTCAGGCGTACAACCACATGATCCTGCCGCTGGCCAACCAGCGCGATCTCGCGACGCAGGTGCGTTGGGGCATCGAAGACTTCCGCTACCGGTTCCAGCGGGAACCGGAGGGGATGTGGCTTCCGGAGACGGCGGTGAACGCGCGCGCTCTCGAAACTCTTGCCCGGAACGGAATCCGTTTCACAATCGTGGCGCCAAACCAGGCTAAGAGAATTCGTCCCATCGGCCGCCGCCAGTGGATGGACGTTTCGGGCGGCAAGATCGATCCGACCATGCCGTATCTGGTTCGCTTGCCTTCGGGCGCGAGCATCGCGGTATTCGTGTACGACGGCCCGATCTCCCGCGCGCTCGCTTTTGAGCGCCTGCTCGATAGCGGCGACGATTTTGCCAGCCGGCTCCTGGGAGCGTTCCGCGACGACCGGAAACACGCCCAGATTGTGCATATCGCGACCGATGGAGAGACCTACGGCCACCATCGCCGCCATGCGGAAATGGCGCTCTCGTACGCGATCCGCAAGCTTTCCTCCGTCGAGAGCATCAAGGTAACCAACTACGGCGAATTCCTGGCGTCGCATCCTCCGGAGCTGGAACTGGAGCTGTTCGACAACAGCTCCTGGAGTTGTATCCACGGAGTGGAACGGTGGAAGAGCGACTGCGGCTGCAACTCCGGGATGAAGCCGGGCTGGAAACAACACTGGAGAGCGCCTCTGCGCGCCGCGCTCGACTGGCTGCGGGATCAGCTCGCCGTGGTTTTCGAGCAGGAGGGCTCCAAACTGTTCCGCGGTCCGTGGAAAGCGCGCAACGCGTACATTCAGGTGGTTCTGGACCGGAACCCGGATGTGCGCTGCCGGTTTCTTTCGGCGCATGCCGGGTCCAAGCTCAGCGGGGAAAAGGAAATTCGCGCGTTCCAATTGCTGGAAATGCAGCGTCACGCCATGTTGATGTACACCAGTTGCGGCTGGTTCTTTGACGAGCTGTCCGGCATCGAAACGGTGCAGGTGATCCATTATGCGGCGCGGGCGCTCCAGCTCGCGTCGCAAATCACCGGACGATCCCTGGAAGAAGATTTCCTGAACAGGCTCGAACAGGCCAAGAGCAACCTTCCGGAACACTCGGACGGACGCGCGATTTATCTGAAATGGGTCAAACCCGCGATGGTGGACCTGGGGAAAGTGGCGGCGCATTACGCTGTGAGCTCGCTCTTCGAGCCGTATCAGGAGCGCACGCGAGTCTATTCCCACCAAGTGCTCCGTGAGGATCACGTGCAGGAGACGATGGGCCGGATCAAGCTGGGGCTGGGGAGCATTCACGTCCAGTCGGAGATTACCCTTGAGAACGCCAACTTCTCCTATGGCGTGCTGCACTTTGGAGATCATAACGTGAGCGGCGGCGTGCGCCCGTACTTGGGTTCGGACGCTTACGCCAATATGAAACGCGAGATCCTGGAGCTGTTCCGCCGCGAGGACGTGCCGGATCTGATCCGCGCCGTGGACCGTCATTTCGGCGGCGAGGTGTATTCTCTGCGTCTGCTGTTTCGAGACGAGCAGCAAAAGATCGTGCGCATTCTGCTGGATTCTGCGCTCCAGGACGCCAGCGCTTTCTATCAGTCCTTTTACCGGGACTACGGGCCGCTGGCGAGATTCCTGACTGAGATCGGCATCCCCATACCTCGACGCTTCCGTGTTGCCATCGAGTTTGCACTGCAACAGGACCTGCAATCGGCTCTTTCGCGGGACGACCTCACGGCCGAGCAGATCCGGCCGCTTCTCGACCAGATCCGGAGGAGCGGTGTCACGCTGGAGGAGGTAGCTCTGGAGTTCGTATTCCGCCAGATCCTCGATGCGTTCGCTTTCCGTTGGCGGGAGTCTCCGGACAACGCCAGCGCGATCGAAGCGATGAATCGCGTTCTCAGCGTGCTCGAGGTTCTGCCGTTTTCTGTCAATCTGTGGGCGGCTCAGAACGCCGCCTATGACGTGCTGAAGCGTTCTGGCGCCGGGGTGTCGGAGTCCTCCCGCCAGATCGCGCTCCGGCTCGGCGTCACCGGCTAGAACGATGAGTTCGCCGCGCATCCCCGTCTCCACCTACCGGCTCCAGTTTTCCCGGGAGTTCCAGTTCAAGGATGCGGAGGACTTGGTGCCCTATCTGCACGAGCTAGGGATCAGCGACGTGTACTCGTCGCCGCGGTTCCGTCCGCGGAGGGGCAGCTCACATGGCTACGACGTAACTCATCCAGCCCGCGTGAACGCCGATCTGGGCACGGAAGACGAATTCGGAGATCTCTGCGCCAAGCTCAAGAGCTATGACATGGGCTTGCTGCTCGATATTGTCCCGAACCACATGGCGGCCAGTCACGAAAACGACTGGTGGGCGGATGTTCTGGAGCACGGACCGGCCTCGGCCTTTGCGTCGTACTTCGATATCAACTGGCATCCGCAGATTACGAAAGCGGCATTTCTTCAGGACGGGAAAGTACTGGTGCCGGTGCTCGGCGATTTGTATGGCGGGGTCTTGCATTCGGGAAAACTGACTCTGGGCGTCGACGAGCATGGAATTTATCTCAACTACTTTGAGCGGCGCTTTCCGATCGACTCGGGCAGTTGCTCCCTGGTGCTCGACGCATGCGCAGCCGCGGCAGCAGCGAACAGTTTGGACGACGCCTCCGGTGTCCTGCTGGAACTGAGCGGGTTCTCCCGGAGAATTCCTTCGCGCGATGGCCTCTCGACCGAACAAGCCGCCGCGCGGGCGGAGCTGTGCCGCGAACTGGACCAGCGGCTGTTCCTGCTGCACCGCGATCACCTGCAAGCGCGCCTGGTGATCGACATCACTCTGAGAGAGTTCGGAGCGGATCCGGTCCGGATGCATCAATTGCTTCAGCGGCAGGCCTACCGCCTGGCGCATTTCCGCATCGCTTCGGAAGAGATCAATTACCGCCGTTTCTTCGATATCAACGATCTGGTAAGCCTGCGCGTGGAACTGCCGGGCGTATTCGAGGCCCGGCACGCCGCGGTCCGCGAGCTGCTGGAAGCTGGCCGCATTACCGGCGTTCGCGTGGACCACATCGACGGCTTGTATGATCCGCTGGAATACCTGAAGCGCCTTCAGGAGCTTGCGGGCGGCGCGGGGAAGCTGTTTGTCGTAGTGGAGAAAATTCTGGGAGCGGGGGAAGCGATTCCGAAAGAGTGGCCCGTGGCCGGCACTACCGGATACGACTTTCTGAACGTAGTGAACGATCTGTTCCTTGACTCCGCGGGATACGCACGACTTGAGCAAGAGCATCGAAGACGAACCGGCGACGACCAGAGTTTCGCCGACCTCTGCTATGACTGCAACCGGCTGGTGATGCGAAAACTTTTTGCGGGCGAAGTAGAGCGGCTCCTGCTCGATCTGCTACAGATCGCCGCCCGGCACTGGATTGCGCGCGATGTTCCGGGCTCGGAGATCAAACGTGTCTTGGTGGAGGTCACCGCTTGCCTTCCGGTGTATCGGACCTACGCTGACGCGGAAGGGATCAAGCACGCCGACCGCCGGGTCCTGGAGCGGACGCTCGCTCTGGCCCGCCGCAGGATGGGACCATCGGTGAATCTCGCAGCCTGGCAGTTTCTTCGCGAGGTGCTGCTGCTGGAGCCGCCATCCTACGATCCGGAACTGTGCGTCGAATACTTGGGATTCCTGCGGAGCTGGCAGCAATTTACAGGCCCTGTGATGGCCAAAGGGTTGGAGGACACGGCGTTCTATAGAAACGCCAGCCTGCTTTCCCGCAATGAAGTGGGCGGCGATCCTTTGCGGGAGAGCCCGCCCGGCTCGCCCGAACAGGCACACCAGTTCTTCAAGGTGCGCCAGAGGCAGTCGCCTCATTCTTTGAATGCCACTTCGACGCACGACACCAAGCGCAGCGAGGACGTGCGAGCCCGCATCAATGTCCTGAGCGAGGCGCCCGACCGCTGGCTCGGCGCGCTTGGTCAATGGCTGCGCCTCAACGCGCCGCTTCGTTCGCGAGTGGAGGGCCGCGAGGTCCCGTCCCCGGATGAGGAGATCCGGATCTATCAGACGCTGCTTGGTGCGTGGCCCTTCGAGCCGGAACAGCAAGAAGCGTTTCGGCCGCGCATGGATCAGTTCTTGAGAAAAGCCTGCCGCGAAGCCAAGCTCCATTCCGGCTGGATCGAGCCGAATGAGCCATACGAAGCAGCGCTGCTGCGGTTTGCAAACGGGCTTGTGCAAGCCGATGCCGGCTCCCGATTCCAGAAGTCGTTTCGGGCGCTGTGGCGAGTGGTGGCGTATCACGGCGCGTGGAATAGCCTGAGCCAGCTTCTGATTAAAATCACGGCCCCCGGCGTCCCGGATTTGTACCAAGGCACGGAGCTATGGGCGTTTCACCTGGTCGATCCCGACAATCGCGGACCTGTGGATTACGGGAAGCGCCGCGAGCTGCTGGCGCAACTTCGGGAAATCCGGGCATCTTCGAATCGCAGGCGGGTGCTGGATCTGGCGCGCACCTGGCAGGATGGGCGCATCAAGATGCTGGTCGCCGATACGGCCCTGGACTTTCGGCGCGATCGGGCGGCTCTGTTCGCCGAAGGAGAATATGTGCCGCTCCAGTCCGAAGGGCCCAAGGCCGAATGCATGTTTGCTTATGCCCGCCGCCTGGGCCCGCACTGGGCTGTGACTCTGGCCCCTCGCAGGACCGTATCACTCTCGGGTTCTCGAAAGGCGCTTGGCGCGAAAGCGCGATGGGACGGTACCGAACTCGTCCTGCCGGCTTCGGCTCCATCGCGCTGGACCAATCTATTCACCGGGAGTGTGGTCGCGGGGGCAAAGCGTAAGCCGGAGCAGACGCTCGATCTGGCAGCGTGCCTGGATGGATTTCCCGTAAGTGTTCTGATCGGAGATCGTCAGAAAGAATGAACTTGGAACGGCAACGCGGGCTAGACCTTGCGCCGCTGGAGGCCGCGGCCGAGCGCACCTACCACCAGACCGGCTAGGCCCAAAAGAAAGATCGAGAACGTACTGGGTTCCGGCGAATGGACGAGCGGCGCGTCGATCCGGGCCCATTCTTCGAAGCCGTCGTTTGCCCCGTAGGCACCGCCAAGCCCGCCGAAGGCTGAATAGAGATAGACGTAGGAATTCATGGGCGCGCCCCCGAACGCCGATACCGGAATATACAAGAACATGTCGAAGCCGTTTCCGCTGCCGCTGTTCAGGGAGTAGTTGAGCAGGATCACGTTGTGCGCACCTCCGGGGGACGTGCACACGGCCTGGCCAGTGACGGCGCCGCACGTGTTTGCGCTTTGAAAATCGTAGACTTGCGTTGCGTGGCTCTGGAGACCGCTGAGCGTCGCATCGCTCAAATTGCCCGTTGACGCATAAAAGAGCTTGATATCGTCCAAGGATAATAGCGGGTTGGCGCTGGTTTGGTTGATGTCCAGCAGGAACGTGTAGTAGCCGGCTCGCGTGGCCGAATCCAGGCTGCTGAGCAGCACGCTGTGCGTAAAGAGTCCGGCTTTGTCGTCCATGACGCCCGTGGCATCGGTGTTATATCCCTGTTCCGCGAAGGAATTCTGAATTCGCACAAATGAATCGATCAGACCGGTGCCTACCGCGGTGGGAGCGCTGGTTGCCTCGAAGATGGCTCCGCCCGCTCCGCCGGAAACGGCGGCACTCCCGCTCCCAGTCACGTTATTCCCGTTGGTGAAGTCCACCGTAATCGTAGCGGCGCTCAGGATGCCGAAGCTCAGGCTCATCAGGCACAGCGTCTTTCCGTTCATTCGATCCCCCGAGCGGCAATATAGCGTGGTTTGTTCGATCGGAGTTCTAGGAAAGTGCCGGAAGGTATAGTGCATTCAGTCGCTGGCGCAACAACCTATCTTTCGATACGGATGGCTCAAATCGGCCGCACCGATGTTACAATCCTGCCGACGATGCTTTTCGGTTTAAGAGAAATCCTCGGAATCGCAATCCTGGTCTGCCTGGTTCTTGCGGCGCTCATCCTGATACGGCAGGTTGCCTCGTCGTTGGGGCGTAAGGTCCGCCAGCAGACACACTTACGAATGAGAAACGAACCTGGTGCGGGGCCCCGCCTGGCGGCGCTGGAAAGCGAACTCGAGTAATCCCTAGTCGGTTCGGAGCGAAAGCTCAGAACGAAAACCGCGCGCTCACTTGAAGCCGGCGCGCCAGCGTGCCGTCGGGAGTCGCGGCATCCGACGTCCCGACGTTATACGCGGACGGCGTGAGTGTAAGCACTCCCCTGGCTTCCGTGAACGCCTGGTTCGACATGAAGGTCGGCGACCAACTGTTGCTCACGTTAAAGGCTTCGAAGTTCAGGGAAAGCCTGTACCGCTCCCCGATCGGAACAATCTTGCTGAGGCGGGCGTCAGACTTGTACAGCTCCGGCTTCAGGATGCTATTGACGGGCCAGAAAGGAACCCGTGTGCTCAGCCCGGAACCGTTGATCGTGAAGTTGCTGAACATTCCGCTGACGGGCGTATCCGTCACCCGGATAGTGGGATTGGTCGCCGCGCGGGCGCTGTTGATCGAAGTGATGGAGGAAAGCTGCCAATGATTCACCAGATACTTCGCTATGAAGCCAGTGCGATTTGTGAACGTGGGCGACCACACCCAGGAAAGCACCAGGCGGTGACGCTGGTCGATCGCACTGTTTCCGCGGTCGAGCTTATAGTTCCCGTTTACCAGCCAGGCGAATGCGTTGTCAAAATACATATTCGAGGAGCTCTGCCCGGCTCCCTGGCCATCGTCGATGGCATGCGACCAGGTATAGGAAAGCAGAGCCTGGAATCCGTGCGAAAAGCGCTTATTGAGTTGCACAACCAGGGCGTTATAGGAACTGGTCACGCCGTTTTCGGCCTGATTGATCGATCCATAACGGCTGTCGGGCCGCTTGCCGACCAGCACGTCGGTGGTGTACGTGCCCGTCTGGTTCCCTTTGTCGTCTTTAATCGTGTAGGTGAACGGAACGGATGCGGTCGGCAGATTTAGGTCGCGGACGCTGTACAACTGCACGCCGCGGCTCCAGATGTAGGATGTGGTGAGCACCAGGTCTTTCATTAGTTCCCGCTCCACGGCGAAGGTCGCCTGCTCGGAATAGGGAGTCTTGAGGTTCGGATCGGCGAACTGAATATTCTTCGCGCTGAGCGTCAGCCCCGCGGGCACCGCAGGAAGGATATTCGGGAAGACCGGTCCGGCCGCGAGTTGCGGCGCCTGTGTGGCGCTCAGCGAAATAGCGGTGGTGGTCACACCATTGCCAGTGAAAAAATTGGAGATGCTGGCGCCGGCGAAGCGGGCAAAGAATAGTCCATAGCCCGCGCGGATAACGGTCTTCTTGTCAACGTTGTACGCCAGCCCAAGGCGGGGCGCCAGATTCGTCGGCTTCGAGTAGATGCGGCAGGTCGCCGGATAATCCGGGTTGCACTTCGAGGGCTGAGGTAGTTGGTCGTAGTCGTAGCGCGCGCCGATCGTCGCGGTGAACTTGCGGAACGGACGCCACTGATCTTCCAGGTAGAAGCCATAGGAATTGATGCTTTCGTCCACGGCCGGATTGCCGAAGGTCTGCGAGTATGACTGCCAGTTCTTCGCGCCGGCCGTGTTTCCGCTGTAATCGAGTGCGAAATTGGTCACCGACTGATAGCTGTAGTTGCCGTTTACATTCTGAATGAAGTAGCTATAGTCCTCGACTGTGGCGATATCGAAGCCCGCTTTGATCACATGCCGGCCCTTCACCCAGGAAGTGTCATCCGCAAATTGAAAGCGCTGTTCCCTGGGCTGGACGCGCGGAAGGATGTTATACGACCCGACATTCACCGAAGCCACGGATAACGCAGCGTTCCCGGCGGCCCCGTGCAGCTCGGGATTGATGTCGTCTCCGTTCAAGTCCGTGTTCCAGCCAAAGCGGAATTGATTGACGACGTTTGCGGCTGCGACGTTCGTCCAACTCAGTTTCCCATTGCGGACCCGGGCGTAGTCGTTTCCGTTCGCATTGATTCCGGCTCCGGTGGTGGAGGCCAGCAGGGTTTGCTGGAGGCCGTTCGGCGACCGGAACCGCATGAAATTCAAGCTGGCGCTGATGGTATTGCGATCGGAGAGATGATAGTCCAGGCGGCCGAAGCCGAGATCCTGGTCGATGGTGCGCGGCGTCGGCGCGAAGAATCGCGGAAGAACCGAATCTGCCGCGGCGCATTGCGCGGGCGTCGCGGGCGCGCCGCACCCGATCCATTTCTGATTGGCGGAATCCACTGTGCCCGCCCGCACCAGGCTGTTCACGATGGGCGAGTCGCGGCGGGTGAACTCCGCGTTGAAGAAGTAAAACAGCTTGTCTTTGATGATGCGGCCCCCTAGGCTCGCGCCGGATTGCAGCCGCCATTCGTCCGGGTTGAGGTTGGCGTAGGGATCGTGCGCGATGAAGTTCTGGTTACGGTAGAACCAGTAGCCGGTGCCGTGAAGATCATTGGTCCCGCTGCGGGTGACCGTGTTCACCACGCCTCCGCTGGCGCGGCCATATTGCGCTGAAAAATTCGCCGAGACCACTTGAAATTCCTGAACAGCGTCTTGCGAGATCTGCGAAGTGATGCGTGTGCGGCCATTGTTCTCGACGTAATACTGTTCTGTGGAATCGTTCCCGTCCAGAAGGAAGTTATTCCCATTGGCGATGCCGCGGAAAGAGAGCAGCCCGAAGTTGCCGTCGTTCGTCACGCCGGGCGTAAGCAGCACGAACGAATCGACGCGCCGGCCGTTGATCGGCAAATCCAGAATTTGCTGCGAGTTGATCACCTGCGAGACATCCGTTTTGAGATCGTCTACCAGCGGAGCCGCGGCTTCAACTTGGATTTCGGTTGCGGTCGCGCCCACGCTCAGGTCCACCGTCAGGTTCACGTTCTGCCCGACCTGCAACTCGATGCCTTTCACGTCATAAGGAGTAAACCCGGCCTTGGTTACGGTGACGTCGTATCCGGCCGCGGGCACCAGAGGCGGCGTGCTGAAAACGCCTCCTTCGGAGGTGCCCAGCGTAAGCCGCACGCCGTTCGATTCGTTGGAGACGATTACCTGCGCGCCGGGAATCACCGCGCCGCTGGGGTCGCGCACGATTCCGGATATTCCGCTGAGTCCGCCAGTGGCCTGAGAAAACGCGGTCTGCGCCAAAACCAAAGAAGAAAGACAGAATACGAGGAGCTTATTCATAAGACCCTTGATGGCTAACCGTACCAGATTTCTGTTGCGGGAGTGTGAAGGCGCCCCGTAACGCATTTCACATCTTCCGATTACTTCCACGCGGTGTGCGTAGTATAGCATTGGCCCCGCAGATTTTTTCATCTTTCGAGCGCTCCGGCCCCTCCTGCCAATGCCGGTTTTTTCTTAGGCGGCGCCACGAGCGTAACCGCTCATTTTGCCAGCACGGGCATGGCGGTCAAAGAGAGACGCCGCCCCGGAACGGGCGGGAGCGAATCGCAAGCCAGCGACACTAATTCTTCCGAATTCAGGCGTGACGAACTCTATGGGTCCTCGTCTCTCGCGCGCCACCATGCCGGCCAGGGCGAAGGAGTTATGCCCTTGTGCTTGCAGGCGGATTGCTGCGCGGTCCCCAGGAGCGCTTTCATCCCGGGCAAGCACGCGGACATCGATAGGAATCGCCGATAGGTTCGCAACGGCTATGCCGGTGCTGACACCGCTGGTATCATCGAAGGCCAACAGATATGAGTTGGCATTTCGATTCTCAAGCGACAGTCCCGTCTCCTGTCTGAAAGGGTTGGATTGCCTGCACTCCGACGTCCTCAGAGGTCGTTAGGGTCGCCCAGCCCTGCCGAATTGCTCCCGTGTCCGAAGCTGTAACGGTTATTGGGGCGTCCCCAGGGATGGTTTCTTCAGTCGACGAAGCCGTCGCCGACTGGCCCGACTGTCGAAAGAAGAGAGGCAACGGAGCGGAGACCCGCTGTCATCCAAAAAACGGAGTTGCGCCAAGGATGGCGCCGCCGCAGTATTGACCAGGATAAAAGTTGTCCGCCAGCCACCGAGCCGCGGTTTTTCGAGCTGAGGGGGCAAGGCAGAAACCGTGACGGGTGTTCCGGATACATGCCAGCCGAAAATGGCTGCCACGAACCATGCTGCGTGTTAATCGGGAACACTCTCCCAGACGGGAGCACCGTGCCTCCCCATCCCCACTCTCCGCCGCCATCCGTCAAAACGACAACCCAAGTACTGCTTACCGGCGGTGAGAAGCGGATGCCGGCTCGGCTTTATGTCCACGACTGAGAAACCAGACAGCGTTAGCGAATAACGCTCAAGCACGGCCCCGGGCACCACCCCCACGGGCACCGTCTCGTTATCGCGAAGCTCTACCGTGAATCGATTCGGTGGAGCACCGGTGAAAATCCTAATGGGTATGCGAATCGAGTCCAGCGTGTAGTCTCCAGGAGGCACGAATGGCACGGCAACGATGAAATGCCATAATATTTCAGAAAAAGTATATCGACTTTCCGAATCGGCTGCCCCGAACGGGAATCCAAGCCGGACCACCGCGGCGTGGTGGAATCCGGTCCGGGCTTGACGCCGGCGCAGACCGACCTCTGCCAGGCCTGGTACGACAAGCTACAGAAACGGTAGACTGCTATTTAGGAGCGCACAACGTGGGGCGCTCTTCCTTGCGTTAGGTAACGATTGCGCCCCGCAGCGTTGTCCGCGATATTACTGAGGAGGCGCCATGACTACTCTACGGACCCTCTGCGGCTCGATTCCGGTTGCCGCGATCCTGCTCTCGATCCAGCCCGCCGCCGCCGAGAATTATCCGCTCATCATCAAGGGAAAGGTCACCATGCCCGACGGATCCCCTCCGCCGTTCAGCGTGGGTATTGAGCGGATTTGCAGCGACCTTCAGGGGTCTGCGCCGGGTCCGATTACGAACAAAAAGGGCGAATACACTTGGCGGATGGATGTCGATCCGCTGCGCCCCCGCTCCTGCGTTCTCAGAGCCACTCACGAGGGGTACACGTCCACTTCAATCGACATCTCGGGGCTGAACGGATACACCAGCACAACGACCACCCTGGAGCCCTTGGTGATTACCGGCCATGCCGCCGATCCCTACGCCATCCTGAGCAGGGAATCAGCGGTTCCGGGCGGCGCGTCCAAGCCGTGGAAGGCCGCAATGAAGGCGCTGGACAATCGGAATTACGACGAGGCCGCGGCGCAGATGCAGGCGGCCGTCACCGCGGCTCCCAAATTCGCGATCGGCTGGCACGCTCTGGGCGTGGTGGACGAAAGGCTCGACAAATTGAGCGAAGCGCGCGACGCGTATCAACACGCGATTGACGCCGATCCGAAGATGTACGCGGCGTATGTGACGCTGACGAGGCTCTCGTTGAAAACCAAAGACTGGCAAGGCGCGGCGAAAGCAGCAGACGCTTTGATCAAAGCCGATTCCAAGAAAACGTTTCCCGAAATGTATCTCCACCAGGCTGTGGCGCGGTATGCCCTGAACGATCTGGAGGGCGCGGCGGCGAGCGTCCTGGAAGCCCTCAATGCGAAGATACCGCGGGCCGAATACGTGTACGGGCGGATTCTCGAGGCGAAAGGCGACGCGGCCGGAGCGCGTGAGCATATCTCGAAGTACCTGGAGATCGATAAGAATGCGCCCGACGCGGAGCTGATCCGGGCCCGCCTGGACAACATCGGAAAATCCGCGCCGGGAATTTCGGAGCCGCAACTGCTGGAGCTGCCGTTCTGATACGCTTCTTAGCCGCTAATTCTGCATCCCCCAGCGGCGAATGGTACGGTTCTCGATCGTCGTGAAGACCAGGTTCTCGACCGCCAGGCCGAATAAAATCACGGTCAGCAGCCCCGCGAAGACATCGGCAATCAGAAGCTGATTCTTGCGCTCGAAGATGAACCAGCCCAATCCGCCCGATCCGGAGCTGACGCCGAACACCAGCTCCGCGGCGATCAGCGTGCGCCAGGCGAAGGCCCATCCGACTTTCAGTCCGGTGAGAATGCTCGGGAACGCGCCGGGGATCAGGATTCGTGCGATGTAGCTGGCCCGCGACAAGCCGTAGTTTTGGCCCACCATCTTCCAGGTAGGGCTTACGGAGCGAAAACCCGCGGAGGTGTTCAGCGCCACCGACCACAGCACGGAGTGAATCAGCACGAAGATCACGCTGCTCGCGCCCAGCCCGAACCAGATCAGGGCCAAGGGCAGCAGGGCGATCGCGGGCAGGGGGTTGAGCATGGCGGTGAGCGTTTCGAGCAGGTCGGCGCCGATCCGCGTGGCGCTGGCGAGAGCGGTGAGCAGAGCTGCCGCCGCCAGCCCTGCTGCGTAGCCCTTAAGCAGCATGCCGATGCTGTAGATGGCCGCTTGCGGCAGCGCGCCGGAAGCCACGGCAGCGAAAAACGCGCGCACCGTAGCGGAAAACGCCGGAACCAGCAGCGGATTCGCCAGCCATCGGGCGTAAGATTCCCAAGCGAACGCGAGGACGGCCAGCACGATGGTTTTCCGTGCCACGCCGCTCTCATACAGCTTGGCCCATGCGCCGAGCGGTTTTTCGACCACATCCAGATTCTGGGTGGCGATTGTGTGGAACGCCTCGGGACGATCAGACATGCGCGGCTCCTTCTTCCACCTCTCCGCCAAAAAGCAGCTCGTGAATGCGCGCGGAAAGCAGCCTTCCCGAGGCGTCCGCATCATCGACGCCCCTGCTGTTGACCTCGGCCCGCACCTGTCCCGGATGGGCGCTCATCAGAAGGATGCGGTTCCCGATGCGAATCGCCTCCGGGATGGAGTGCGTCACGAACAAGACCGCGAATCGGGTCTCGTCCCAAAGTTGCAGCAGTTCTTCCTGCATCTTGGCGCGCGTGAGCGCATCCAGCGCGGCGAACGGCTCGTCCATCAGCAGAATGTGCGGCTCCATGGCCATCGCGCGGGCGATCGCGACCCGTTGTTTCATGCCGCCGGAGAGCATGTGCGGATAGCTGGAAGCAAACTCGGTCAGATTGACTTTGGCGATATAGTGCATCGCCCGTTCCGCGGCTTGCGCGCGCGTCAGTTTGCCGCTGGCGGTGAGGGCAAACACGATGTTCTCGCGAACCGTTTTCCAGGGAAGGAGCTGGTCGAATTCCTGAAACACGAACACGCGATCGGGACCCGGACCGGCGATTTCGGCGCCGTTGAGCCGGATGCGGCCTTCGGTGGGCTGGAGGTAGCCGCCCACGGCCTTCAACAGCGTCGACTTCCCGCATCCCGAGGGTCCCAGCACCACGAAGCGATCCGATGGGAAGAGATGGAAACTGACGCGATAGGTAGCCGTCACCAGATGATCCTTGGTCCGGTAGCGGAGCGTGACGCCCTCCACCTTGAGGAGAGGCTCGCTCATCAGCTTCCGGGCGCTCCATGGATCTCGGGGAAAAACAGTTCCTTCCATGAGCTCGGATGGTTTTTCATCGAGCCGGCGCGGTACATGAAGTCGGCATACCTCATGGTGTTTTCCGGCGTGGTGGTGAACTTGACGTGAGGGTCGTTCAGAACCTCGACGATCTCCTCGCGCGTCAGTCCTCCGCCTTCGGAGGCAGCCAGGAGATCCGCGGCCATGTTCTTGTCGGCCACGATCATGCGATTGGCTTCCTCCAGCGCTTTCAGCACGGCTTCGCAAACCTTCGGATTCTCCTGCCGGAATTTACTCGTCGTGGAAACCATGGTGAACGTCGTTGAGCCGCCCATAACGTCGTCGGAAGAGAGGATTGTGCGAATCCGGGGATCCTTGCGCTCGCGCTGATGGAACGGCGGCGAGCTGAAGTGCGCCGTGATTCCTGCGGATCCGGAAAGCAGCGCCACAACTGCGTCGGGATGCGCCATGGACACTGTAAACTTGTCGAAGCGCGTAGCCTGCGCCGGGCCGTACTTCTGCTGCGCGTACATTTGCATAATGATGGCCGGGATCGAGACTTTAACTGCGGTTACTGCGATTTTGTCTCGATCCGTGATGTCATCCAGCGTCTTCAGTCGCGGGGAGTTGGCGTTGAGATACATCGGCAGCGACGTCATTGCCGCGACTCCCTCCACGTTCGCCGTCCCCTTGGTTTTGTCCCAGAGGGTAAGGAATGCCGGCGGGCCTGCCGAGATGAAATCGGCCGATCCGGAAAGGAGCGCGTCGTTCATTGCAGAAGGGCCGCCCAGATCCATCCAGCGAACGTGGACGTCCGCGTATTTCTCAATCAGCCGGTATTTTTCCATGACCAGAAGCGGAAGAAATCCGACCCCGCCGGCGCCTTTGGGAATACGGACTTCGCGGGAGTGCGCGCCGCCGCACGCGGCCAGAACTGCAAGCGCCAGCGCGATTGCCCACCGCATCGGTCAGCTTTCCTCCGGCACTGCGGCATGGATCAATTCAGCAACGTCCTCGATCTCATCGATCTTCCAGCACAGCCGGATCGCTTCGTGCACCTGCGCGGCCGGCAGGGCCGCTGCCTGATCGCGAAATTTTTCTTCCAACTGTGCATCGGTCATCGGCCGGTGGACATTGCCCGGCGACTGCGCGACGAAGCGCGTGAGCTTCCCGCCGCCGGCGAGCTCGACTTCGATCTGAGCCTGATCTTCGGTAATCGAAGGATCGCCCGTGGCCGAGACCAGTTCGCGCAGGCGCCGGATCTGCGGATCATTCACGGCTTCGTCCGTATATTCCTGAAGGCCCGCCTTGCCGCGCACCAGCCCGATCGCGGCTCCGTGATACACGGAAAACTTGCCCTGGAGTCCGTGCGTGATATTGCGCTGGTTGCAAAGATCGAGCACCAAGGGCGCGACGCGCAGGCGCACCGCTCGAATCTGGTCGGGCGCGGGGTGATGTTCGCGATGAATCTGGATGCAGCCGTCGATAGTCGGATGATTGACGATCCCGCAGGGGAATGGTTTGTAGGTGTTGGCGCGCAGATCGAAATCGACGCCCAGCCCGGCGGTGATTTTCGACAAGTCGTACTTGGCGGCTTGCACTGCGGCAAATCCGCGCGGACCCTCAAGGCTGTGTTCCCCTGCCGTGAATCCCGCCTGCGCAAGCAGAGCGGCTTCGTATCCGTTCTGCGCGGCGTGCCCGGGATGAAACGCCTTGGCCATCGACCCGAACATTTCCCGGAGCCCGGATGCCTGCGTTGCCGCGAGCCCGATGGCCCAGATCATCTCATGGCATTCCAGGTTCAGCAGCTTGCCGATCCCGGCCGCGGCGCCGAAGACTCCGGCGGTTCCGGTGATGTGCCAGCCAGCATCGTAATGCGCCGGATAGACGGCGTTCCCAACGCGCGATTCCGCCTCGAAGCCCAGGATGAAGGCTTCCATGAAATCGCGCCCGCGCACGGGATTCGCGCTCGCGTAGGCGAACAGCGCCGAGGCCACGGGGGACGTCGGATGGATATAGTTTTTTGGCGTTGTATCGTCGTAATCGTAGATGTGCGAGCTGATCCCGTTCATCAGCGCGGCGTGCAGCGGGTCGGTGCGCTCGCAGCGCCCGAGAATGCGCGCGGTAGGCCTGCCTGAGTAGGGGCCGAACGCTTGGATGGCGCGATCCACGGCGGTGTCGCGGCTGCCGCCCAGCGCGCATCCCACATAATTGACGATCGCCCGGCGCGCTTCGTGGCGCACATCCTCGGGAACGCTCTCAATCCGGTTGGTGACGATATACGCTGCGAGTGTCTGCGTTTCCAACATTGCTTTGAAGAGTGACACTCATTGTACAGTAGTGCCTTGAGTATGCCACTCTCAAGCGAACTGGCTACCTGGGCGTCGGGTCTCCGGTTTGAGGATCTGCCTACGGATGTCGTGGAATCCACCAAACTGCGCGTCCTGGACGTAATCGGCCTGTGCCTGGCCGGGGCGGAAACAGCATTTGGAAAATCCACGAGAGCGGCTGTGGCGGCCCTCTCGCCCTCCGGTCCCTGCCGGATTCTGGGTTTCGGCGACAAGGTCGGCGTCACGGCGGCCGCGCTTGCGAACGGGGCGCTTTCACAGGCGCTGGAATACGATGATACGCACAACGAATCGATCGTGCACATGAGCAGCCCCGCCGGCGCCGCCGCGCTGGCGCTTTCGGAATTTACGGCAGTGAGCGGACGCGACCTGATCACAGCCATCGCGCTGGGCAATGAGATTTCGTGCCGCGTGGGCAGCGTCTCCTCGGGCGAACTGCATAAGCGCGGATTTCATCCGACGGGCTTGTTTGCCACGTTTGGCGCGGCGTATCTGGCTGCGAAGCTGCTCGGGTTGGACGCGGAAGCAATGACGCGCGCGGCCGGGATCGCGGGCAGTTTCGCATCCGGCCTGCTCGAATGCTGGGTGGACGGCACGCAGACCAAGTTTCTCCATCCGGGGTGGTCGGCGCAGAGCGGGATTACCGCGGCGATGCTCGCGCGCTCCGGCGTGAACGGGCCGGCTTGCGTCTTCGAAGGCCGCTGGGGCCTGTTTGCAAGCCACGTGCAGGATCCGAACGCGCATCGCGATTTCGCCCGTATCAACACGAATCTCGGCTCGCATTGGGAAAGCCGCAATTCATCCTTCAAGCCCTATCCTGCGGCGCACGTGATCCACCCATATATCAGCGCCGCGATCCGGCTGCGCAAGAGCGGCGTTCGGCCCGAACAGATCGAGCGCGTGGATTGTCCGGTGACGGGATTTATCGTCGGCATTGTCTGCGAGCCGGCGGCGGAGAAATTCGCGCCGGCTTCCGATTCACACGGCCGCGTGAGCCTGCAATACAGCGTCGCTGAGGCGCTCTATCGCGGCGCCCTTGGAAAGAATGCCTACAGCGATGAGAGCCGCCGGAATCCGGAAATTCTGGCGCTGGCGCGAAAGATGCACTATCGTGTGGATCCGGATTACCCGGGTCCGGGCCGATTCAAGGGTGCTGTGACGGTTACGCTGAAGGACGGCAGACAACTCACCGAAGTGGAGGAATACAATCGCGGCTCGGCAGAGAATCCGATGAGCTACGACGAGCTGCGCGCCAAGTTCGAGGAAAACGCGAGTGGCTTTCTCGGGGCGGTGAGGCGCGCCGCCCTCGCCGAGCAAATCCGGCGGCTGGAGATGCTGCCGGAGGCGAGAATCCTGGTCGATCTCGCGACATAATGTATAGTCATGAAATCCACGGTCCCCTTGTTGTTCGCCGCAGCCCTTTCGTGTTTCGCCCAAAGCATCGCCTCCCAATGCTCCGGCCTCACCGCTGCCGCCGGCCTTCCGAATGCGACCACCGTCATCAATGCGGCCAAGCTGAACGCTCCGCGCGCTGCGCAAGGGAACACGCCCGCGCTGCCGGAGCACTGCGAAGTCCAGGGCCGGATGAACGAGCGCACCGGAGTCAATGGCCAGCATTATGCGATCCGTTTCCATCTGCGTCTGCCAACGGACTGGAACGGGCGCTTCTTCTTCGAGGGCGGCGGCGGATCGAATGGGAACCTGGGGAACGCGCTCGGGAATCTGCAAGGCCAGCAGCGCACCAATGCGCTCGTCATGGGATTTGCGGTGGTCTCCACCGATTCCGGGCACGATAACGCCGTCAATAACGATCCCAACCGCAACGGGACACTGACGTTTGGGTTCGATCCGCAGGCCCGGCGCGACTTCGGATACAACTCCTACGATCAAGTCACTCAGACGGCCAAGGCGATTCTCCGCGGCTACTACGGCCGTGCGCCGGAGCGTTCCTACTACGTCGGCTGCTCCGAGGGCGGGCGCGAGGCAATGATGATGTCGCAGCGCTTCCCGGATTATTTCGATGGCATCCTGGCGTGCGCGCCGGGCTTCAAGCTGGCGAAAGCCGCGTTGTTCGGGCACGCCAACGATGCGCAGGCTCTCGCCGAAGTCGCCAAGAGCTCGGGAATTTACGACCGGTTCGGGCAGCCGCTGCTGAATAAGACCTTCACGGATGAAGACCTGGATCTCGCCGCGCAGGCGATCCTTGCAGCGTGTGACTCGCTCGACGGGCTCGCCGACGGCATCATCGACAATTTTCCGGCCTGCACTCCGGCGATCGTTACGCCCAAGCTCGCCGCGATCACTTGCAAGGGCCCCAAGCGGAACACATGCCTGGCGGCAGCGCAGGTTGCGGCGCTTCAGAGACTCTATGCGGGCGCGAAAGATTCCAAAAGCGAGTTGCTCTACGCCGACTGGGCCTGGGATCGCGGCCTCGGCGGCAAGATCGGCGATAACTACAACCAGGGCTGGCGCGTGTGGAAGCTCGGTGCGTTCGATGCTGCCAACAATGCCTCAATCATCTCGACTCTCGGCAGCGCGTCGGCTTCCGCGCTCTTTGTCACGCCGCCGGTCCCGGTCGCGGCGTCGGGCGCCGCCCCGATGGCGTACCTCTTGGGAATCGATTTCGAACGCGACGCACCCAAGCTGTACGCCAAATCCGGCGAGTTCACCGAATCGGTCTGGGATTTCATGATGGCCAGTTCGACGGATCTTGCGAAATTCAAGGCGCACGGCGGCAAGCTGGTGATCGTGCACGGCGTCAGCGATCCGGTCTTCTCTATCAAGGACACGATCTCCTGGTGGAACGATGTAAACCGCGTGAACAACGGCGCGGCTTCGGAATTCGTGCGGCTGTTCGCGGTTCCGGGCATGAACCATTGCGCCGGAGGTCCGGCTACGGATCAGTTCGACGCTTTCACCGCCCTGGTGAACTGGGTGGAACAGGGAACGGCTCCCGAGCAGATTGTTGCTACCGCGGGTCAGAACACTCCGTGGCCGGGCCGCACCCGGCCGTTGTGCGCGTATCCGAAGCAGGCTCGCTACAGGGGAACCGGGAATATTGAAGACGCGACCAGTTTCGTGTGCCAGCAGCCTTAGGCCAGGAACCTTTCAATCGTCGCCACTACCCGCTCCGTATGCTCGGCGGGGAACAGATGCCCGGCCTGGTCGAAGAGCTCTACCTGCGATCCTCGAATCCGCCCTGCAAACTCCTGTGCGTAAACCACCGGCACCAGACGATCCTGCTTGCCCCACAGCACCAGCGTCGGCGCCTGAATGCGGTGAATGCGCTTCTTTAAGCCCTTGTCCGGGATCGGCCAGACGAATTTGCCGGTGCAAGCCATGGACCAGATCATCTTGATCTGCATCTCTGCGTCCGGTGCGCCGAACATCTGCTTCGCCAGCGGACCATCCGGATCGTGAACCAGGTACTTCGGCAAATCGGTGGCCGGCGTGAGGATCATCCAGTTCGGAATCGGTGCATCGTCGCGCCACAATCCGATGGGGCACATCAGCACCAACTTGCTCACGCGGCCCGGATGATTCGCGGCAAGCTCGGCCGCCATCATCGCTCCAAAGGAATGCCCGATCACGGGCGCCGATGGCAAGCCGAGCGCGTCGAACAGGTCGTTATAGTAGAGCACCAGGTCCCAGAGATCGTCGAGATGCGAAATCGCATCCGGCTCGCCCTCGGTCAAACCCGGATGCTCGGGAGCGTACACGGTATGCTTCGCCGCGAGCGATTCCAGGAAGGGGTCCCACATCAGTCCGCCCGCTCCGTGTAAAAACACGACGGGAGGACCGTCCCCCGCCACCTTCACATTCGAGCGAATCTTGTCTTGCCACACGCGGACGCGGCGATCGGTTACCGTCCTCATGCTGCCGCTCCTTGCAGAGTCTTTCTGCGCAGGCCGGCGGGCCACCAGCGGTTCTCCCATTCGTCTTCCCACATCGGACGCAGCGCCGGCGCAACCTCCTTGAAGAACAGATCGATATTCTTGAGCGTGAGATCGTGCGGCATCGAGCCCATGTGCAGCAATACCATCAGGTTGCCGACGCGCAACGTTTTGCAGAGATCGACCAGTTGATCGCGGACCGTCGCCGGGCTGCCGCACACCACGAACCGGTCGTCCAGGAAATCCTTGAATCGCTTTTGCTTGAGCGACGCGAAATTCTGGAACATCGCCGGGTTCCGCATCGCGCTCGAGAGACTCCTATAATCCTGATGGCCCGGGATCCCCAGCCATTCGGGCGGAACGTGCAGACCCTTGTGATAGAAATACTCGACGTGCCTGGCGTAGTCTTTTTCGGCTTGCGCGTCGGTTTCTGACACGCCCACCAGTTGCAGGAACCCCATGCGGTACGGATTCAGGTCGCGGCCATTCTTCTGGCAGACTTCCCAGTATTTGTCGCGAACGGGCTGGGAGACGCTCTTGTATCCGAAATAGCTCAGAAAGCAGTAGCAATGGTCGTGCGCTGCCGTGTAATCGAAGGTGCTGGTGCTGCCGGAACCCGGAATCCAGACGGGCGGATGCGGCTGCTGGATCGGCCTGGGCCAGACGTTCACCATCGGCAGTTGAAAATATTTTCCATTCCACGCGAAGACTTCCTTCGACGTCCAAGCCTTGAGGATCAGATCGTGCGCTTCGCGGAAGCGCTCGCGCTGCTCGATAGGAGTCACGCCGTAGCAAATGTTGATGTCCATGGGCGTGCCGAGCGGCATTCCGGCCACCAGGCGGCCTCCGCTGATCGAATCGAGCATGGCGTACTCTTCGGCGATCCGGATCGGCGGCTGGGTTCCGGGGAGACTTGCGCCGATCTGCACGATGGCGCAGTCCAATCCTTGCGTCGCGCGCGCAAGTATGCCGCCCATGACGTTCGGATTCGGCATGAATCCGTAGGCGTTCTGATGATGCTCGTTGGTGCAGATGCCGTCCGAGCCGGCGTTCGCGGCGTGAATCAGCTCGTCGAGAGTCCAGTTGTAGTATTGCCCGATGCGCTTCGCGTCGGCGAGCTCGTGAAACGGAGGCGTGACCCAGACGGATGGGTAGCGCTTCTCGAAATCATCGGGAAGCTCGCGGTGGGGCATCAAATGAAACGTAGAAATATACATCGCCTATCTCCCAAGTCCCAACGGAACCACTATATACCTGATGAAACGCAATGCGGATTAGCGCAGGTGACAAACTCGCCTGCGCCACTGCCGGTTTCAGCGCGGGCCTTTGCTCACAAGGTGGCCGCCCAGAAGGTCCTTGTTGTTCTCCATGCACCACCACTCCATAATCTCCGCGCCGGGTTTCATGCGCACGAACACCCGGTTATTGACGATCGGCTTGGTGTACATTTTCGGATCTTCCCAGGTCACTTCGTAAGCCAAATGGTCGCGATCGATGTGGCGGAAGCGCTCGACGATGTGCAGGGCGTCGCTCGAAGGATGTTCGGCCGTGTCGATCCAGGTCTTCCCATTGAACCCCGCGGTGTCGATCACGAGCGTGTCTCCCTCGTATTTGCCGATGGAGGTTCCCATCCAGCTCGGCTCGACGTCCTTGCGGCGCTCGCGGCCATCTGTGGGAACAACATGAAACACGTTATTGGACTCCCACAGGATCGCTAGTCGTTGCGGAGTCTGGAGGATTTCGACCGGATACTCGGTTTGCCACGCGCGCGTGTAGCCCCAGGGCTGGCAGTAAGCGGCGTAGTCGAAGCGGTTCTCGTCTTTCATCTGCGCGAGTCCCGCCGGCGTAAACGATAACTCTCCGCTCCCTTTTTGCGAACATCCTTTGCTCTGGCTGCCGCACGCTTTCCCGTCTTTGGTGACGTCGCCGACGCGCGGGTGATCCCAGACTCCGTTGAAGTCGGGCGTGCCATCGGTCAGGCGCGGAATATCGCCCGATTTCGCCGTCCCGGACTGGCCCGCTACCGGAGTGAGCGAGACGAACGCCGCAAACGCGGCCACCGCCGAAATCGAACCCCATGTCGATGCAACGTTGCGAAGGGTCATAGCTTCACACTCCCCATGGTCTCACAAAGTACTCCGGGCGGCCCTCGGAGTCAATCACTTCCTGACGACGCCCGAAGCTCTTTCGTCCATCCAGGCGTAGATCCGGCGCACGCCGCGAAGATCGGCCCCCGGACCGGTGATCTGCGGAAAGTCCTTTTGATGCGACGTAAGATCGACGCGCCGCGCGGCCTCCTCAGCCGAGAGCCCTTGCGCGCGCAGGTCCGCGACCTTCTTCGTGACATCGGTGAGATAACTTTCAAATGCCGTGATCAGGCCTTTATCGCGGAAGGGCGCCCCGTGCCCGGGCAGCACCAGCGCGAAGTCCAGGCTCTTGAGCGCGTCGAGCGTCGCTACCCACTCATCGAAGTACGCATCGCCCATGTAGGCCAGCCGGCTTTCCATCAAATCGCCAGTGCAGACGATCCGTTCGCGCGGAAGAAAAACGACCGTATCGCCGCCGGTATGGCCGCGCCCGAGGAACAGAAGTTGGATTTCGCGCGCACCCTCATGGATCGTCATCTTCGACGAATACGTGACATTCGGCGCAGTCGGTTTGATCGTTGCGCGAACATCCTCGGGCATGTTCGCCTGTGAAGTCCGAAACGGCTCGCGATTCAGAACGTCGAACGTCTCGATGGCCGTGCGCACATACTCGTGCGCCAGGATCTGCACTTCGGGACCGAAAATGGAGTTGCCGTCCGTATGATCGTAATGAAAATGCGTGTTGACCACGTAGCGCACAGGCTTTGCAGTGAGGACCTTGACATCGTCCAGGAACGCGCGCGCTGCGGCTGGTGTGGCGCCGTCGTCCACCAGCAGCACGTCGTGATCGTTCACGATCACGACATTGTTGCTTCCCGATCCGCCGGTCGCATAATAAACGCCGTCGGCGATTTTCTCGAATTTGTAGGTCCGGCCTTGCGTCACCGGATAGATCTGAGCATTGAGGACGATGGACATCGCCGTAATCGACACGGCTGCCACTCGACGCGAATGAACGCGCATGACTCCTCCTACTTGTTGTCCGGCAGCGCGAACACGTACAGCGCATTCCCGCTGGCCGGATGATGCACCTCCGGCGCGACTACCGCGGGGACCTGCCGCGGGCTGCCGCCGTTCAAGCCCGTAGTGACCGCAATGTACTGCTTTCCGCCTGCGGTGAACGCCACAGGAAATCCCTGCACCGAAGTTGGCAGGCGAGTCCGCCACAACTCGGTACCGGTTCGGACATCCACAGCGCGGAATACACGATCGAGATCCCCCACGAAGGCCACACCACCAGCCGTCGAGAGCACCGCGGTCAGGAACGGCGCGCGCTGCGTGATTTTCCATTTCTCCTGCATCGTGTTCACGTCGTAGGCGGCAAGTTTGCCCACGTTGCCGCCCGATCCGGGCATCTCAAAGAACCGCCGGTTCGCGGATGTGCCGCCCGCGCCTTCCTGATAGTCGGTTTTCCGCCCGAACATCTCCATGCAGGTCTGGCTCAAAGGAATGATCAGCTCGTTCGCTCCCGGATGATAGCTCATGGCCTGCCAGTTGTGGCCGCCTTCGGTCGAAGGACAGGAGGAAACCCAGGTTTCCGGGCTCTGTTCGACAATGTCGTTCCGATAATGGACCGCGCCCGTGGTCTTGTCGATGCTGTCGAACACGTTCTGGTAGACCGTTTCCTTGTAGTCGAGAAATTTTCCAGTCTTGCGGTCGAGTTTCCACAGAATGCCATCCTTGCCGATGGTGAAGACGAACTTCTGCCCTCCGGAATCGACCAGCACGCGCTCGTATACGGTATCCAAATCGAGCGATTCGCCCGGCACGTGCTGGAAATACCAGGCCAGCGATCCGTCGCCCGGCCTCAAAGCCAGCGTGGAACTGGTGTAAAGCGCGTTTCCGTTGGTGTTGCGGATCGCGCGCATCCAGGGCTTCGGCTGCGCCACGCCCCAATACAGCAGATCCAGCGTGGGATCGTAACTGCCTGTGATCCAGGTATCGCCGCCCGCGCGCAATAAATTGGGCAGCTTGCCCCAGGTGTCGCCGCCCGGGGTCCCTTCGCGCGCCACGGTTTCGAATTTCCAGAGCTGTTTTCCGGTCTGCGCGTCATATGCGCTGATGAAGCAGCCGGTTTCCTTGTAGCGATCGCAGCCGCCCATGCCCTGGATCACCTTGCCCGGAACGATCAGCGGCCCGCTTGTGTTCCCATAGCCCTTCGCCGGATCGGCGATACGCGTTTCCCAAACGATCTTGCCGGTGCGCGCATCCAGCGCCAGCAGGCGCACGTCCGTAGTCGTCAGATAGACCTTATCCTGATAAAGCGCCAGGCTGCGGATCGCCCCCTGGCCGTTGGAAAGATCCGGTCCAATGCGGTTTTCCCAAATCAGGTCTCCGGTGCGCGCCTCGAGCGCCTGCACGATGTTCCCAATGTTGGCCAGGAACATGACCCCGTTGTGGACGATCGGAGTCGGCTCGTTCGCGCCCGCGCCGTCGTTCATCGCCCAGGACCAGGCGAGCTGTAATTGTTTGACGTTCTCGGTATTGATCTGCGTAAGCGGGCTGTGGCTCCAGGCCTGGTAATTCCGGCGGATCATCAACCAGTCGCCGGGATCCGGATTCCGGAGCATCGCGTCGGAGACCGGAACATAATTTTTCACTTCCCCGGTGACCGTCAGGCCGCGCGGGCCGGCAGCCGAAGCTGGCGCGACGGCGCCGCCCGCCTGCACAGCGATGGACGGACGCCCTGTGGCCACAGATCGGATGGGGAATGTTGCAGCCGCGGACAGCGCCTGATCCCCGGGCGTCGCTCCATTGACGGCCAGGATGAACGCGGCCAGATTGATCGCGGCGGCGTCATCCAGGCTGCCCGGAGTTCCCGGCGGCATGGTAGTGCGAATCGTGTTGACCAGTTCGCGGGCCGCGCGCGTCCCCCAAGCGTTCCGGAAATTGGCCCCCGCGAGCTGAGGACCTTCCCCGCCGCCTAAGTCCGTCGCATGGCAACTGGCGCAGCGGGCCTGGTAAAGGGCGCGACCGGATTCGGCCTGCTGCATGGTCTGCGCGCAAACAAGGACCGCAAAAACGCTTAACAGCCAGAACAATTTCATGCCAGTCCCGATCCCCCCAGATTTCGACAACCTACAATGTTGCCACAATCATTCGCCCAGCGGGACGAATCGTGCCATACTGGTTCGCCATGGATATTCACAGGATGCTCGCGGAGCTCCGCTCCGAAAAGGAACGCCTTGAAGAGGCAATTTTAACGATAGAGAGACTTGCTGTCGGCAACGTGGGGCGCCGGGGACGCCCCCCGAAATGGATGACGGAGGTCAAAGCCCTCGGAAGCTCACAGGGAGCCAAGAAAAGGCGCACGTTCAGCGCTGCAACCCGCAAACGGATGGCGGAAGCCCAACGCAAGCGATGGGCGGCCAGGAAAACGAACGCGCAAGCGGCCTGACGCAAGCGGAGGCCGTGGGGCTCTGCCTTCATTGCGTAAACGTACGCGGGATTCGCTCCGACCGGGGAAGTACCTTTTATTTGTGCCGGCTCTCCGCAGCGGACTCCAACTTCCCCAAGTACCCGCGTTTGCCGGTACGGAAATGCTCTGGATATCAGCCCGAACCCGAGTCGTCCTAAACGAGATTGGCCGGTTCCAGTTTCGGGACCAGAATGTGAATCGCCACAAGAGCCAGCAGGTATGCCGAGCTCGCCATCACGAACAGCGGCACGTAGCTGCCGGTGAACTGTAGCAGGAATCCGGTAAAGGTGGAGATCAGCATGCCGGACACGGCGCCTCCAAATCCGCCGACTCCCACCACCGAGGCGACGGCGCGCCGCGGAAACGTGTCCGACACCAGCGTGTAGAGATTGGCCGACCAGCCTTGGTGCGCCGCGGCTGCCAAGCCGACCAGGGCCACGGCAGCCCACACGTCCCGCGCCCGCGCCGCGAGGACCACGGGAACCACCAATGCAGCGCAAATCAGCATGGCGGATTTGCGGGCCCGGTTCGCGCTCCAGCCGCGCCGCAGAAAGGCGGACGCGGCCCAGCCGCCGGCGATGCTGCCGAAGTCCGCCATCAAATAGATCGTCACCAACGGCAGACCCAGGTCGGTCAGCGACAATCCGTAGCGGCTGTTCAGGAATTTGGGCAGCCAGAAAATCCAAAACCACAGCACGGGATCGGTGATGAATTTGCCCGCCAGGAACGCCCAGGTCTGCCGATGCGCCAACAGAGGAACCCACGCAATCCTGGAGACAGGCTCCTCGCCATCGGCTTGAATATAAGCGAGCTCGGCTTTCCCGAGCGACGGATGCTCGCGCGGCGGCCGGGATAGCGCCAGCCAGGCGATCAGCCACGCCGCGCTGAAAAAGCCTGTGAACAGAAACGCCCACTGCCAGCCCAGGCGCACGGTAATCCAGGGAACGGCAAGGGGAGCAAGGATCGCTCCGACGTTCGATCCCGAGTTAAAAATGCCGGTGGCGAGCGCCCGTTCCTTGCGCGGAAACCACTCCGCGATTGTCTTAATGGCTGCCGGGAAATTGCCTGATTCGCCCATGCCGAGCGCGAAGCGCGCCATCGCGAATCCAGCCACGGACCGCACCGCCGCATGGCTCATGGCCGCCAGACTCCAGATGGCGATTGCGATCGCGTACCCCAGCCGCGCGCCCAGGCGGTCGATTACGCCTCCGACGGCTAAAAGGCCCACGGCATAGGCGGCCTGGAACGAAGTGACGATGTATCCGTACTGGATTTCGTTCCAGCCGATGATGGGCTGAAGATACGGGGCCAGCACGCCGAGCACCTGGCGATCGACGTAGTTAATTGTCGTGGCGCAAAACAGCAGAGCGCAAATGCGCCAGCGATACGAACCCTGCGCGGCGACCGTTGCGGCCCGCGGACTCGCTTCGGCCTGTGCGCGCGCCCGGATCATGTCATTCGTGAGTATAACGGCCGCAGCGCCGGATAAAGCGCGCGATACACGCTATACCGCTGCGCGTAAAGCTCTGTTTCGTCGCGGCGGGGCTCGACCGAGTCCGCTTCGCGGAGCGTGGCTGCGCAGGCTTCCGGTACGGAAGCGAATTCCCCGGTGCCGGCCATGGCCAGCAGCGCCGCGCCATAGGCGGAGCCTTCCTGCGTCTGCAAGGTCGCGACTCTGGTTCCGAAAATATCGGCCAGGATCTGCCTCCAGAACGGACTGCGCGCGCCGCCTCCGGAAGCGCGAACGGTTGCGACTGGGACGCCCAGCTCTTGGATCGCTTCAAGGCAATCCTTCTGGCTGTAGGACACGCCTTCCAGGACCGATCGGATCAGGTCGGCGCGGCCGTGCTTTGCCGTAAGCCCGATCCACCCGCCGCGCGCTTGTGGATCGAGATGCGGCGTGCGCTCGCCCATCAGGTACGGCAGCCAGAACAGCCCTTGCGATCCGGCGGGAGCGGCCGCAGCTTCGGCGGTCAGCGAATCGTACGTCGCCCCCGGCGCGAGCTGGTTCCGGAGCCACTGCAAGCTCAAGCCCGCGCCTTGCGTGACCCCCATGACGTGCCACTTGCCGGGGACCGCGTGGCAGAACGTGTGGACCCGGCCCAGCGGATCGTACGCGACAGTTTCCATGTGAGCGAAGACCACGCCCGATGTGCCCAACGTGCAGGAAACGATTCCCGGCTGGACGATGCCGTTGCCGACTGCGCTGGCCGCCTGATCGCCGCCCCCGCCGACTACCGGCGTTCCTGCTTTGAGTCCCGTTCGCGCTGCCGCTCCGGATGAAATCGCACCGCTCACCTCGGACGATTCCGTGCAGGCAGGCAGGATCGCGCGGTCGAGGCCAAGTGCGTCCGTCATTTCGAACGACCATCGCCGCTGCACCACATCGAACAGAGCCGTTCCGGAGGCGTCCGACACTTCCGATGCGAATTCGCCCGTGAGCGTGAAGCGGACGTAGTCCTTAGGCAGCAGCATTTTTCGGATGCGGTCAAAGTGGCGCGGCTCATGATCGCGCACCCACAGCAACTTCGGCAGCGTAAATCCCGTCAGCACCGGATTCGCCGTATATTCGAGCACCTTGACGCGACCAATCTTAGCGTTGATGAAATCAACCTGACTTTGGCTGCGCTGATCGCACCAGATCAGCGCCGGACGAATCACCGCATGCTTGCTGTCCAGGATCACCAGCCCATGCATCTGCCCCGATAACCCGACGCCGCGCACGTCGTCTCCACTCGCGCCGGCCTTGGCGAGCACGCCGCGAATCGCCTGCACAGCCGCCTGCGCCCAGTCCTCGGGCCGCTGCTCCGCCCAGAGCGGTTGCTCCATCCGCATATCCTCGTGCGGAGCCGTCACCGCGGCGATTTCCTTGCCGCGGGCATCGATCAACAAGGCGCGGGTTCCGCCCGTGCCTACGTCAACTCCCAGCCAATACATATCTCGTCCAATGCGATGCGTTTCGCGATACTAACATTAATCACATGGCTCGTTCCGAAGCAGTCGATTGCGTGGAACCGGCGCGGCTGGAGGACGTTGCGGCGGACGTACTCGCTGCCACGCGCGTCGTCGACATGCACACGCATCTGTTTGCACCGGGCTTCGGATCGCTGGGCCTGTGGGGCATCGATCGCCTGCTCACGTATCACTACCTGGAAGCCGAGCTTTTTCGAAGCTCGCCCGTCCGGCCGGATTCCTACTGGAGCCTTGCGAAATCGCAGCGCGCAGATCTCATCTGGAAGTCCCTGTTCGTCGAGAACACGCCGCTTTCGGAGGCGACGCGCGGAGTTGTCGCGGTCCTGCACGCGCTGGGTCTGGACGCCTCGGAGCAATCGCTCGAACCGTATCGCGCTTTTTTTCGCGCCCGAAAACTGGAGCAGCACATCGATTGCGTGTTCCGGCTGGCGGGCGTGGAATCCGTGGTGATGACCAACGATCCTTTGGATCCGCAAGAGGCTCCGCTGTGGGAAACGGTGGCCGCGGATTCGCGCTTTCACGCATCGTTGCGGCTCGACCGGCTGCTCAACCAGGAAACCGGGCATTCGCCCGCGGAAGCCCGCTGGTTGATCGAGACATGGACCGCACGCACGCGCGCGCTCTATCTCGCGGTTTCCTTGCCGGACTCGTTCCAGTTCCCGGCCGAAGATCGCCGCACTCAGTTGTTGAAACAAGCCGTGCTGCCGGCCTGCCGCGACCTGAATATCCCGCTTTCGCTGATGATCGGAGTGCGCCGCCAGGTGCATCCGGCCTTGCGCCTTGCGGGCGACGCTTCCGGACGCGCGGATCTGCGTTCGCTCGAAACCCTGTGCCGCGACTTTCCGGAAAATCGATTCCTGGTGAGCGTTCTCAGCCGCGAAAATCAGCACGAGCTGTGCGTGTACGCGCGCAAATTCGCCAACCTGATGCCGTTCGGCTGCTGGTGGTTTTTGAACCATCCTTCGATCGTCGAGGAGATTACCCGAGAGCGCCTGGAAATGCTGGGGACGAGTTTCATCCCGCAGCATTCCGACGCCCGGATCCTGGAGCAGCTTATTTACAAGTGGCGCAGCACGCGCCGGACTCTGGCGCCCGTGCTGGCGCGGAGCTATCGCGCTCTGGCCGAAGACGGCCGCGCGGTCACCCGTGCCGACATTGAGCGCGATGTGCAGCGCCTCTTTCGCACCAATTTTCAAACCTGGACTTCCCGATGAATCCTATCCCTGAAAAGCAGCAGCAAGCCCTCGTATCGCGCCTGATGAACGCCTGCGGCGGGGGCTACTCTCCCGAAACCCGCAGAAAATATTTCATTTCCGGACCGCAATGGGCCGCCGCGTATCAGGGCCAGGCCCTGTTTCACGCCCCGACGCGTCCCGAAATCGGTTACCGCGAAATCATCCGCAAGTACGCCGAAATCGGCATTGGCTACTGGACCACGCACGATAGCGACGTGATCCCGACCGACGCCATGGGCGCGGACCGGCAGAAGGAGATCGTCGCCGATATCAAAAAATCGCTTCGGGAAAACGGCGTCCAGTGCTCGATGGTCACTACGGAAACATTTCATCACGCGGTGTGGGCCGCGAGTCCCGCGGCGGAGGCTCCGCAGGTTCGCGAATATGCCAAGTTCCGCGTGTGCAACACCGTCGAAATCGGCCATGAGCTTGGCGCAAACTTCGCGGTCTATTGGCCGGGATCCCTCGGCTACTATGTGCAGGGCGCGATCGACGAGACCGAGACGCTCCGCTGGTACGCGGACGCGCTGAACGCCGCCTGCGACCGGGATATCGAGGTCGCACGTCAGAAACATGGCCCCACGCTGAAACACTGCCTGGAAGCGAAACCCTTCGAGCCGCAGGCGGAAATTCTGCTGCCCACCAGCGATGCGATGCTCGCGTTCATCGCTTCGGGGTTGCTGACGCATCCGGAAATGGTCGGGCTGAACCCCGAGTATTTGCACGAGCTGATGTGGGGCGCCGCGCCGCGCGCCGCTCTGGCTCGGGCGCTCGTGGCGGGCAAACTATTTCACTTCGACATCAACGACGGCTACCGGCTCAAGCACGATGTGGACATCGGTGTCGGGCTGGTGAATCCGCTGGATTGGTTGAATGTGCTGGTGCTGCTGCGCTGCCACGGCTATCACGGTCCGTTCAATCTCGATTACAAGCCTCCGCGCACGACGTCGCAATTCGGCGTTTTCGAAGTCAGCTTTCCGACCGCAGTCGACCGGTTTATCACGCTCTGGGAAATGGCGGGCGAGGTGATCGCGGACCCAATCATTCAGGAGGCGGCCGGCGCGCTCAAGACCGGCGGCCTGCCGGCCGATCCGCGCGACGCCGATGCCATCTTCCGCGCCAATCGCGAGCTGCTAACCTTGCACGAGCTGATCGCGCACCGGCTCGTGCAGATTCTGCTCGGACTGCACCGCGGCAGAACATTTTCTATGGGCGCTTAGTCCCAACCGGACGGCGTGTTGGCAGGCATCACGCGCATGAAGGCTTCCACCGCGTGAATCTGGCCGCCGTATACCTTGAAGGCTTCCCACACCATCAGCGCATTGCCTGGTCCATAGGAGCCCGTGTCGCCGAAATTCATGCGCAGCAGGACAATGCCCAGATCTTCGTCCACGGCAACCACGCGCGTAGTGATCGCCGGGTGCTGGATGATGTTTTGGGTTTTGATGTTCTCGCACCCAGCGCGCGAGCAACCGGGACCAGCCATCACCCCGCCGTTCTCAATCCGATAGGCGTCCGGGGCGAAAGGCGCGTTCACTTCGACGAAGCTGCCGGCCTTGAGCCCGGCGGGATAGAACTGAGCGATCCGGATCGCCTCTTCGCGGGAATGGCGCTGGCCGGGCTCGAGCGCCAGGTTCATGCCCTTGCTGGGAGTCTTGATGTTGTCGATGTTGAAGAGGGCGCCCTCTGCCCGGGAGCGCGTGAGTTGCGCCTCCACTTCCGTGATCTTTTTGTCCGCGACCTTGAGACGCACTACGAGCATCGCCGGCATTCCTTTGTCTTCCACGATCACAAAAGAAGCCGCGACGCTCTGGCGCACATCCAGGATGTCCTGCCGATAGGTCCCCAGACCAGTGGCGGTGTTCCAAAGTCCTTCGCCGAGCTTCAGGGTCACCGTATCTTCGGTGAACCGGACGTTGCTGCTCACGGGCAGGGCCGCCGGATTGTGCGTTACCATCGCGTTCAGATATTGCGTGAGGAAGCCGCGCAGGCACTCGCGGTCGCAATCCGCCGCGCGGGCCGGAAAGGAAGCAAGAATCGCGATAAAAACCGCTGGAGTGAACTTCTTTCGCATCGGAAGCTAGCCTCCCGGAGAGTGTATCACCGCTTTCGGCCAGCGGCTCATCGCCCGATTGCCGCAAACCTCGCCTTGCTAGAGAGCGCCGGCGCCTTGACAGAGCCGGATTTCCCGTGTTACTCCTCGTCCTGCCGGGGTTCGTCGCCATCGAAAGCCGGACACTTGAAGGAGGTCTTCGTCATGAAGGTTCTGCACGCCGCTTTGGTCCCGGTGTTTCTTCTTCCGGCGTGGGCGCACCATTCCTTCTCCGCGGAGTACGACGCCAACAAGCCGGTGAACGTGCGGGGCGTGGTGGCGAAGCTTGCGTGGGTGAATCCGCACGCCTACATTTACATAGACTCGAAGGACGCCAGCGGAAAAATCACGCGCTATGCGTTCGAAACCAGCAGCCCCAACGCGCTGCTGCGGCGCGGCTGGAAGCGCGATTCGCTGAAGGAAGGCGATCAGGTGACCGTGGACGGTTATATGGCCAAGGATCCGCGCCCGCTGAATGACGGATCCTTGCACGGCAACGCGCGGCTGGTAACGCTTGCGAGCGGGAAGACGGTATTTGCGGGAACCTCCGCGGACGATGGCGGGCCCGGAGCAAGCAAGTGAAGAGGAGATACCCCTGGGCCGCGGCCGCGGCCGTAGCGGTGATATTCGCGATCGCGCCGGTCCGGGCCGCGGCTCAATCGGCGGAAAAAGGGAAAGCGGCTCAAAAGGGAAACGCGAAGGACCTTGGCGGGCCAGGCGGCGTGATCGCCGTCAACGGCGTGCGCGATGAAAACCTGCCGCCTCCGCCGGTCGGCCCTGCGCCTCGCGCTGTGGATGGCAAGCCGAGCCTTGCGGGCGTGTGGCTCTCGGGCAATTACAATTTCGCCAACATGGGCGGCCCTCTGCCGCTGCAACCCTGGGCGCAGAAACTGATGGAGGAGCGCCAGGCAAGCCAGAGCCGCGAAGATCCGGAAGCGAAGTGTCTGCCCGCAGGCGTTCCGCGCATCACGCCGTATCCATTCAAAATCGTCCAGACGCCGGAGCTGATCGTGATGCTGTTTGAAGGCAACGTTCACAGCTATCGTCAGTTCTTCCTGGATCGCGGCCACGACAAAGATCTCGATCCAAGCTGGATGGGTGAGTCGATCGGTTCGTGGCAGGGGAACACGCTGGTTGTCGACACGGTGAACTTCAACGACAAAACCTGGCTGAACGGACGGGGCGCACCGCATACGGACAAGCTGCACGTGATTGAGCGCTACACGCGTCCCGATCTTGGGCGCCTCGAGGTGGAGATCACCATGGAAGATCCGGGGGCCTTCACCAAGCCGCACACCTTCAAACGAACGCATATTCTGAGCACGACCTGGGAAATCCACGAGTATGTCTGCAACGAATTCAACGTTGACGTAGATCGACTCGTGGGCCGGTAGCTGTTCGCTCCGATTTCCTCAAGGACCCTGTCGGACCAAAATAGAAAGTTCCTAATCCCACCAAAGTAGAAAGTTCCGGTTTTGGGGTTTGGAAATCAGACTCCATGGTATGTTCGCACAGTCCCGCCGGGGTCGCGCCTGGTGG